>Ga0209427_10001697_pt1 | contig 25525 bp, 13 predicted proteins | sample DeeMarSWOR136_30_FD_187465 | JGI IMG/M metagenome (GOLD analysis project Ga0209427, IMG submission 187465) | Marine sediment microbial communities from White Oak River estuary, North Carolina - WOR-1-36_30 (SPAdes) (version 2) | ecosystem: Environmental > Aquatic > Marine > Intertidal zone >...
GGCTACCATGCCGGTTTCTGAGACGATAGAATCTTAGAATTGATTTCGACAGGGATGTAGAATCGTAACGCTCACCTATGAAGAGCTCAAAGTCAAATAGTAAAATCCCTGTTGCCACAATTTCTTTTTGAGACATGCTTGTTACGACATTTTAGCGAACGTTCGTAGCTTAAGGGTGAGGCGTCTTATGACATCGATCCTCGCCTTTATTGATGTGAGTGTTCGGCTTTTTTGGTGTTTCGGCGGAATGGCATGCTGAATCTGCCGGAAGGCTGTTGAAATTGAGACGAAATCTTGGTAATATTGGACTTGAAGTGTACAGGAGCGTTTCAGTGAAGTGTATAGAGAAATCCCGGTTGATATGGCATGGCGTACGGGCGATACTGACCCGGGCCTCACCGATCTGTCCCAATGGCGTCTGTACCATTTGTGTAACGCCGGAATCCGATGCCAGTTACCGGACTATGGTAGAAGTCTTTGTCACGGTTAACAATCCGTGACGGGGACGATTCATTAGCAGTGCATTACATGCAGTGAGGATTTTGAACTGTGAAGGATTTAGGGTATCGTTTGGGGGCACAGCGTAGTGCAGAGAGTGGAAGCATTCGTTTTCAACCTCATAGGGCCGCTTTCACGCTTGTTGAGCTGCTCGTTGTGATTGCTATTATTGCACTATTGATGGGCATCCTGGCGCCGGCACTAAGCAGAGCCAGAGAACGAGCCAGACGTGTTGCCTGCATGGGAAATGTTCGACAGTTCATAATCGGTATCCAAGCATACGCTGGCGACTTCGAGGACCATCTTCCGAGCGGCCTGTCGGATTATAGGGACCCAGAAGATGAACATACCCCTATCCTTTCCAGAGCAGTGCGTAATGCGTTAGTGAAGATAATCGGCGATGAACGCTGTCTTTCCTGCCCCTGGCTTCGTAAGCCCTTCGATGTGCCGGGTGGATGGTATTATGTTTTTGAGGGTGAAGATTATGGCTATGTGATTGGGTATAATTATTTAGGAGGACATAAGGGTACACCCTGGCCTAAAATGGCTCCGGCAAATGCCGAGTGGAAATCCCCACAACGGTCCTTTGATAAACCCTCAACGCCCATAGTGACGGAACTGAACGCCTGGTCAACCGGTGAAATGATGACCTTTGCGCCGCACGGCGCCAGTGGGGCGATTCTGGAGGCTGGCCATTCGGGAAATGCGAGCCTTGAGGGTGCTCCGTCGGAGCAGATCGGTGCAGTCGGCGGTCATCTTGGCCTTTTAGATGGATCGGTCTATTGGAAACACATAAAAGACATGAAGATTTATCGTGGATCACGCCGGTGGGACGACACCGGCTGCTATACGACTTGGTAAAGACAAGCAATGGACTCATGTATGCGCTCTTATAGCTTTATGGCGATATCCATTCTGATTTTATTGATTGCCTTGATGACTGTCTGTGCAGTGGCCGAGGACTGGCCCAATTGGCGTGGCCCCCAACACAACGGCATCTCCTATGAGGGCAACTGGGGAGGCAACTGGGCGAACTGCGAGCCGAATGTCGTTTGGGAGCAGCAGGTGAAAACAGGATTCTCATCGATTGCCGTGGCCGAGGGGCGGCTCTATACCATGGGTAATAGTGATCTCGTCGTCGGTGGAAAGACGATAGCACACGACCTGGTCTATTGCCTGGACGCCAACAGCGGAGAAATCCTCTGGACTCACGCGTATCCATCCCCCTTGGCACCAGATAGCTACGACGGCGGTCCAAGTGCGACCCCGACTGTTGCAGATAGTAACGTGTATACGCTCAGCAAACATGGCATGGCCTACTGCCTGGATGCGAATGACGGCGAAGTTGTGTGGGAGAATGACCTTGTTGCTAACTATGGTGTGCGGACGCCGACGTGGGGACTTGCCGGGTCCCCCTATGTGGACGGAAACTTAGTTATTTATAATGTTGGTACTCATGGTCTGGCCCTCTATGCAGCCGATGGAACACTGGCCTGGGAAACCGGGACAAATCGCCCCGGCTATTCTACCCCGGTGCCTTTTGATTTTGAGGGACAACATCTTTTGGTCCTCATGGGAGAAAAGACGTTTGCAGCTGTTCAAGTCCAGACCGGACATGTGTTATGGGAACACCCCTGGATAACCAGTAATCAAGCTAACATCCCCGACCCAATTGTGGACAGTAATCTGGTATTTGTCTCAACCGGCTATAACAAAGGTTCTGCTTTGTTCGATGTGGCAACAGGCCACGCCACGCAACTCTGGTTTCAAAAGAATATGCAGTGCTATCTTAACAGTTGCGTGCTCTGGCAAGGATACCTGTACGGTCCCAACGATAAAGGAGATGCCCTGACGTGTGTGCAACGCAGCACGGGTGACATAATGTGGACTTGGAACCAAGCCCAAGGAGGTTTAAGTAAGGGCAGTGTGACCTTGGCCGACGGCAAACTAATCATCCTCAGTCAGGGAGGGGAACTCTGCATAGCCGAGGCGTCACCCGTGGGCTACCGCCAGATAGGCAGGGGTCGGATCCTTGCCGGCAAGTGCTGGTCTGTGCCGGTCCTGGCCAATGGAAAGATCTATGCACGGAATTCCACGGGCAACCTGGTATGTGTAGAACTGGAAACAACAGCGCCCAAGGTCGATGCGGGCAGCAGTATCGTCACATGGCTTGAAGCAGGCACAGCAACCGTTGATTTAGGCGGAGCTGTTGTGGATGATACTGGGGATGTGACCACCATTCTATGGTCTGTGATTTCGTCACCGCCCGGCTCTACGGTTGATATTGCGAACGATTCGGCTGCGACAACTACGGCTACCTTTGCCGAAACAGGTTTGTATGTATTGGAGCTTTATGCGATTGATGCAACGGCCCAGGAAGGCTCTGACCGAATGCAAGTCTGCGTGTACGCCGATAGCTGCGAAGCTGCCAAGAATAATCCCGTTAGCGCCTACGTCGCTCCTCTGTATGATTTTGATAACGATTGCATAGAGAATTTCAACGACTTTGCAGTGTTTGCAGCCGAGTGGTTGGAGATGGAGAATTTCAACGACTTTGCTATGTTTGCAGCCGAGTGGCTAGAGGACGAATCTCTGACGGCCGATGTCCTCTATGATCACAAATTTTAGATCTCTTGTAATCTCTTGACATTGAACAGTTTATGGAGTGGACATTTTTGCCCGATTGGCAAATAACAGGCTTTGGGCTCGTATGCTGGTTGTAGTCATCGACTCAGGGAAATGAGGCTATTTCTTGGGCGTTTGTGCGCGGCTCGGTACGCTTCTAAGTGGCTGGTTAGATCGGCCCAGACATCTCGGCAAGGGCGACTCACATCTTCGATACGAGGCTCGGTTTGGTGACGCTCTATACGCTCAAGCCAAAAAGGCTATTCTGGTCTTGGACAATCACCGGCAAGTGCCGCCGAAATTGCTGAGCAACGAGCGATAGCTTTAGACTCCCCAGCTATTGGCCTGTAGACTGCCTGGTCCATTAGTCTTCTTACCGGCCAGTCATGCGGAAGAGCTGGGCCTTTAGGTCCGCTTTCACCTTCCTGCAACGGGTATCGCCGCACAGATTGATCCATTCGTAAGGGTCGGCGTCATGATCGTACAACTCCTCGCTGCCATTGTTGTACAGAATATAGCGCCACCTACGTGTGCGGACAGACCAATGTTGCTTGGCGGGATCATTTCCTGTCCCCTTCCCAGCATAGATCATCGTCAACGCGGCGTCCGGTCCGTTCCAGGTCTCAGACTTTGGATCTTTGAGGAAAGGGCGGAGGCTGTAGCCGTCCAGCTTTGCACCTTTGTTGTTCTTCCTCGTGTCGCCTTCAAGTCCACAGATATCAATGAGTGTTGGATAGACGTCAATCAGTGAAACAGGGTGTTCCGCGATGCCGCCGGGCACCGCCAAACCGGGCGCGCGGATGATGAGAGGCACACGCGTGCTTTCCTCCCAGAGCGAGTTCTTGAAAAGGTAATCCTTCTCGCCCATGTTCCAGCCGTGGTCGCTCGTAACAACGATGATGGTATTGCCTCTAAACGGGCTCTTGTCCACCGCTCTGATTACCCGGCCGATGCATTCGTCGACTGCAGCCACACTGGCGAGATACGCTTGAGTGAACGCTTTGAGTGCGGATTCGAGGTCCGGATAAGATTCTTTGAGCAGCCGAAAGTACCTTAATCCCTTTTGGTTGCTGTCAAAGACATCCTGATAGTGGGTGTCTTCGGCATCGTTGGGCCTGATGACGGGAATCTCAACGGAGTCAATCGGGAACATGTCGAAGAAGCGCTTGGGGACGTGTAGCGGCGTGTGCGGGCGAATAAAGCCAACGCCCAGGAAAAAGGGCTTGGCGTTTTCCTGTTTCGCCAACTCGTTGATCCTGTTTTCTGCCCATGCTGCATTGCGTTCATCGGGCGTAGGGTCGCGGTTGTCCTCGTCAATGTATTTGAACCTTCTTACCTTGCCCCAGTTGCCATATATCCAGCCCTTGTTGTCGTTCTCGTCAGGTCCATACGGCACGTCCGACAACGGGGCGTACGAACCATCAACAGCTCCGATACTACTAAAGGGTTGAGGTACTGAGGGGTGGGCGACTCTGTTCTTGCCATCGTAGACAAACGGGCCGTAGTCAGCCTTATATTTGTACTCGCTCCACACGGAAGACAGATGGTGATGCATGAGCTTGCCGGATCCGGAAACATGGTAGCCGCTATCACGGAAGTGCTCCATGATGGTCTTGGAGTTTTTGAGCATGGGATTGTCGTACCACTTGTCCCAGAACAGGTTTCTTGAGGTGTGTGGGTAGATTCCAGTGAGAAAGCTGGATCGCGATGGTGCGCAGATGGGGTTGTTGCTGTAGGCCCGTTTGAAAGCCACCCCGGACTGAGCAAGCCTGGCTATGTGCGGTGTCCGCGCCTGAGGATGCCCTGCCATACCGGCGACGTAGTCGTTGAGATCGTCGCAGACGATCAGAACAACATTGGGCTTTCGCCTCTTATCGACGGCAGACTTAGCATGTCGGCCGGATGGAACAAGGGTCGCGACAGCCCCCATCACTAAGCTCTTCAAAAAATCACGGCGTGTCTTCATGTCAGATCAACTCCATGTGGTATCAGTGTTGAATTGGAACCAACTTGTGCGTCTCCGGTTCACGGCTCACAGTAGAATATTGGTTAAGGTTCTAAGGCTTTTGAGTCCTTGCCAGGCCGGTCTGCCATTCTTTACCCTTTTTTCCTGCGTAGAGCAAATAGTAGAAGTCGCCTGCTTCGAAAATCTGTGGCGTAAGAATACCATCGCAGTCCCAGGCTTCGGGGTCTGAGGATGGAACAAACACGGGATTGTGTGGATTTGGCTCGAAGTTGCGGAAATCGCGGGTGCGGACGTGCCCGATCCTCCAGACCTTGCCATCGGACCCGCCGTATAGGATATGAAAGTACCGCGGCCCTTTAAAGATTTCCGCCTCGCGAACGCCACGGCTGTCCCACTCTTGGCCAGTGCCTCTGAAGATGGGATTAGCAGGGTTTTTCGTGACGGCCGCGGGATCGTTGGTCGGAGCTGTCGCGTGGCAGATGGTCGGCGGCGCCGCCGACTCCCCCGTGTAGACTATGTGGATGATGTTACCTACGACGGCAACGGAGGGATGCGACGAGCCTTTCCGCTCGTGCTCGGTCTCTGCGGCAATCACGGGAGTCGGGCGGACGCGTGTCCACTTGCCGAAATCCCCGTCACCCACCAATAGGCCCGTCTGCTTAGGAGGACCTTTTTGCCTGCCAAGATAATAAACATAGAACCTACGGTCGGCAGGATTCCAAAACGGGAAAGGGTATTCGGTCGTGAAATCGTCAAAACCTTCCTTCGAAGGCAACAGGACAGGGCTCCGCGGGTCGTGCTTAATCGTCGCGGGGCTGCTCACGGGAGCCGTGCTGTGCATCAGCACCCAATAGTTGCCCCATTTCCGTCTGGCCCACAGGTAATGAACGGTGTCGTCCACAACGATGGCGTGGGCTGCGGCCGCCCACTCCGGCGGCTTGCGGGCGAATATCGGATTGCCTTTCTGGATCCGCTGGAAACTTGCGAACACGTCGAATGGTATAGCGCCTTCGGCTTCCGCTTCATTGCCGGGGGCCGGCTGTGGTCTGCAAAGAGCGATGGAGGTCCAGAAAGCAGTAATAGGCAGAACCGCGATCAGAATAACGAATCTGATTGATCTGTTCATGTCATTTGATCCCCAACTTTGTGTGAAGATTTGAGTTTCCCGTTTACCATCAGTTTGACTTCATTCCTCCATGTTCATTTTGCCATGATACTAAACTTCCCGCAAGAAACGCAAGCTCTACAGCTACTCTCGACAAATGCTTTCAGCAGAACTTTAAAGCTCAGGCAGAGTCTTGATTCTTTTCTATTCGTGTCAGGTCAGTACTCTCAGCCATCTCCTTCATTGAATATTGACTATCTTTATAACTGATTTTATCACTCTTGGTTAACAGTTATTTTTGACAGATACCTGTCAAATATCGCCCACCCACGAAGAGCTCAAAGTCAAATGCTAAAACCCCCATTGCCACAATATTTGTCTTTGAGGCATCCACGTTGCGACCTCTCAGCCACGCTTCGTAGCTTATCTGGACAGCTTTTCAGCTGCGCGATGCAGTCATGAAGGACATCGTGAACCTGCTTACGTCATGGTCAATCGTAGCAGGACGTTGCCAAGCACCTATCCGGAACTTGCCCCCGCTGCTTCGCTTTTGTGAAGCAAAACGGCGGGGGCAGTTCGTGCAGATTATTGAGACATGGCAAAATATCCGCTCCGGTTCATTCATTGAATGGGAGCTCCATGTTACTTCGGGTCCCCAGCCAACATGTGATCAGCGCGTTCTTAGGATTCACCAAAATCCGTTTGCAATTACTGCTGGTCTGAATATAAATGTCGTTAGATGATAGCAAAGGTGGCGTAAGGCTTCATTTGCTGGTTTCCGTACATGGTTCTGTGAAGAAGGGCAGTAACATGATTACCTCATTTTTTCGTGGCTCAAGATTATGGGCGACCGAAGAGGACCTCTGGCTGGCAACCTTACAGCGAAAAGTCTCTCCTGAGATCACCGGAGTAAGAATAGAAAGAAGATTTCTCGTCGATTCCGCCCGGCCTTTGCAGGACAACGAGCTGAATAAGCTCAAATGGCTCCTGACCGAGACGTTCGAGCCGGAAATGTTCAAGGAGCAATCTACTTTTCAAGAGAATGTTCTTGAGGTTGGCCCGAGGCTGGCAATTGTCACACCAGAAAGCACAAATGCTGTTTCGATTTGCTCTGCATGTGGTCTGGATTCGGTAAAAAGGATTGAGCAGACCCGGCGTTTTTCTATCAGCTTGGAAAACGGTTCTTGCCTTTCAACCATACAGAGAGAGAAGGTATGCGCATCAATCTATGACAGGATGACAGAGCAACCTTACCTCGAAACGCCGAAGAGCTTCGATCAGGACATCAAGCCGGAGCCGGTCCAGCTTGTTCGGTTGCTTGAGAGCGGAATCGATGTATTGAAAGATGCGAACGAAAAATTGGGTCTGGCCCTGGACGAACAGATGATGCAGTACATACTGGGGTATTACCGGAAACTGGGGCGCAATCCGACCGATGTTGAGCTGTTTATGTTCGGTCAGCTCAATTCCGAACACTGTCGGCACCATCTATTCAATGGCAAATTTATCATTGACGGCAGACACATGGAAAGCAGCCTGTTCGAGATGGTAAGGTCAACCACCGAAGCTAATCGCGGCAATGTGGTTGTAGCCTATGCCGATAATGCCGCAGTGACATTAGGTAAATCTGTAAATATGTTTCTTCCAACAGATCCAACGTTTCCATCTGCTTTCACAACCAAGATCGTAAAGGTTGGTGATGCTTTTAAGGTCGAGACTCATAACCACCCCACAACCATCAGTGCCGATCCCGGTGCGGGAACCGGTCTGGGCGGAAATATACGTGATATACAAGGTGTTGGTTGCGGAGGGACGGTATTAGGAGCATTGGCCGTATATAATGTGGCAAACCTTCTTGTGGATGGCTATGATTTGCCCTGGGAAAAAGAGTATGCCCCTCACCCCTCGCGCTTCCAAACTCCTCGGGAGATTATAGTAGAGGCTTCGAATGGAGCCAGTGATTACGGCAACAAGTTTGGTGTTCCTCTGACTACAGGATCTTGCACGTCATTCGAGCTGATATGTGGTGGTGACCATTACGGATGGCGGAAAACCTGTATGGTAGCTGGGAACTGGGGAGTGATTAACGATGCCCATGCCCGTAAGAAGGAGCTTCGGAGGGGGCACTTAATTGTGCAAATCGGCGGCGACAGGTATCCTATCGGCCTCGGTGGCGGCTCCGGTTCAAGTAAGGACGCAGGTGGACAAGAGGCAGATCTGGATTTCGATTCGGTCCAGCGCGCAAATCCGGAGATGGAGAACCGAACTGAATCGGTAATACGGGCCTGTGCTGAACTTGGTGAAAGATCCCCCATCATCAGTATCACGGATCTTGGAGCAGGCGGTGAATGTGTTGCGCTGCCTGAAATTGTCGATCCACACGGAGCCAAGTATGAGCTGCGAAATATCCCGTGTGGTGACAAAACCATGAGTGTTCTTGTCTTCTGGTGCAATGAATCGCAGGAAAGTATGGTGATGCTCATAGCCGAAGAAAGTCTGTTGGTCTTCGAGCAGATATGCAAGAGGAACCGATGTCCAATGTATGTTGTAGGCGAAGTCACAGGTGACGGCAAATTAGTGCTTACGGACAAAGATGCACCTGATGATGCGCCCAGAGAGCAGCGGATTCCTGTAGATGTGGACATGGAATTTCTCCTGGCCAACCTACCTGAGATGACAATAGAGTGTGAGAGTGTATCTCGCCAGCTTAATGAGGTGAAACTGCCGGACCATTTGAGCGTTATCAATGCGCTTGAGAGGGTCCTTCGCTTGCTGAAGGTTGGCTCCAAACATTTTCTGACCCGCAAAGTAGATCGCTCCGTAGGAGGCCTGAGTGCACAACAGCAGACTGTGGGGCCACTACAACTGACTATGGCAGATTGCGCCGTAACCGCCAGAAGCTTCTTCGAGACTACAGGTATTGCAGCAGCAATAGGAGAACAACCTATTAAGGGCCTTGTCAAAACAGAGGCTGGTGGAAGGATGAGTATAGCAGAATCCCTGACCAATCTGGTATGGGCGCCCGTCGAGGATTTTGCATCGGTCAATTTCTCTGCTACCTGGCAGTGGCCGTGCAAGCAGCCAGGTGAGGACGCGCGTCTCTATCAGACTGTTTGGGCGGCAACAGAGCTATGCAAAGATCTTGGGTTGAGGATACCGGTCGGCAAGGATTCTGTTTCAATGACAGCCTGGACAACGCTTGGCGACAAAAGACACCCTATAAAGTCGCCAGGCACGGTTCAAATGATAGGCTTTGCACCGTGTCCTGATATCACCAAGGTTGTAACCCCTGATATCAAGATGCCCGGTGAGGGCATGCTTATCATGCTTGACCTTTCTGATGGGAAAAGAAGACTTGGTGGTTCCGCACTCGCGCAGGTTTATGAACAAGTTGGCAACGAAGCCCCAGATGTTGAGAATCCGGCTTTTCTTCGGAAGGGTTTTGAGGCGGTTCAGGAATTGATTAGTGAGGATTTGGTATTGTCTGGCCATGATGTTTCAGATGGCGGTCTGATTACTTGCCTATTAGAGATGGCGTTTGCTGGCAACTGTGGTCTTGGAATCAACATGAATAATACAGATGTCTTTGGGCAATACGACGCTTTCGCATCTCTTTTCGCCGAGGAGCTGCAGCTGGTATTTGAGATTCTCCCTGCGAACTTGAAACGTGTTAATGAAATACTGAAAATCCATGGCTTTGATTACGGTACAAACGCCGTCCTACTGGGTCAAGGAACGAAGGAGCACAGGGTCCGTATCAAACATCTGGGCCGCACGGTCCTTGGGGCTGACATGAAAGAGCTCCGGGACATCTGGCAGGAGACATCATTCGAGTTGGATAAGCGCCAGGCTAATCCTGCCTGCGTTAAGGCTGAGCGTAATGTAAACTATGATCGTAAAGGACCGAGCTGTCAACTCACTTTTGATCCTGTACCGACAGCCAGGAAAAAGATGGAAGCTAGAGACAAGCCCAAGGTGGCAATCCTTCGTGAGGCAGGCACCAACGGCGCTCGGGAGATGGCGGGTTCATTCTACGCTGCCGGTTTTGAACCGTGGGACGTTACAATGGCTGATATTGCTGAAGAAAGAGTGAGCCTCGCAGATTTCCGCGGCGTTGCATTCTCAGGCGGCTTTAGCTTTGCCGACGTTCTGGATGCCGGCAAAGGATGGGCTGGTGTCATTATGTTCAACGAGACGATACGTAACGAATTCAAAGCATTCAAAAACCGAAGTGACACTTTCTCTCTGGGCGTCTGCAATGGATGCCAGGTTATGACGCTGCTTGGATGGGTTCCCTGGGAAGGGATAGATATTGAGAAGCAGCCACGTTTTGTAAAGAATAGGTCAGGCATATTCGAGTCACGATTCGTGACCGTGAAGATATACCGGAGCCCATCGATCTTCCTGAAGGGAATGGAAGGTTCAGTGCTCGGCATATGGGTCGCCCATGCAGAAGGCAGGTGTTTGTGGCCTGACGAAGAGATATTTAATCTAGCCACGAGTGAAACTCACGAACTGACGCCGATCCGCTGCGTTGATGATGACGGCAACGCGACAGAGGAATATCCGTTCAACCCGAATGGCTCAAGATCAGGCATAACCGGAATATGTTCACGTGATGGAAGACATTTGGCTCTTATGCCTCACCCTGAAAGGCTATTTCAAGTTTGGCAATGGCCATTTTGGCCACCCAACTGGTCTGACCTCAAGGCTTCGCCGTGGTTGAGACTCTTCCAGAACGCCGCGGTATGGTGCGAAGAGAATCCAGCATAAATGCCTGAACAGGCAATTTCAGAGCATGCCCACGGCCTGAACTTGGCAACGACCGTTCTATAGGTCATCTGAGTCAACCCTTGTGTAGCAAACCCAACTTTCTCCCATACGCTTGCCAGCTCTGCAAAGTTATAGCGATTCCGGTAAAAGGTAGTGCCGTGTTCTGTTCCTCGGTTTTCACGCAGAGTCCTGCAGCATTGCCCAAGAATTCGTACCGGTCACAGAATCAGTTAAGAGTTTCTATATCACGTGGCAGGTCTACCACATCCGACATCAAGCATCACGATACTCCCTACAGTTAATTGGCATAGGCTTCAGGTCATGCAGTCCTTTCTGCTCATTTGGCTATCTTGGCCGAGAAGGTGACGATGCTCTGGGGCGTCATTTGGAAAGCAGCCTTGTTTTCGTTGACCGCCACCTCGGCCAGTTGCTGCAGGTTCTCAGAGGCGGAAGTGCGGTAAGCGTTCAGGGACGCGAGGCCGTTAAGATTTTTAAAAGTCAGATTCAGGCCTTGCTCCTGCTCGGTAGGATTGATGGCCACGATGGCGAAGTGGGCGTTTCTTTCGTGCAGGAAAGTACCATCTGGACGGTGCCGAAACCGGCCTGGGTTCGATGCGTTGGGCGCCGCGCCGAATGAGCTTGCTGTAATGCATAGCCGTGTAGGTTTTCGGTGTGCAGGTGCTCATCACCATGATGCCGTGGGCCCTCTTGCGGCGTTCCATAATCTGCCACCGTCACGCTCGAGACATAAGAGTAAGAGCCTGGGACCGTAATACTCAAAATGAACAGATGTGCAATTACCTCATGAATTTGGCAGGAATGACGATTTCCTTTCCAAGTCTCGCAAAGAGGTGTTTCTCGCGGTCAGCGCGGCTGCGCCTCCTTCGGCGATGAGGAACTCGCCGGCGAAGCGAACGGGGAAGGAAGCGGGTCGATGGCAATACCCGCCTTGGTGACATCGTTATTCGCGAACAAGCTGGCATCGGTCAGGCCCCGATGGCTCAGGAAAGTAGTCGTGCCCTCAGCCGCCTGCGAGTTACGGATGATGACCCCTCGAACCGAATCAAGCGCGATCGCTGCGTGTCCATCGCCCGAGCCGGGCTGGCGGCCGCTGAAACCGTCGATCACCACCCGGCTGGTCTGCTCGCACCAGAGGGCGTGACTATAATACTCCGGCGCGTCGCCATCCCATCGCACGTCGATCTGATTCAAGGTCAACCCGTTGGCACCGTGGCAGAAGATTCCGGCCAAGTCGTGCCGGAAGATCGCCCACCGCACATCGAAGGCGGGCCGCAGGTCGATGTTGCCCCCGTAGGACGCGCTGAGCGGCCCTTTGCGGACACGCAGGCGGATTTGATCCAAGGTCACATCCTCGATCCGGCCTGGCTCCTGGGCCCACATCACGATGCCACTTTCGCTCTCGGCCAGGATGTTCGTGAAAATGACATTCCGGATCCTGCCCAACGCCGCTGTCGACTCCCGTGCCGGCAGGACCGAGATGTGGATCGGTTCGCCCTTGCCCCACCAGTGTCCGGTGTGCAGTCGGGTATGAATGACAATGTTGTTGAACAGAACGTTTTCAATGGACCCTTCCTGTCGGACGAACAGACCCACGCCGCGGTTCGAGTTGCGGATCACTAGGTTTTCGAAGACGCAGTTACGGATGGTATTCATGCCATAGCCGAGGCGAACGCCCGCCGAACGTGAAGACATCGTGCAATTGGCCACCGTGACGTTTTCGCAGACGCCGGGCTTGCGGCTGTTGACACTGGTCACGCAGATGGCGTCATCGCCGCAGAGTAGCTCGCAGTTGGCGATGTGCACGTTCCGGCAGGTCTCGCAATGGATGCCGTCGTTGTTCGGGATGACCGGGTTGTTGAGTATCCGCACCCCGTCGATGTCCACGTACTCGCAGTCGGCGAAATTGACCGTCCAGCAGGGGGCGTCCGTCAGCAGTATATCCCGCATCATCACGTGCGTGCAGTTGTAGAACGCGATGAGGCGGTTCGGTCGCGAGCGATAGGTCACCGGGCCATCGGCGGTACCGAACTTCGGCGACATGAAGTCTTCACCCTGGCGGGTGAAGCGACGCTCGAAATCGCCGGTGACGGTTCGCGGCTGGTCGAGGCGCATGAACATGACGCCACGTCCATCAATAGTGCCGCGCCCACAAATCGTCACGTTCGTGGCGTTCTCGGCCCACACCAGCGGGCGAGTTCTCCTGCCATCCACCCGGTAGTCTGCGACCTCTTCGCTGCCCCGAAGAACCGCGCCGGCTTCAAGCTGGAGTGTGACGTTGCTTTTGAGCTGAATTGGGCCGGTGCGGTAGATGCCCGCGGGGACAAGGACCGTGCCACCGTTCTGCTTCACGCAGGCGGCGACGGCCTTCTCAAAAGCGGCCGTATTCAACGTGGTTCCGTCGCCGACCACGCCGTGGTCGAGGACGTTGATGACTCCGGGAGCTGACCGCGCCGTCTGCCAGGCAAAGAGTTCGAGGCAAACAATCCCAATAGCCAGCCCACAGCCAATCCGATGCTTGGTATGTGTCATCGTCTTATCCCCTTGTCAATATATTAAAGACAATCACCGTTTTCTGCCACCACAAACGGGTGGATCTCCCTATTTCTCCTGGGGGCAGAACGTTCAATATCTTAATATAGTGATAGCAGGTGAAGCAAGACATCTGATAGAAAGGCCTGTCACTTCGACCAGAGACTGAGTCCCAAGGTTTCACAAACATGTTACTGGAGAGTTAAAGCGCTACTGATCAGATTGTCCGCCTCTATGAGACAGTATGAGCTTTGGCTTTGAAGGCTTCTCTCCAGCCCTAATCCACTCGAATTACGACCGAACGGGTGAGAGCATCGAGCTTTACACGTCCTGACTCGATGCTTTTGTCTTGCCAACGGTTCTTCCATGGATCGTAGACTTTCGCCCGTGCTTTCTGGGGACCGGACAGATAGGGGCTGAGATCAATTTCCAGACCGTATAGCGTTTCCGGCTGATGTCCAAGGACCAGTTCGTTCTTCCAATCGTTCTGACTATCCCTGCACCATGCCAGTAACGTCTTGCGTCCTTTGAGTACATAGAGCCGGAACCGATCGTTGGATATGATCACTGGCTTGAAATGCTCCGCAGGGGGATCGATGCCTTTGACCGCTTCAGCAAATCGGGCAAAATGATACCATAGATTCGGCTCGTCCAACGCCTGGCGCCACCACCATACATGTCCGGTTCCGGCGGTTCCGCTGAAGAATGGAGCAAAAAGCATGTCATGCAGCAACACGCCATCTGGGTCTTTTGCATATAATTCCGAACAGCCGGTATGACGAGGCTTGACAGCCCCTGTTTCTGTGAGGATGATACACTTTCCAGGATCGAAGGCAATCAGTTCACGCACAGCCTGAGACGTGAGGACATCAACAGGGCCGTGGCAAATCTCCCATTCAGCTCCCTCGTCCAGATACCGATGGACCTGAGCAACATGATTGTCCTCAAGCAGGCACAACGTCTTGTATCTCTGTCTTTTCGTTTCCGAGTCGTAGCTTCCCAGGCTCTGTACGACAAGGTTGCGAGGGAAGCGGCGCCGCAATTCAGGTAGCATTTCTTTTGTCCAGTCCAACCATTCCGAACCACGAACCGCGTCCATCTCGTTCCACAGTTCCCATGCGAAAACCGCTGGATCATTTCCGTAGCGGTCGGCATACCAGTCGAGTTTAGCTTTGAAATGCGAGCGTCCCTTCTGCGAGCAAAGATATTCGTGCATACTCTCATAAGGACCTCCGTTAGCTTTGTGGTAGAGCGTGTTGTCAGACCACCTATTTCTATCTGGACGGATGTCACGGAAGTATTCGAGACACATCTTCACACGGATTCCGTTCTCACGGGCGAGCGAAAGGAAACGGTCTATGGTCTTGGCCCGATCCGGATCGAATTGTAGGCATTGCTCATGTTCGACATTCCAGTCACGATGGCTCAGCCAGACACGGCAATAGTTGATCTTATGTTTGACCATGATTTTGAAGAGTCGGTCGAATTCGTTTTCTCTTGGAGGACCGACGAGATTGAAGCCAATTGGGATGTAAGGGCTGCCATTGGACAACTCGAAATACCGTGGATCACGTTGGCTGACGACGACAAACGAAGAGATGTCATCCTGCTTGGCATATGCATTCGATGTAAGCAGTTGGCTTATGAGGACGACAATTACCATTCTCTTGCTCACAGGTGTCTCCTATACGAGAGCATTCAAGTAAACGATCTGCGCGTGCTCCTCGCTTGGATTTCCCATATGAGTATATGAACAGTACCCCTGCACGCAACGGCCTTTATAATAGCACATATCACCATTTCATTTTCGAAAAACGAAATTCAAGTTGATCCTTCCTGGTCTCGTTTCTCGTCTTTAAGCGAATCCGATATAGATAGTCACCCCACAATTGTTTCAACTTTGAGTCCTTTAACTGGATGGGTTCAATCTCCGCAGAGAGTTTGTTCGAATCATATTCCAACAGCATCTGAGACTCTTCTTCTCGATCATTCAAAACCAGCTTGCCCGGTTCGGTATCGGTAACGTTGCCAGCAACTACAAAATTCTCGATGATGTTTTTTGAAGGCTCTCTTAATGTGTACGAATCCACGACTACCACATCTTTCCCGCGGTTGAAACGAACAACTCGCTTCCATGATTCTGCACCGGCTGCTTTGGGATACGCTTCCGTAATATCCATTTCGATATTCGCACCAGAATCGCTTTTATGATAAGAGACATTTTTCGCGGCAAATTGTCTTCCTGCTTTCTGGTCAACGCCGTTAATGGCAGGCAGATTGTGGAAACCTGATTGAAACGCCCAGATTTCATAGCGACGGTTGCTGAAGGTTTGGCGTCGATAAGTTGGCCTCCCAATATCGATGACAATCGGCTTGCCATCCGCAAAGATCATAAAGTTTCCTACATCGTTATGGTTGTGGCTTTGAGCGTTGTGCCCGCCCCATGCGGCCAGAAATAAACCTTTCGCACTGCCTTGCTGATCACGCGCGGCCATCATCTGCATATTGGGATGCCCCAGCCATACATCCTGCAGCATGGGCTGCGAAGGGGGATCGTATTCAACCAGCTCCTGTCCGTTGAACAATAGATGCAGAAAACGGTTCAGGTCGTAGTTTCTCTTTGCACTCTCGAGTAATGTATCTTCTCTGATGCCATACGCCCCCAACGCTTTGAGATGATCATCACCAATTCGGTTTCCGAACCGGTAGACCAGTTCGTTGGAGATGTTTATGCGGGCATCGCAATCGCCCAGGCAGATAAAGTAATCATCCACAATGTGCGCGCGGTAGATGAACCGCGAGATCTCTTGTATCAATGGATGCTGGTAGTAATCAAACTGCTTGCTGGTTGCGCTGTATAAATGCTCAAACGCATCGAACAAACTCGCCCCGGCGCGCCCCCAATAACTTGGCCCTTCATCGCAACTGCCATCGTGCGGGTAATAGGTCAAGAAGTTGTCCAAACAATCCAAGACCTTGTGGGTCAACTGCGCTCTACGCGCTTCATCTTCTTCAGAAAGGAGCCCAGAGAGCAAAACGTTCGAGCAAATCCATGGGTTCCAATTGTTAGGATAATGTTTGTTTCTTCGAGCGGCATAGCCCATCCAGCCGAATTCTTTGATTAAGAACGGCGTCAAAATCCGCCGGTCAATCTCCTTGTCGATCCGATCGCTTATCAATAGAGACACGGTATCAAGCTGCTTGCCCAGTAAATAATTGGTCAGCACAAGCGAATTGGATGTCTGTGCCGAAAAGAGCGCAACCACCTGATCATCAAGATCAGGCAAATCGGTGCCTGCTTTCTGCGGATGGATATGTGCCGGCCAGGTCCAAGAGGTTTCTTCACATATTGCCCAGATCAGATCTGTGATCGGATCAAGAAACCGACCTTTGTTTTCGATGCATTCCGCCACCACCAATACATGGAGCCTTTCCCGCCGTTCATACCAAAGGTCCTGGTAATTACTGCGGTTACCGTTGCGTTTAAACTGCAAATATACGGATGCCGGAAGAACCGGCACTTCGAGTTCAGCCACTTGCTCCGCCTTTTGAATGATGTAATGTCGGATAGCGTTCGGTATTTGTTCCCACGCCTCCCGATTCGACGCTTTTGGGAATGGATGCCACTTATTTCGAGAGATTAATATTTCCTGCAGTCTTTCTTGTGGAAACGATTTGGCCAGTGCAATATTATTGGCTTGATAAGCTGCCTTTGAAACAGCGGCGATTAAGAAAAGACACAAGACCGCGCGAGCGTAAACACCTGATCGAACAGTAGACATGTCGTTCTCCTTCTTTGATCTTAGAGTATGGGTGGTCAGTTCGTACTCTCCAGGCTTCCATCCTGCATAGTATCATTATTGCAAGCGGCTGGCCACCTAAGTTCGAAAACGGTGCTCCTGTGTGTTGCGGCCTCTACAGTAGCACAATATTCTGGTGACCTCCGTGGTCAATGACATTTATGATACGAGTAGCCTCGTTCACACTGTTCACTCACATTGGTCCTGGGACAAGTCCAATCCGTGGACACAGCAGACAACTCAGTTGCTCGAAATTACTGCCCTAATAGATCTATCATAACAAACAGGTCACCGTGAGGCACAAGAAAAAGGGCTGCAAACGCGTGCATCACAGCAAGGGACATTGAACGAATAATGGCTTTTCGAGGCGTTTTAAGGCCTCGAAAACCTTGTTGTACTGAACGAAGGGTGGCGATGTCAGAAGTTTTGGTCTATTTTGATCAAAGCGTGGGCAATATGGCGGCCGTATCGATGGCGTAATGGCGAATTCTGGCTGTAAATGGATGGAGCGTTTTTGCTTTTTGGAGCTCAAATTGGATACGTGGGCAAACCGAGAGCGATGGGCCGGGACACTGCGTTAGAACCGGCTCACTGTCTTGAATGGATAGAGAGATTGGCAGGTTGTCAAGCGCGGGTGGATATTTCAGGGGATGGACTGCGTGAACGTGGTCTTGGTAGTTGTTCAAACAAGATCAGCCGGTCCCCGCCGCAGTGTCGGCATTTCAATTTTTTGCCGGCAATAGCCTAATCTTCATTTTCTGTTTTAGTTGTACATTCGGTTGTAGTTTCTCAATGTCTCAAATGCGCTCTAAATCTATAATTATCTGCAAAACATAATTTTGTGGTAATTGTATAGAACGAAATCGAAACGTCCATTGAACACGATAATTACAAAGAATTTCTAACGAAATGGCCTCATCCAGCCAAAAAGTGATATTTATTCGGACTCGATTTGGGAAAAATCGGCATGTGTGGAGTCAAAATAGAGACACGATGTTCCCTGGTCTTGGCGGTGTTCTTTAGCTTTTGAAAAAGGTGATTTATGAGAACGTAGCATCCACACAGAGTCTGGACCTCTGGAACCTGGGTATTATGCAATGACTGTTGCGCTCCGTTTTTTGTTGAGGATAAAGAGCCCTCGCGTGGCATTTGTCTGCCATCAGTTTTCTGTTGGGCCGGGGCCACGGCCGGCATAGAGGGCTTTAATCTCGGCTTCGCTCAGGGAGTAACTATAAATCCGCACGTCGTCAATCAGGCCGTTCCATTCACGTCCTGGCCGTTGGGCATTTTCACCAATCAAGACTTCCGAGAGATTGGTGTTCATCCTGCCCGTAGCCTCGGCGGAGACATCCAGTCTGCCGTCCACATACAGGTATATTTTCTTGCCGTCATAAACTCCGGCAATATGATGCCATTGTCCCTCGTTCACTTCCCTGTTACCACGGACAGAAGAATACTGGTCGGTTGGAACATCCAGACCAGTGCAGGAAAATTCGATATTATCAGTGGCACGATTTCTCTGCAATCTCCAGGCTGCGTCTCCTTTAGTAACTACCGCCTGCCAACGTTTGTCGAAAGTGTCCACTTTTATCCAGGCTGCAATGGTTATCAAGTTCGTGATGTCGAAGGCCGGATCATTTCCGCAATTTACATAGTCGCCATCGCCGTCCAAGCTCAGCACATTTCCTCTTACCGGATCAGAAATGATGTGCGCGTCTGCCACGAGTTTACCGTCCAGACCACTGCCGGATGAATCAACGGCGATGTGGCCTTCCGTCTTATCGAATTTCCACCAGCCCACCATTCTCCCCGTCGTAAAGTCCCAGAGCTTGCCCTTTATCATTGACCCATCTGATTTCTCAGCGTCAACTCGCCACCAATACCTTTTGCACTTCTCCAGCGTGGGCAAATTCACTTCACTGCTGTCTCCGGCCTCAACTCTGCCCATATATTTGAGATTATCGGCGTCAGTGCCGAAGTAGACTTTATGAGCTTTCACACCCACTCCAGATGTCCAGCTGAGCTTCGCATCCAACAGCACACCTATGTCTTCACCATCAGCAGGATGTGGCCTAATCGCCTCAGGACCCCAGCTCTGGAAAAATCGAACTTCGCTCAGACCGATATAGTCCCCGTCACCAAGATTAGCGAGGTCGTCAAAACGCACCTTTTGAGTCTTTGCTCCGTTAAACTCCACAAGTATTGGCTCATCGTAATCGAAGCTGCCCTCCGCCTCGGCAAACTCAAAATCATCACATATCTTTTGCCAGCCCGTACCCTGGGTCCAGACCGAGATGTCCGCTGTCTTGATCCCTCGCTTTGTGTGGCCCCTCTCATTATAGTTCCATACTAAGATCGACCCCAACTCATACACACGTCCAAGGTCGAACTCGACCCAACCCCCCGTCCGCCCCTGTTCGCTGAGCCACATGGTTTCGGGATGTTCATCATGTTCAAGTAACCCGTCACGGTCTTCATCCGCCAAACCGCTCCCGTCTACGATATGCTCTACCGTCATATCCAAATGGCTGCTATCGGCTCGGGTGGTTACCGCCAGAATCTGTTCACCTGTAAGAGGCGCCCTACGGTGAAATTCTTTCGCCTTGATACCCATTAGTTCCGCGGCTTCGAAGTAGAGAACGTAGAAGATAGACCCTTGTTGAGAGCCAATATCAGTATTGCTGTTGTGTATCCATTCAATCGCCTTGTTGTGCCAGGTTGTCGCTGCGGCCTTGTTGCCTGATTGCCAGTGAGTCATGGAGAGAAGGAAGAAATTGAGACTGTTTTCACCGGTAGGCAGTTCGGTTGATCTGGTCAATGCGGTGATTGCCTCTTCCCACTGGCCTGCCCGGTAGTGTGCCATGCCAAGGCCAGTGAGATGGAGCCCATTCTCTCGCTGCATTTCGTGAGCCTTGCGGAACAACTCCACGGCGATCTCAGGGTCAACCACCTGCTGAGGTGTGACAACTAAGCCGGCTGCGAGGTTACTGTATATTAGTGCTGTTTCTGATGGGTTTTTCACAATATCGGCATACTTGTCTAAATCGGCAAAAACTTTCTCCGTGTCCTCAAGGTAAATGTAGCCTCTTGCGCGGGAAAGATAGTTTTCTGCATCCTCAGGATCGGTATCAATTCGGCCGGTATAGTAGTCGTCCATCTCCTGATAGTGCTCTTCAATCGTTCGTCCGGGCCCGAGCGCTGCGGCGTCGGCGATCCAGATTTCGAAGAATGGCGGCCCCAGAGCGAAAGCCAGCATACTCTCATCCGGTGACCACAAGGACCTGGTGACGACCCCACTTATGACCTTTGAAGCCTTCTTCGCTTCCATATTATATATCCACAGCCCAATACGGGACCGATGACCTCCTCCCAGACTCAACTCGCGGCCGTTTGGCGACCAGTTTACGAAATTCATTCCGGGTAACCGGCCCAAGCTCGGTATCAGCGATTGGGAGGATAGGTCCACGATTTGAAGCTCGCCACCCCACACATAGGCGACGTGTTTTTCGTCCGGCGACACTGCAGGAAAATAATGTGGACACGAAATGAGCGTTGTGGGCTTAGCACCGTCTTCGATGGAAATCCAGCGGAGTTCACTATCCACCCGCGATTGATAAAAAACTCGCTTCGAGTCACGGCTCCAGCAAGGACCGCCTCCCCTGGCCAGAAACCTCGGCTCCTCTGTGCCATCGGCCTTGATAATCCAGACCTCTTCTTGCACATAGATCCCGTACACTATCTCGCGTTCACCGGTTAGATGACCAAGAGGCAGGACCTGTCGCTGACGGACGAAGGCAACATACTTACCATCGGGTGACCACGCCGGGTCCTTTCCAGGGATTGTCAACAGCCGGGTCTTTCCCGATTCCAGATTAAGGATTTCGATGCCGCTCCACCCAACAATGCCCCGGCTGTAGGCCAACTCGGTGCCATCAGGAGACCACGTGGGCCGAAAACCTTCAGCCACCATCCGCTTGCCTTTCTTGCGCAAAGCGCGATAGTAGTCATCTGCTTCATTCATCGCCCAAGAAGCAGTTCCCTTAGGCCGGCGCTGCGGCGGGTGCCATGAGCGCCCCGCATCTAATTCTTCAAATACGTATTTCATAGACCAGCCTTCGAACTGCCTTTTGGTTTCAGAATCGGACCTGAAGAATTTCTCGTATTTGGCCTGCGCTTCATCATAGCGACCCAAAGCAACGAGCGCACAGAAAACGTGAAAGTGATAGATGTTATCGTCCGGCTTCAGCCGGACACACCCTTGGGCATCCGAGAGCGCCTGTTCGTAATTGCCCATTCTCATATGCGCCCGGCGCCGCTGGTCATAAAGTTCGGGGTCATCAGGTGATGTTTGGATCGCCTTGTTGTGGTCTTTTAGAGCCTCGTCAAATTGTCCCATTTCCCGCTGGGCTATGGCACTCAAAGAATAGCCCAAAGGATTGTCAGGTTGAATCCCTATCATTATCGCGGCGTCCTTTGCCATCTTATAGTAGTTCTTGCTGGCATAAGATAAGTAAGCCCGCTCTCTGAGGGAATCGTAATGACTTTCATCAAGCTCAAGAGCCTTGTTCAGCAAATCGAGGGTCTTGGCTACTGTGCCTGCACTCATAGCGCGAAGCAAATAGGCATCCGCAGTGTGCGGAAGTAATTTCTCGGCCTCTTGTCGGTGATGTTCCCACTTCAGACGATATTCTTCCGTTCTTCCGGGAGCATCTGGATCACTTTCATAGTATATTTTGGCAAGGTGAAAATGGGCTTGGCCGGCAATCTCATCTCGTTCGGTCAGCAACTTCTCCAGCTCTTTCACAGCATCAGAAGGGTCTTGCTTTGCCACTGCATTGGGATCACTTTCGTATAGTCCCAGGACGAGTCGGGCACGCAGCAGCCGCGCCTCAGGGCCAACATGCTCACTATCGACGATGGTTTCGACTTTGGTCAGACCCTCTAGAAACTGCCCCTTGGAACGTAATTCCATAGCCTTCGACAAAATGTCTTTATGTTCGAGAAATTCAGCCTCTTTACCTCGATTAGCGGCCCGAATGTACATCACAGAAACCAGTACCATGCAAGCCAGCAGAATCGCAGTCATAACTGTCGCAATAGCCTGCGTTCGGTGTTTACGCAGGAATTTCTTCATACGGTATATCTTGCTGGGCGGCCCAGCCAATACGGGTTCGTGGCTGAGGTGCCGCTGGATGTCCTGGGCCAGGGCATGGGCCGTTTGGTAACGCCGCATCCGGTCCTTCTCCATAGCCCTGATCGTGATCCAATCCAAATCTCCGTGAAGTTTCCGCCCTAATGTTCGCACGTCGGTGCGGCGGAGCAGTGCCACCTTCGTCGACTCCTCACCTGAAATTGTGCTCAGTTGGGTACTCGGAGTTTTCGGGTCCTCCTCGCGGATCATGTGCCGAATGTGGTCAACTCCACCTTTGCGAAGTGTTTTGGGATCAAATGGCAGTGTACCCGTCAACAGCTCGTAGAGCACCACACCGAGGGAGTAGATATCGGTGCGCGTGTCGATATCCTGAGTGGTCATCTCCGCTTGTTCGGGACTCATATACTCCGGGGTACCGACGAACTGGCCCTGCTCGGTCACCAACGTCCGCTCTGTCAGCGGCTGACTGATGGCCTTGGCTACTCCGAAATCGATAATCTTTGGCACGGCCTGCTCGCCGTGAATGGCCACCTGTACGTTCGAAGGTTTGATATCGCGGTGGATGATGCCCTTCTGATGAGCGTGCTGGACAGCATCGCAGACCTTTAGGAACAGACCAAGTCGCTCCTCAATGGCAAGTTTCTCCAGGTCACAGTGCTTGGTGATTGGGACGCCTTTAACATATTCCATCACGAAGTATGGTCGGCCGGCCCTGGTGGTTCCCGCGTCGTACACGTGAGCAATATTCGGATGGTCCAAGAGGGCCAGAGCCTGTCTTTCAGCCTCAAATCGAGCGATAACCTGTTTGGTATCCATGCCAGGCTTGATGACTTTCAATGCAACTCGGCGTTTGACTGGTCTTTGTTGCTCAGCAAGGTAGACTATGCCATAGCCGCCCTCACCGAGTACGCTAAGAAGTTTGTACCGGCCAATCTTGCCGCCTGGGCCTACTGCTCCAGCCCCAAAATCAGCTGTGGGGATAGCTTCCTCTCCATTCGGCCGATTATCGTTTTTCTCACCTACACTGCTCATCGTCATTCCTCGCTGCAGATGTCCCTTGGCATACGATGAGATAACAACAATGAACGTCCAAGAACAGAAGTCTGCGCCTTGTAATTATAGAGCCTCGGATGAGTTATGGCAATCATGAAAGTCAGCATGATAACGTCAAGTATTGTGTGTAAGTTTGATTTTTTGCCATCGATAGGAGTTCACTGTTGAGCACGTATCCTAATCGGAAGTTATTCTGGAGCATTAGGAAGAATCTACACAGCAGTTGAGCACCCTCATGCTCGAGACGGCATCAGGCATTAAACTCTGCGCGAACCGCTTTCCCAGCAACGGGCCAACATGTACGTGGACATGCAAGACCGCATTACTGCGCTGTATGACTAGCGCCGTCACTGCTGGCGACGTCCAAGACGGCCGACCACACGCGAAGGGTGTTCTCCGCGCATATTTTCTTGACGTCCTCTTCGGTATAGCCGGTCTTCAGCAGCTCATTGATCAGGTTGGGATAGCAGGACACGTCTTTCAACCCAGTTGCCAGCTCTCCCCAGACGCCATCGAAATCCGAGCCGAGACCGACGTGATCTATTCCGACCAAGTTTACGGCGTGGTCGATATTTGCGACGACATCGCAAATATCGGCCTCTGGGAGTGGATTGGTGAGGACGTACTGGTCTGCATATACCTCTTGCTCATCAGGATTGAGATCGGCGGTCTTGAAATGCTCCAGTATATGCTTTTTTCGCCGGGCGGATTTGAGGCTTGCCCGCTTGTTGATGAAACCGGAACCGAAAGCAATCTGGATTGTGCCGCCCTTGTCGGCTAATAGTCTTATCATTTCGTCGTCCATGTTGCGTTCCCAGCCAGGGGTGAAGTAGCGGCAGGCTGAGTGTGTGGCTACGACGGGGGCTTCCGACAGTTCCAGTATCTGGTAGAATGCCTCATCCGAAGCGTGTGAAACGTCTATCATCATTCCAAGCCCGTTCATTTCAGCTACCACTTCCCGCCCGAAGGGGCTCAGACCGTTCCATTTGCGTTCAGGATCGAAGGAGGAATCGGAAATATGGTTGCATTGCGCATGTACGAGTGTAATGTAGCGAACGCCACGATTGTAGAAGTGTTTGATATTGGCAACATCGCCTTCAATGGGTGAACCATTTTCCATGGCGATGACGATTGATACTCTGCCTTGGCCGAATTGTGTTCTGAGGTCTTCTGGCGATCTAGCGAGGATGAACTTATCTGGCCACTTGTGAGCCCAGCCTTCGATCATATCGATTGTCTCGTCGGCGAAAATACGCGCCCCTCCTTTTTCTTCGTACTTGGCAGGGACGTAGACCACCATGAACGCTGCATCAAGGCCGCCTTGCTTGGCCCTGGCGTAGTCGAAGTCGCCTTCCCTGGTTCTTCTTGAGATGTCCTGTGGCTTCTTCCTAAGACGATATGGTACGTCCAGGTGGGTGTCGATGATCATGTAATTCTCACTTAGCACCACGGCGTTGCTCCTATTGTGTGCAAGAATACTACCCTATCCCACAAGAAGCAAGGGCTCTATGCTGCTCGACTATGGACTATATGTGTGGTATCTTGTAGACCTGCAGGCACCGACGGACGAAAATGAAGCATTTACCGTTGAGACCATTATACTACAAAAGATCGATCTCGAGGAATCTTGGACTGAACCGGGGACGGGTCCTTTGGAATCTCAGTGATGGGCGGACTTGTGCCTCATCGGTGGATAGCGGGAGGCCTTGGCGAGTCGTAACGTGGGCGTGCGGCGGAGATTCCAACCAGTAATCCGGACCAGCAGCGCTTCACCAGCCGAAACTGACGCGTGGCCAAGAGCTTCACGGATTTATTGCTTCGTATGGTTTCTCGTACCGCATGGCACCCAAATTGTGCCCTTCTTCGCATGTCAACACGTCAATGTCGCCCTCACTATCCAGATAAACAAGTTCAAGGCGGTCGAACAGTTCAGGGATTCCGATTCGTCAGCCAGTGTTGTGAGAACAGGGCGTAGTCGACGGCATCTACGCGGCCGGTGGCGT
>Ga0209427_10001698_pt1 | contig 25521 bp, 27 predicted proteins | sample DeeMarSWOR136_30_FD_187465 | JGI IMG/M metagenome (GOLD analysis project Ga0209427, IMG submission 187465) | Marine sediment microbial communities from White Oak River estuary, North Carolina - WOR-1-36_30 (SPAdes) (version 2) | ecosystem: Environmental > Aquatic > Marine > Intertidal zone >...
TGCTCGGAGATGGGGTCACCGATATTAAGCCTCTCCTCCCCGATCAGCTTCATCACGGCAAGGGCCGTGAAGGACTTGGTGCATGAGCCGATGCCATACAGGGTCCTGGGGGTCGCCGGGAGGTTCCTCTCGACGTCCCGGGCGCCGAAGCCCTTCGCGTAGACGACCTTCCCCTCCTTGAGCAGAGCCATGCTCACTCCTGGGGCGTGGACCTCGGCCATTGTCTTAGAGACGATTGTCCCCAGCTTCTTCTTGGACTCCTCGCTGAAAGTAGACTCCATTGGTACCGATCTGATATCCCCCGAACAACAATAATAAGTTAAAGTGTTCCTGTTCCGCTGGGCATCTTCAGCGGTTTAAGGTTCAGGGCCCATGTCCTACCGGATTATAGTTCGTCAACGTGTGCTTGCGAGCCTCCTAATGAAGATTATCCCTGCCGAAATAACGATTAAAGCTGCGAGCACCATCAACTCGAAACCCGGTCCATCGGTAACTGTCGAGTCTTCCACGGTGTCATCTGTTTCCTCAGTAGGAGGTGGTTCGACGGTTCCTACTATCTCGGGCTCCGTAAATGTCATATCCCCCGCCTTGACATATGGCACAGCCACCATGATATCCTCGTGCTGCCCGTCCCAAGCCCACCAGACGACCAGACCACCGTCTGTGATTGGATCGTGATCGCTCTCATTGTTGAACGTCAGCTGGATTGTCCTTCCCGACTCGAGGTCATATCGGTAGATCTCGTAGTCCCCGTCGATGTTCCCCTGCCAGACCAGTTCGCCCGAAGAATAGCTGGGGTGCATGTCCCCGGCGGAATTTATCGTGACGGCCCGTCTCTCATGGGCGCCGATGTCATAGATGTAGATCTCAGAATCGGAGTAGGGGTACGAGGGGTCGCACCCGAACCAGGCAACGAACCCGTCGCTTATCCTCGGGAACTCCGTTGGCGTGCTATCGATATCCGAGATATTGTAAAGCTCATCCGACCTGATTTCGTAGAGATAAAGGGCATCGACGTAGTCTCGCCTCACGAAAAGGATGACGCCATCTTCGACGTCGAGCACCCTGTCTGTGACGTCGTCGTCCGTCAACCGGAAGACGACGCCCGATGAGACATTGCAGTAGTACACCTCCCCATAACCCTTCCTACCGCCGCTCGACTCGAGATCGCCGTAGTCCCCCGTCCATGCGACGACATCGCCCCAGATCCGGGGGTCGTTATCGGGATAGCTATTGTTAGTCAACCTCTTGACCACGCCGTCTGAGATCCTCTGGACGTATATCTCCGAGTTGTAGCCCTCCGTCGCCATGCTGTATGCCACCAGGTCCCCGTGATACGACGCGTCGCGCTCATCGTACGTGTTGTAGGTCAGCTGTGTCGTCTCGCCCTTACCGATGTCGTACATGAACACCTCAGAGAAGTTCCAGTCTCCCCATGCCTGCCAGAAGAGCCTCCCCCCGTTCAGGGCGAGGTTGAACGAGAGTTCATCGTTCTCGGTGACCCGGGTGACCGATGCCCCGTCGAACATGTATATATCGTAATTCCCATCCTTGGCCATCCAGGCAACGTATCTTTCTCCCGCAGTTACGCACCTGTAGTACTCAGAGTGGTTAGTCAGCCGCCTGAAGTTGTAGAGTGTATGTGGGAGGGCTTCCTGGTATGATTGATGTATCATCTTGATCTCCGTCTCGTTTAGGGCGCGGCCGTATATCCTGATCTCGTCGAGTACGCCATAGAAAGGCTCTGCCATGGAGCCGATGTTCATATGGAGGCCCCTCTGGAGACTTCCTGCGACCTCGTTCTCGCCGACCTGCTCCCCGTCCAGGTAGAGCCGCATGGCTGATCCGTCATAGGTGGCTGCGAAGTGCTGGAACTCGCCCTCACTCAGCACTCCCCTCGCCCAGATGTGGTGGAGCGTACCGTTATACCCGATGTAGAAGTGGAGCGTGCCAGGCCCCGCGGTGCCGTCGTACCGTACCACCGCCTTCGCGCCGGTCTCGCCGACGAGGGTGATGAACCTTATGAACGTCCTAGGGGGAAGCATGTCCGGTCTCACCCACCCCTCAATGGTTATCGTCTCGACCTCGTTGACATCGTACCCAGGGCTGATCAGGTAGTGGGCGCTGTCGAAGCGCCAACCCTCCCCCAGGTAGCCTTCATCGAATAGGACGTTGTCGTCGCAGTCGTTGCGACCGATGCTGTCCAGGGTGTCGCCCTCGCAGTGCCACCACGTGATTAAACCCTGAGGTGTATAGACCCACGCATCTTCCACGGAACAGATACCGAGATTCTCATCTCCGGTCTTGAGATAAGCGAGTGCGATTACAACTAAAAAAACTACTTTGAGGCACTTTGTCAACTACACGATCCTCCTACCATGGGCGCGCCCTTATCTTATCCTAATCAGCCCTGACGTTGAGATATACTCTCCGCAAATCCGGACTTTCAATGCAAATACTGGTATTTCACAGTAAGGACCAATGTTTCAAAACCATTGTGTACGTATGTTTCATAATTAAAATTTACAATCTCGTGCTTCTGAGTTTTAAATTCATAAACCATTTAAAAATACGATTTAGTTCCTGTCTCTGAGCGCGAATGACAGGTTTACGTCCTCGAGTATCTACCGGCGTAAAGGGGTTGGATGAGCTCATCGGGGGAGGATTCGAGAAGGGAAAGGCCTACTTGGTGACGGGGGAGACAGGAACAGGGAAGACAGTATTCTCCCTCCAGTTCCTCCTCGATGGCATCTCGAAGGGTGAGCCTGGGATATATGCTACAATGGATCAGACACCTGATCACATCATCGAGGACGCGGCGAGTTTTGGGTGGGATGTTGAGGAGCACGTTCAGGAGAAGGAGTTCATCTTCCTCGACGCCACCCGTCCGGGTAAAGGGGAGGACAGCTCCTTCAGCAGGCAGTCCTTTTTCTCCGAGCTGAAAACCTATACCCACGAGTATGAAGGACGTAGGGTCGTGCTCGATCCGATAGTTCCATTCGCGTCGGTATCGGGGGATTACATAGATATCCGGGAAAACGTGAGGAAGATCATCAGGACGCTGGAGGAGAACCATTGCACCACGATCATCACCACGGAGATACCCCCTGGGAGCTCGGCTTTATCCACCCTAGGCGTCGAGGAGCTATTCGTTCATGGCATAATCGTCTTGGGGCTCCACAGGCAGATCAACGGCCTCTCCCGCACTTTACTGGTTAGGAAGATGCGTGGGACGCCCATCGACCTCACCTATTATACCTATTCCTTCGTCCCGAACGAGGGCATCGTCATCATGGGCCCATCTATAAGCGAATACTAGCTCTACGGGCAGAACAATTAACTAGATTGTCAACTGCTCTCTCTCTGGTGCTATAGTTATTTCGGGAAGCGCCTCTAGCTACCTAATCTTACTGCTTCTTCCACAGCTTTTATGGCAACCTCGATCATGTCGTCGTCGGGCTCCCTTGTGGTGAACCGCTGGAAGGCGAGGCCGGGGGCGGTAAGGATCTCAGTTATAGCGGAGTCTCCATGCCTGGCGGTTAGCCTGAGTAGCTCGTAGGAGATCCCGCCAATAACTGGGATGAGAACGACCCTGTAGGCTAGCCTGACAGCCCATACGGCCCGGGGCATGGCGGAGAAGATGAGGACGCTGACTATGATTACGATAAAGATGAAGGAGGTTCCGCACCGTCTGTGTAGCCTTGAGTGCTCCCTGACCGTGTCCACCTCCAGGGGGTCTCCGGCCTCCAAGGCATTTATGGCCTTGTGCTCAGCTCCATGGTACTGGAGCACCCTCCTAAACTCCCCCCACCTAGAGACAAGGGCGATGTAGGCGAGGAAGATTGCGAGGCGGACTCCAGCCTCGACGAGGTTGAAGATGATTCCAGTAAGGTGGAGGAGGCTCGTGAGGATGAAAGGAACGACGAAGAAAACCGATGATAGGGCGGCTGTCAGGACGATGACTATCGCCCACTCCCTCCAGGTAAACTCCTCCTCTTCCTCCTCGAGGGCAACGTTGGCGCTGAAGTAGATACCCTTGACGCCGAGATACATCGTCTCGAAGAGGGCGAAGATGCCCCGTAGTAGAGGGAAACCGAGGAGCCTGTTCCTGTCCGACGCCGGGCGTAACCTCTCCACCTGGGTGGTTATCTCCCTGTTGGGTTGTCTGACGCAGATGACGAGGTGACTACGGGAGCGGATCATTATGCCCTCAATCAACGCCTGCCCACCGAAGGCCAGCGACTCCTCCCCTCTAGAACCCATGGTACACAGGGAAATATAGCCGGTGTTATATCCCTTTTATGGAGGGTTAACGGCATCTACGACACCAAGTGCCACAAGAGGCTGTCCCGCCCAATTCCGAGGAGTAGGAGAACATCGTGAATCATGGATTTTATCTGGATGACGGTCCTATCCAGCTCCGCGGCCTGAATGAAGATGGGACGCCCGAGAGAATGAAGCTCAAGACCTTGACCATGAAGCCCCCCGCTGCGGCGACCTCGGGGTGAAAAGGAAGAAGGCACCGCAAAGGAGGCCACCTCCGCAGAAGCTGACCGTATAGAGGAGTAGGTCCCTGTTTATCTCCCCTCTTTAGTATTATGGTGAACGCGCCTACCAGAGAGAGGACACTTATCAACGCCCATGTTTGTGTCATTCGCACGCGCAGTGGACATCGTGATTGACCTACGCATCATCCAAGGGAAGTTCTGGGTGAACGCCAAGTACTGAGACTCCGAGATCCGAAACCGTGGTTCGATCCTCCCAAGGACTGATACTGGTGTCACGTGACCATCTTCATTGACTTCACTAATATCTACATGAACTGGGGCGGACAACTCTGCTTAACAGGAACGACAACGGTCTGTCCACTTCTAAAAAACCCCTTTTTTAATTTGATCTCAAAGGACGTTTTAGCATCTCGGTCAGTATCAATCACCTAAGATCAATCCCCATTAATTCATGCAGGAAGGGTCAGCCATTCTAGCGATAGGAATAGTTTATTTGTACTCATGGGGGAGATGGTGTTGTGATATTTAATGTATGGTAAGATTCTGGTTGCGCTGGATGGATCGCAACCCTCGACGCGGGCGCTGAACCACGCCCTGGTTCTCTCCGAGAAGTTCGGTTCGGAGCTGATCATTCTGACGGTGTTCCAGAGAAGGGTTCTCCCGGTTGTCGCCGAGGAGGCGGACACTGGGGAGTTATCCGTGGATGCAGAAGTCTATGAGACGTACTGGGATTCTATCAAGGATTACCATATCAGGGTCCTTGAAAAAGCGAAGGAGCTGGTGAAGAGTGATTATCCCAATGTGATGTATGAGGCGGTGCTTGCTGAGGGCCGTCCATCGAACGAGATATGCAGGACTGCTAGGAGCCATGAGGTTGATCTCATCGTGATGGGGAACAACGGCAGGGGCGGCATCACCGGATGGGTACTTGGAAGCACCTCCAAGGCTGTGGTGGACTCCTGCACGAGGCCTATACTGATAGTCAAGTGACTACAGTAGACTTGACGCGACCTTCATGCGAAGGTCAGCCTTTAAAACCCCTAAATCTGTGTATAGAACCCAACATTCTGCACGGAGAATCGTTATATCCAATCGTCTGTCATAGGGATTAATGGAAGTGAACGAGGTTTGTACGAGTATAAGTTCGTGAGGGTCGACTTGGAGGGGTTCTTGATCTCCACTAAAAGGCCAAGCGTGGATTATCACAGACTGATCGAGGAGCATGCGAGGGATGGGTGGAAGCTGGTACAGATCTTCGCCCCAGCAGTCTCGGTGGTATCCGGGGGCACTCCCGACTACTTCGAGATAATCTTCGAGAGGGAAAAAAGAGGGTAAGGAACCATGACTGTGCTACCGAGTATCCATGTGCTTGAAACATTTTTTAGGGTAATATACAGAAGCTAGTCGGCGAGAAAAATGCCTTGGAATAAAGTACAGGGTGAAAACAAATCGCATAGGATCAGGATGTTTGCTCTCAGCTACTGCATTCCCTGCAAGAAGACCCGTCAGTTTCTCGAGGAGAACTCGGTGGAATACGAGTACTTTAACATGGGGGAGGCAGAGCCTGAAGACCGAATGGAGGCGATGGTCGAGATCGGTGAACACCTTCCCTCGATGGGCACTAGACTTGCATTCCCCATAATAATAATAGATGAGAGCTCCACCGTGATAGGCTACAACAAGGAGAGGCTCTCAAAGATGCTTGAACTAGGATAATGCTTGATCGATGTTATGTAGTTACTATTGATAGAATAACTTCAGCGTACAAACTCAGCTTATTCAAAGGATAATAGACATGCAATTCTGTAAAAAACATCCCTACATGTAAACCCTCATACACCTACATAACCTGTTTAAGTGTGGAAAGTCTCACAACTTCCCCATGTCCGTCCGAAAGTCTGTCAGAGATATTGAAAAATACAGTGAGAAAAAACAAGTATCGTCGGATTACCGAACTAACTTTCAGGACCTCGTAACCGCCTATTTGCATGTTGAATCTAAAATTCGCTCACGCTTGCGTAAGAAACCCCCGCGTAAGCTCGAAAAATAGTCAAGCGTGTGCGTTTTATCTTTCTATCATTACTAGATATTTGTGAAGTTACCTAGCTCAGGGGTCTTTCCCTCACTAGCTACTTGCAAAAGGCATTTCTCCTACTACAAAGGATGATTGAATTTTATCGCCTGACCGACAGCTTTATCATTAAACAGTATTTCCACGTCTGACCTGACTAATAATGCTGAGATCCAGGGTGCAGTCATCTGCCCATCCATGTTCCCACCAAAAAATCTTGATTTTAAATAACCTTCTACAGTATTAGGGTCTGTGTTTTTAACCGATGCACCTATTCTAATCCAATCTCTTTTTTCCTTTAGCATCTCATAAACGGACATAAACATATCTTTTGTTAACTTAACTCTCCCTAACTTATCCACTCGAATAAAATCATCCGTTACTTCCACTATCTGAAAAAGATAATTTTTAGAAGGATTAAGTAAAGTAGACTTCTTTGATTCTATAGAATACCCTCTTATTTTAATCCAGATCGATTCACGATCGTCAACAGGTGCATTTACAAAAATTCTATTTTTTATCTCTTCAAACTCAGATTCCAATCTAGATAATCTCTCATCTAATTCTTGAATTGCAGCTTCAAGATTTAATATAAATGATTCTACTTCAAGTTGCCTATTTTTCCATATCATATAGTACTTTTCTAATAAACTGAGTTTACTCATTCTCCTTTAAATAATGTTTTAACAGTATTTATAAAATAACACGTAATAAAATTTAGAAATTCACCTCTTACTTTGTTACTTATTTTACTTTGAATTGTAATATATTTTTGGAGCCAATTTTGTGTACGCGTGACATAATATTTGTGATAGCGTCATTGCGCACGTAATGACGTAATCGCTTGCATCTTGCTTCCTAAGAGTAGGAATCCATTCGCTTGAAAGCGAACGTTTGGTATACAATATGCGTTCCAAACTGTTCCATATCATTCCACAGTGTTCTTCATATCTATCGGAAAACCTCATTATTAGCAGTGCAAGACAATGACGAAAAACAAGATCAAGACTTTCGCGTTTTTGATGACTCTGCTCGTCTCCATGATGCCGCTTCTGGGTAGCATGGGGGCCTCAACTGATTACGGCATCGTGAGCGAGGCTGAACTGTCCTATAGTGGCGATGGTTCGGCCAGGTGGTGCTCGACGACGGCGCACTCCGGAGGCTGGTCCATAAACCTTACGGCTCCAAACAAGGCTTCATGGGATGGTGTATTGGAGAAGGGCGTGGGTGTGAACGAGGGGCGTGTCACCATAGAGCTCGATGAAGGTGTGACCCTCGGAAACATCGAGAACATTACTTGGTGGGTGAAGACGGTAACCGGCTATCCCCCTCACGTCGATCTCCTCCTCGACATAGACGGGGACGGGGACTATGATCCCGAGAAGGACCTGGTAACGGGGGAGATCATCGGCGGCCCCGATGACGCGATAGTGGCGGAGTTCGCGTATCAGCCATACGTGGGCACGGGATACTGGTACAACGCTTCTAATGACCCCTATGGGCACTACGACCCCGATTTAAACGATATGTTCTACAACCCCGCTTATGGTGTCTGGCTTGAAACCTTCCAGAACGACACCCTCGAGGCCATGACAGATCATTTTGATAATGGCACGGTCTGCTGGCTCTACTCAGGGCTCCCAGGCCCGTACCCGGATGGATATTTCGGCAAGCTAGAGGACTTCAAAGAAGGCACGGTTCAGGTGATCAACGGCTCCAACGTAGCGCCGGTGGACAATGACACGAGGATCTTGGCGATCCAGATTGAGGTCGACAACTGGCTCGGCGCATCGGAAGCGTACGTCGACGACATAGCCGTCAACGGAGAAGTGCTGATCTCCCAGCCTCATCCGACCCTGTCTCTGGTAAACCCGGAGTATGTCACATACGAACCGGGGGACATCCCCGTTGAGATACTGGCCAGCGACATCTTCGGAATAGCCGAGGTAATGTACAATGTTAAGAACAGCATGGGAGACTGGCTCTATTCCTCAAATCAAACATATACCGGGGCCACGGACATCGAGGACCTCCCCGTCGGGGAGTACGCATTCTTCACTTGGGCCACGAACACCCTGGGATACACCAGCTCTGTTGAGAGGTCCTTCTCCGTCAGGGTCTCAGAGATCACCGTCGAAATCCACCCGAAGACACTGAACCTGAAGAGTGGGGGTCGGTGGGTAACCGTCGTCGTCCTTATTCCAGAGGGCTACGAGACCGACGAAGAAGACTGGGACTCCGTTGAACTGAAGATCAACGGCGTGACCTTGGAAGGTGTCTGGGGTGTCGTCGAGGATGGCAGGCTGATGGTAAAGTTTGACAGGGCCGAACTAGTGGAAAAGCTTGAGGAAGGGGAAGAGGTGGTCATAGAAGTTACAGGAGAAATTGGTACAGTCTTGTTCCAGGACTCAGACACTATCAGGGTGATCAACCCAGGTAAAAACTCCAACAGCCATGGAAATGTGAAACAGAACGGTCCAAAGAATACTGCTAATGAGAACAAAGGGAATAATGGTAACAAAGGCAACAATGGTAAATCGACAAATAATAACAAGGGCAGTAAAAAGTAAATCTACTTTTTATATTTTATATATACTCTTTTTTTCGATGTAGGTTAATATTTTTTGTACAAATTTATTTTTAAAAAGAATAGTATTGTTTTCACACGAACTATAAAATTATCTATAAATTAGTTTTCTGCCTATTTTCTGGTTTCCTTCCCCATTTAAAGCGAAAATCGCATTTCTCACAACCTTCCGATAGGGTCATTGTTCTAACTAGCCCAGATCCAGTTATCTCGCTTGAATAGAAATCCCAGAGACATACATAAGGTAAAATATCCTCCATGCCCTCGTCACGCCAAAAATTACATATTGGACAAGCAATATAGTCGATACCGAAATCAAACTCTTTACCATCACCTTCTACATAATGGAGAACTAGATTCTCTGAGAATTCTCCTTTTTGTGATTTTTCCGCTATATTTTTAATGTATCTTCTATGTAGTTTATTTAATGGATAATTATATAATAGTAACATTAAAAAACGTATTATTAATATCTTGTATTTTGAATATGAATTAAAATGCTCTTTCATTACATCAAATAACATAGATATTATATCTTCATTGGAATAATGATGTTTTTTCATAACTTTTGAAAACGCTAGTCCAATAGTGCTATTTATAAGGTCCCCTGTTACACGGTTTTTATCCCCACCAATGAATGGTATCTTTGGGATCAACTCTTCATATTCTAATTTAGTTTCATTTAATATCCTTTCTGCCAGTTCTTTATTTGTTCTTGATTCTATAACTTTTTTAAAAAAACTGATGTTTTTATCATAGTTTTTCATTATTTTATCGTTAATAGAAAGATAATAATTTTGATTTATGTTGCTCATTTATATTAACCTCATCTTTCTCATCCAACATCGCGCTCATATATTAAATTATTAGTTTAATAAATAATTAAGAATTTTATATCTGTTTTGAACTTGAATAGCAAGTAAGCACTTGAACCTAATGCGGTGTGCGTAAATCTGAGATAGATTACCTCCCACCTGTGTATATTCATTCACAACTTGGACCAGAGTTCATTCAGATTCCTGATGGACTCTGCTTTAAAATCACTTTTAATGCTAGAACGTCTAATTAGAACTGTTTCAATTCCCACGGCTTGGGGTCCGATGATATCCCATCTGGGATCGTCTCCTATGAATATACAGTTATCCGGTTTCTCATCGAGCAATTCAAGGACTGAACTGAAGATCTCTCTTGCAGGTTTACGCCATCCCACGTCTCGACAGAAGAGTACACCATCAACGAGATGGCTCAATCCAATATCTTCAACCTCTTCTCTCCATAAATGGCTGGGGCTGCCCCAGGGCGTATTCGAGACAATAGCCTTTTTGAATCCTAATAATCGTGCTTCTTCTAGAACTGGAAACGTATCGGCGTAAACCTTCCTCAACTCGAATATCGGCCCCATGAATACCTCGCAGAGTTCAAGAAGTAGACCAGACTCCTCGATGGGATCTAATTGAAAGATACGGGATAATCTTCCCTCTAATGGTCTCACTCTGTGATCCTTTGACTCGTAGTTTTCTTTCCACACTCTACTCCAGATGATTTCTTTCTTCGGTATAACGTGGTTCTCATTTTCTAGTCGATCTATCACTCTATTGATTCCCTTTCTTAGGATCTCTGGAAACTGGTATCGTTCATAATATTGAACTAAGGTGCCGCCGAGGTCGAATATGAGTGTCTTCTTCATTGGTTACCCACTTTAGCCCTCAAACAAATCTAATCATAATCTTTTGGTGTGTGTAATTTGTCTGCTTTATCTTTTTCAAGATATTTGTGCATTATATCTCTGACATAGCTTACCATAGATATTTTGGATATTTCTGAATAATCAAACCAATTGATCTCTGAATGTTCTTTTAGGTTTCTTGGCTGGCCGCTCCAATTTCTTATGACGAAGAATTGGATTTCATGGCCTGATTCATCCTCAAATATATCGACATACTCCGGGTCTATGATCTCAATACCTAGTTCTTCCTGCAATTCTCGGTATAGAGCTTCTTGTGGTGTCTCATCTTTCTTAATTATACCTCCAAAAGTTGCCCATTTTCCTACATGCTCGTCTTGTTTTAACCTCTTGCCAAGTAGGACTCTTTCATCTTTGATGATGTAAGCATGAGCAGCAGTCAAAAAATCACCATTCGCGTTCGTTGCAGAATATCTGGAGATTGATTTTATCCCTAGAGCCTGCTATGTAGTGTGTATGCTTGCGGTCTTCATCGCCTTTGTAATCGATGTTTTTTCTGTTTTCTGATACGAAAGTTTTGTAGACGATGACGCAGTTTATTAATTCTTTTAGATCCTCCGCGAGTATACTTCTCTCCCAATTACCCATTCAGCCAAATCACTGCTCTTGCGTTAGCGAGACGGTGGGTCATATTCGAGTTGCTGCCAGTTCTCAACGACTTTTGTGGCTCCTCTGTCCAAGAAATCCTTGAATGTGTGATGTTTCGAGCGGAGAAGACCTATTCTTTCTGGTACATTGAAGTTCCTGTATGTTGGGAAGTACCCGGGGAAATCATCCACGACCCTGATGACATTATATTTTTCAACCACAGATGAGAATAGCCTAGTCCTAGCTTCTCCGAGAGCTGCCTTACCCCAGTCTTCATCTTTGAACATTACCAGATCTGTATCAATTAATGGAAAACCGAACCTCTCAAGCTCCTCCAAGGTCTCGTCTCTTAGGCTCTCCAGGCGCCCTGTGAGATAGATAATAACATAGTTATCACTCCACTCACGAACCACCTGTGCAGAATGAAGTATCGGCTCATCAAGCGACATTAACTCGACTCCTTTCTTGTTTCTGCAGAGTAGTGTATCCTGAAATTCCTTCTGTAGTTCCCTGATACGCGGTTTCTGCTCTGCAGTTGCATATTTCTCGAATATTTGACGAGCGTTCATGGATTCGAGTTCTTCTAGGGAGACATCGCAGCCAAGAACGTGCCGCCATATGCCCTGGGTCCTCTTTTTTGTATCTACAAGTGTGTCATCAATATCCACAACTATACCTAACACTCTAACCACCCCTTTTCTCATTTCCATTGGTCTTAATTATCGAAATTAAGAATCGCCTTAAACGAGAGGAGAAGTCAATGTATTCCTCGAACTCTTCATCGGTCATTAAAAGGAGGTTTTCAAGCCTCAACATTGTATCATTCATCAACGCGTTTGCTGGCCCAAGCTTCAGGAATACTTTCGAGGAGCCACATGAGACACACATGTCGTGAGTTGAGGCTCTTCCGACACTTCCCCGGCTAGATAGGATCTCTGATAACTTCTCTGCGTTCTTTTCATTAACCTCTAGATCGTGACCCCGACCCTTCAATTCCCTAAGTATTTCAATATGAGGATTTTCTTGTTCACGTTGCTCTTGAATTAAATCGCCATAATAGAAGTTCTCTGCCACTGCCCTGTAATGTTTCTCGAGGAGGTGCCCATGTCTCTCCTCTTTCGTAACTTTAACAAGATCTGCTTCTAGGAGCTTTTTTACCTGTTGGTAGATGTTCTGAGGCGTCATTTGTAGTGTTTCCGAAATCTGGCTTACAGTCAACTCGCTGGATGAAAGCAAGTTCAGAATGGTGCGACGTGTCTCATCCTCTAGTAGGTTTACGAAAACCGGTTCAATAGGTCTTAGTTCTTCGATTATCTCCTCGTTGTTGTTCATCCGCGCCCCTCCTGTTGATTCAAGTAACTATTAACTATTTAAGAACAAAACACATATTAAATTCTTTCTTACCTATTAAATTAATGCTTTAATATAAGGGAATTCGAGATGAAGGTTGTACTCGATAAATACATATGTCGAGATATCACCTAGGAAAATTACTACTAGAGGTGTTTAGATGAGGATCGGGTTACAGATACCAAGATTTCACTGGCCTGGGAGCTCTGAGAACATTGGCAAAAAGCTGGTGGAGATCGCGCAGACTGCTGATACATCAGGGTTTTCCAGTCTATGGGTGATGGATCATTTCTATCAGGTTGGACAGGGGTACGGAGCCTTATGGGAACCAATGCTGGAAGGATATACATCTCTGGCTTACATGGCGGCGGTTACGAGTAAGATCAAGCTAGGAACAATGGTGACAGGGTGCTTCTACAGGCAGCCTGGCGTCTTGGTTAAAACAGTTACCACTCTGGATGTTCTGTCAGGAGGAAGAGGGATGTTGGGAATCGGGGCGGGATGGTACGAGAAGGAAGCCAGGGGAATGGGGATAAAGTACCCAAAGACAGCTGGTGGACGCTTAGGACGCCTAGAAGAGACATTGAAGGTCGCGAAGCAAATGTGGAACGACGATCGATCTACGTTCGAGGGCAAGTATTACAATCTAGAGGAGCCAATTTGCAGCCCTCAGCCGCTGTCGAAGCCGCATCCTTTCATCTTGATCGGTGGGGGAGGCGAGAGGAAGACTCTGCGCCTAGTGGCGAAGTATGGAGATGCCTGTAACCTCCACCTGGGAGCCCATCCAAAGCTTTCAGGGTATTCTCAGAGTTCATTCGATAGGTACAATAACCGTTTTGAGAGGTTATCACACAAGCTAAAGGTGCTTGGGAGGCATTGTGACGGCGTCGGACGTGATTATGAGGAGATAGAGAAGTCGGTTCTCAGTCCTCTGGAAATCTCCAAAGTCGCGATGACGACTTCTGACGTTGTTGAGATGTGCGAGGAACTTGCAGAGATAGGCATACAGCATGTGATATTCAACATGCCCAACGACCATGAGATCACGCCCATTGAGGCGATAGGTTCCGAAGTAATACCATATGTAAAGGATCTATGAGACGGATGAAAAATGAATGTGGCGACTTCGTCGTATGACACGTGTCCGAAAATATAGCTATGAACCAACCTTCATTATCCTTTTTCTAGCAGGATTCATTCTCGTGGCTTTATCTGTCTCTTACGTTGTTTATTTCAGAACCACCCCAGAGGACCTCATAACAGAGTCTGCCGACACTCTTAGTGAATCTCTAAAAATAGCGTTATACTCGGATTCTGGTGCCTCTGAGACTTCTGTAAGGGCTCTGGAGGCGATGTTCCTGTGGATGAACCACACAGTCATCTTGGTTGATGCAGATCACATCAACAATAAAGGCCTTAGTGGCTTCTCCGTACTCTGCGTGCCTGGAGGAGACATGTATCAATACTCTAGGAGCATCTCCTTGAGGGGAAAGGAGAATATCAGAGTCTTTATACGGCGAGGAGGCGGCTACATCGGCGTCTGCGGCGGAGCCTACTTTGCTAGCGAGAGGGTCGTCTGGCAGGGGAGGCAGCTACCGATGACTCCTCTCAGGATTTTCCCTGGGGAGGCCGAGGGGCCATCGAATGACATCGCGCCTTATCCCAACTACACGGTATGTAGGTGTAACATAGTGGATCATTCACACCCGATAACCGAGTCCGAACCAGAGTCGGTTTGGATCCTCTACTGCTGGGGACCCGTGTTGAAGCCGAGGGCGGACTCCGGCGTGACCATTCTTGGGAGATATGAAGGGATAGACCAGCCCTCGATCGTCGTCTTCGGGTACGGAGATGGTAGAGTCTTCCTGATTGGAACCCATCCGGAGATCGAGGAGGATAGCGATCGCGACCTATCTGATTTTGCCGATGAGTGCGATGATAGGGGCTCAGACTGGCCCCTCATGAAGAAGGCTGTAAATTGGTTACTCGAAAAGCGTTAGATACGCGCCGTATCCCTGCCATTTGACTGGATCAAAATTCGTGTCATGGATTGAAGTTTCCCTGCACCCTTTCAATTGTAAGATTTTTTTTCGGCACACTAGGCGTAGTTCAATTTTTTCTTGCTATTATCATCCAGTGATACGAGTCCGGGTCGGTCACGCCAGCAAGAGACTCCTCCTGCTCCTCCATTTGCATGACATCCCATTCCTCAAATAGAGCCGTGACCTCACCCTCGTCCGAGTAGTGATGCGGTAGATCACCGTCCATCTTCATCGGGTTCAGGTATGTATTTAGCTCGATCTCGGTTCCTTGGCCATAATGTTTGTTCCTCGTGCTATTCAAGGTTATATAGATCATGCCACCTCGTCGAGTGACTCTGTGTATCTCTTCTAAAGCCTTCTTCAGCTGGTTCATGGTTCCATGGTAGATTACGTTCCAAGAGAGCACGAAGTCGAAGAAGCTGTTCTCATATGGGAGTTCCGTCATTTTCCCCATCCGAATGTCCGCGTGTAGCCCCTCCGCCTCCAGCCACTTCTCGCAGTGGGAGACTCCGCTACGAGTGGGTTCGATGCCATAAGTTTCGAATCCCTTTCTGGCAAATATGATCACGTGTCTACCTATACCGAATCCTAGATCCAGCACCCTCCTCATGCCCTCTCTTGTCAGAGTCTCTATCAGTGCTTCGACCTCGGTGTCCGGAATTGACCATAATTCATGAGACTCTTTTTCTCGCCATGCGGTTTCCCATGTCTTCGAGTCCAAATGTCTACTTCCTATCTAACCGAATATTTTTCGAGTTACTCTATTAACCATATGCAATAAATGCGAGCTGTTTAGAGCGCGCAAGCTCTGATGTAGATTGTGGATACGAGATTACGAAAAAAAGGTATGTAATTTAGATAGGTCGTTCAGGAATCTAGGCTTCGGGAAAAACCTCTTTGAGCTTGTCGGTGACCTTCTTAACGATGTATTTCGCGAACTGCTCTCTGTTCATCTTTGGATAGTAGACTCGGTGATAGCCGCCCTTCCCCGATTCCTCCTCGTAGTCGAGGACGCCCTCCTCCACCATGTCGTTGAGGAAGAAGATGACAGACGCCCTAGACTTACTGTCGGGCTTATCCTGCAGGTAATTGTATGCTTGACCAGAAGTAATCCCAACCCTGCCAGGGTTGTTTATCTTCCAGATGTGTTCCATCAGCTCAGCCTGGTACGGCTTGAAGAGGGTCAGAAGCCCTTTCTCAGACACGTCGAACTTCATTACGCAACGGGAAGTGTATACTAATTTTTAAAGATTACTAATGCAACAGCTGCGCGAAATGGATCCTGCCTTGAAAGTATTTGTCCTAGGAACAAGACGATGAAAGGGGAAGGGATTCACGCGAGCTTGATGAGTTGCTCCCTCAATATCGACTCCATTCGGTCAAGGTGTATGTCGATGATCCTCCGACCGTGGGTTGCTGAAGCGTGTTCCCTAGGGTCTTTGCCTATGATACCTATCGGCTCTTTGCTATCTCTTGGCAGGTTCTCCATGTGGACCAGGCCGGGATGCAGTGCCATCATGATCGACGTCTCGTTCGCCGCGGCGTGATCGTACTGGAACTCCGTGGATGGCTTTCTCTCCTCCTTTCTACGCCAAACCGTCATTATGACCAGGTTTAACTTCTCCCCCAGCGAGTCGCCGTTCTTGACAAAGTGATTCGTAGAGGGTCCGTGTCCGTGGGCGACCACGATCCTGAACCCTGCGCGGCGGAGCTGCTTGAGCACCGCCTCAACCATCACAGAGAACAGCTGGTCTGACACCCAGTACGCGCTCCCCGTGAGCTGCTTGGGCGGATTTAAAACCTGCTTTGAAAGGTCCATGCCGTAGTACTCGACCCCTTCGACTTCTCGCATGCTGTCTGGCCCGAGGAAAAGCGGCGGTAGGACTATGCCACCTACGCGTCTCGCGAGCTGTATGAAGAGGCCCTGACTCTGGAGGAAGTCGCTTCCCAGCGGGAGGTGCGGCCCGTGCCACTCAAGAGTCCCCAGTGGGAGGTACGCTATAGGCGCCTTCCTGATCCGTGACTCGAAGTCAGCTGGCGTCAACCTCTCGTAGAGGGTTTCCTCGTCCATCATTCATCCACTCGTACGTCTTATTAGCCTTGAATCAGTCTTTCGTCGTATCCTTCACTTTTCACTCTTCTCAATCGTCTACCTCGTTCGCCATATCATGCCCGCGAGGGCTCCCGCCAGGATGGGGATGGGGACCCCTATCAGGACCCTGAGCCAGATGAGCTTCTGGCCTTCTACTGTGGCCAGGTACCCGAGGTCCGTGGGTATTCTCGTCAGGGAGATGCACTGCCAAGCGAATATCATCGATATCAGGGGGGAGATGGCCGCGCCAGAGGAGAAGAGGGAGGCTACAATGGGGAACAACACGTAGGGGCCGCCAGGCATGACGGCGCCGAACAGGGTCCCCAGAAGGATGCCGGTGAACCCTGACTCCCTGCCGAGGAGGCTGGAGACGAGCTCACGCGGGAGGAACGTCCCGACGAAGCTCCCGAGGAGAACCCCTGATAGCAGTAGTAGGGATATCCTGGCGAGGGATCTGGCGCCTGTCTCCACGCTCCTGATGGTCTTCTCGCGCGTTGAGGGGCTGTATGCAGCTGATAAAACATAGACCATGAGGGTGAATACAATCATCCCCTTCTCGACGACGCTGAGGCTCCTCCATATAGTGTCCAGAATACCATCGATGCTCACAGAATCTCACCAATCCTTACGATGTCTCTGGGCTTTTATATCTCTGATTACCGATGACTGAATGATTCGAAGTCAATCATGGGCGAGGATAATATCGGATAAGAGCTGGAGATATCGAAAACGTGTGCTCAATGGTATCAGAGATAATTTTCCTCGAAAACCTTTATGATCTCTTGAGCATCTCTTAGCACATGCACGCTTTCCAGGGCCTCTAGGGATTTGATGTGATCGGAGTCGATCTTTCTGATTCGAAGCTTCAGGACCTTTCCATCCGGTAGGACCGTCTCGGTCAAGGCCTCTCCGATCTCGCAGGGGAGTATGTAGACGGGGACGCCCGCCTTCGTAGCCATGTTCATGGCGTTGGATATCATGGAGTCCCCGAGTCCCAGCGCTATCTTCGCCGTGGTGTTCGACGTTGTGGGTGCAATGATGAAGAAGTCGTATTTACCGGATTGAAGCTCACCGGCGAGGAAGGGAGTATTGGGCGATTTCTCCACCTGGACCCTGCTGAATGAACTCGTGAGTTCGTCCCAGAGAAGGTACATTCGAAGGACCTGTTCCCCGGACTTCGAAACGTATACCCTAATGTCTACTTGCTCGTATCTTTCCTTCACACGCTTCATGGTGTCAAGGAGCCGCTTGATGTCATCACCGCTCCCTGTTATGCCCCATGCTACTTTCATGTTCTTGGTTTCTATATCCATGGCGATACACTAGTTGATACTAGGATAAGAGTTGGGATAGATAAGAAGGCTGATGGAGTATTAGCCGTAATTTTTCCTTTCCGTACGCAGACCCCTACTGATATCATTGTACGGTTTTGAGGTCTAACGTTATCATATGATTATAATTCCATCGCTCGCTTACGTTCGAAGGTATTACTTATTACATAATGCTTATATGTAAGCATATTATTACATGTAATTTAAGGCGTATAATGTGGAAGTCGAGGAACTGGCATCAACACTGAAGGCCTTAGGTCATGTCTCTAGGCTGAAAATATTGGCTACATTGACCGAGGGCGAGAAATACCTGAGTCAGATAGCCGAAGAGGTTGGTATCAGCAGAGCCCTCGCCAAGGTCCACCTGAAGAAGCTTAGAGAGGCTGGGCTGGTTGAGACAAGGGTAATGCTGCTCGAGGATGAAGCCCGGGCACTCAGGTTTTACACGCTCAAAGATTTCCACATCGAACTCTCGCCTGAGAAACTGAAAAGGAGGAAGGAAGTGAATGGATTATAGAGGTACTGCTGTTATTGGAGTCTGGATTGGCACTGCGGCGATAATTGGATTGTTCATCTACTCTGATTATCTCGCTGGGGCCTCACTGTGGCTGTTCTTCGCCGCGTTCGTATTGACGGGGTACATCATTAAGCAGACACCGGAAGGAGAAACAATGGATAAGATCTCTCAGGAACACCTTGACTACAATAACAGGTTGACCGTCCTCGAAGAAAAGGTTACTAATATCATCAAATTGCTTGAAGAATAGATAGGACACGAATACAGCAAGCCTCGAGATACTTTGCTTGAAATAAGGCCTCTTCGTTGATCAGATACTGATCTTTAGTCTTCCCCAATGCCTAGTGAGAGGGACCTCGACATTAGATTCGAAATTTCTCCACTGTGTATGGCTCACGGTAATCCAGTAATTTCATCTTCCGTGTATTGATTGCATCGAAACAAGGAGTTCCTTGGTTGACCGTCAAATCCTTCATGATAATACAACACACGCATCTCAAATTTATAATTTTAATTCAGGATATAACCCGATAAGAGTTGGGAATAAAGAGAGAGGGAGTTGGGAATATGCCATGTTTCCGTCTACATGCATCTCATCTACTCGCGCGCTTTAAGCCTGCACTCTATACTTGTCGTAGAGCTTCTTCAGAAGCTGATTCAGCTCTCGAGCCCGTTCCTCGGACTCAGTTGGCTTAAGCTCCTTGCACTCGTAGCCTACTACCTCCCGCATGTGCTCGACGTTCTCGTCGCGGAACACGACGGTGCCATCGTCCTTCACCTTCTCAATGCCGTCGTTCCTAGCTCCATCCTCGTTTATCTTTATGGCTTCCTTCACGCTGATGCCGGGCAGGACCAGCTCCGATCCTTTCTCTCCGAGCCTGCAGGGATACGAGCCGGGTAGCCCATTAGGGCCTGGCACGCAGACATGGGTTTTCCGTGTATCGTAGTACACCGCGAGCGCGTTCTTCAGGAAGCTGGCTGCGGTTCTCATCTGGTCCACGAGGGCCCCTGAGTACTGGACGCTGGCGGCGTAGCCCGCGGCATAGTACATGTCCTTCAGCTTCTCGTTGGGGTATCTGCTCGTCACATCTTCTCCGTCCACAAGTATCTTGACCCAGAATGGACCATCCAGCCTCTTCGTATAGAAGGTACCGTGGTGCCCTACGCCGTAGACTGTGACGCTCTTGTATGGTACGCTCTCGGCGCGAGCTATTAGCCGCTTCAGCCTATAGACGCCCAGGTCCATGTTTCCTCCGCCGCAGACGGGGGCCATACCCAGCTTTCCGAGTACCACGTTCGTGGTGTCCGGGAACGCGCCGTTGACCACCTTAATGTCAAGACCGGTCCTCTTCACAGCCTCCATCAGCTTCATTGCGAGGGTCAGGTGGTTGGGCAGCCACGGCCCTATGGGGCCGATCTTCCTGTACTCTTCGTCGGGGAGAAGCCTGGTGACCCACCACGAACCCAGGCTTGAGAGATTGCAGACGACCTTTGGGCGCAGTTCCTTCAGGGTCTCCGCCGTTCCCTCGACGTCGAAGAGGTCCATCTTCCTGAAGCTGAGGTCCGGGTAGTGCCCCAGGTTGTGGGCGACGTGGAGGCTCTCCTCTATCTCGAATTTTCCCTTCGCCTCGTTGATGTCGGCTCCGACCACCTTGACGGGCAGCCCCATGCTGGCTATCAGGTACATCATGTCGTGACCGACACTGCCTGCCGAGCCAATGATCATTATCGAGTCCATCTCTCTACACCTGATCCCTGATTTCAGATATGATATATATAATTGGAGACATGCATCCCTTGTACTTCTGAATATACATTGATGCCCGTACGAATCTAATTATAGGCACATGCGACTAGATCAAAGTGAAGAAATGTGGAAAAAGAAAGATCAATAATTTAGACTTCGTTCGTGCTTTTGGTGCACGTTGACGTCTATATGTGCAACACAATTTGTTCACTATGTTTTTCATTGTGAATCTTCAATAACGATAATGGGCTTGAAATGGAGAAACACTGGACCGAGAAGATGTTCATCGACGCGGCCCCCTTCTTCTCCGCTGACCTAGAGTTACGCATAGAGAGGGCGAGAGAAGAGGTAAAGTCGATCCTGACGATTTTCAAGGAGTTCGAGGTACCTTCAAACGGGTTGATCCTTGACCTGTGCTGCGGAATAGGGCGTCACTCTGTTGCTCTAGCGGAGGAAGGCTACGAGGTTGTCGGTGTTGACATCTCTCCCTACTTCATAGACAGAGCTAAGGAGTATTCTGAGAGCCGAAATGTAGGCCATCTATGTGATTTCATCGTTGGAGACATGCGTCAAATAGCTGAGGTACTGAACAGCCATGGGGAGAGGTTCGACGCAGTCATCAACATGTATACCTCAGTCGGTTACTACGATGAGGAAACCGACGGGAAGGTTCTGGGACAGCTCCACGGCCTAACGTCGAAGGGTGGAATACTCATTGTAGAGACCGCTCCAAGGGATGCGATGATCAGACGGATGAAGCCGTATCAGGTTGTCGACCTCGGCGGAGAACTGGTCCTAATCGAGGAATCGCGTTTCAACATAAATACTTCCAGGATGGATAGTGTCTGGAGATATTATAGAAGGGAAGGCGAAGATCTCAGGCATAATAAGACGGTCGAGACCAGTCATAGGCTCTACTCCCTCCACGAGTTCAGGAAGATGTCAGAGGAGGCAGGTTGGAAGTATGAGACCTCCTACGGGGGATTTGACCTTGAGCCTTTTACGCTGGAGGCTAGGAGCATGATTTTCGTAGCTCAGAAACCATGATTTTGATACAATAATGTTCTTTGAGTGCGTACTGGCCTGCATTTCATCCATTAATTGTGAGAAGTCTGTCGTCATCGACACCGAGGTTTTCGTCCTAGTCAGACATCCCATGTATCTGGGGGAGTAACTTTAGTCGCTGCATTAATTTTATCAGTTATTTCTGTATTAAAGGCACTCAAGTTCTAGTGGGTTTATGACCCTTTTTCATATACAATGAAGGAAAAAAAATTGTAATACTTTACTTAACATCAGGTATGCCCTAGGGAACAGGTGGGGAGTATTTTACTAGAAATACATCAGAGTCCCCTTTTCCAAAGGACTGGGTATAACCCGATACGATATAGCCGCCATCGATCGTCTGCTGGACAAAGGCACCACCATCATTATCTAAGCCTCCAAAAGTCACATTCCAGAGCAACACTCCATTAGCGTCTACTTCAAATAGGAAAACATCATTATCGCCCTCTCCGAAGGAAGAGCTAGTACCCGAGACTACGTAGTCTCCGTTCGCAGTTTCCTGTACACAACTTCCCTTCTCATACCCAGGACCACCAATGGTTGTACTCCATTGTTCTATCCCATTTGAGTCGGTTTTAACAAGATAGGCATCATCCGCTCCATATCCGAAGCTCCTCGTGTAGCCTGTCACGATGTATCCTCCGTCACTAGTCTGCTGTACATATAATCCAGCATCTTGATCATCACCTCCAAAGCTTTGATTCCAGAGCATGGACCCGTCTTGGTCAACTTTGAATAGATACATTCCTTTCGGGGGACCCAACGAGTCAATCACTCCGGTCACGATGAAGCCACCATCACTTGTCTGCTGGACGCATCGACCCAGGTCTCTTCCTTTTCCATCATAGGTTCGATTCCAGAGAATTGTCCCATCTGAGTCGGTTCTGATTAGGAGAAAATCCAAGCCCTCAGACCCAAACGCCCATTGACTCCCGGCAATAATATATCCGTTATCCGATGTTATTTGGACAAACCTACCGCTAGTGCCACCAGTATTCCCATAGGTATTCATCCATATATTATCGCCATTCGAACCGATCTTCAACAGAAAAGCATCTTCATGTCCTAGTCCTGATGGGTCGGTGATCCCAGTTATGATATAACCGCTGTCGCTACACTGCTGGATCGAGTAAGCGATATCGAACCCCCTTCCACCGATGGTCTTCTCCCAGATCTTATTTCCGCTAGAGTCGGTCCTGATAACGTAAATGTCATGTTCTCCTTCCCCAAACGACTTGGTCAAGCCGGCTATGATATAACCTTCGTCGGCAGTCTGCAGAACCTGTAGTCCAACATCTTCAAGTGATCCACCGTAAGTACAGTTCCACTGTACAAATGGCTGGGCTTGCATTCTGAGGTTTTTCGTCATCGAGTCGTAGTGTCCAATCTTCATGAAATGGGGCATCCCCTCCAGCGCGATCCATCTATAGACATCGTAGTCGGCGGAAATCCTATCCCCATATTCATTCAGAGTGCAGTTCCCGATGACTCCCTGATACTCCCTGCAGACCTGTGGGAGAACGCTCTTGACATCTTCTGTGTCCGTGGAGTTTGCCTCGATCACCGCGTGAGCCATGAGCCACATTGCATCATATCGAGCAGCTTCCCCATACATTCTGGCAGGGATCGGTAAGGGACCGACTTTCTCTTCATATTTCTTGTAGAACTCTTCGGCTACTAGTGTAGCAGAGGGAGACATGATTAGTTGGATATAGCCATACTTGGCGATTCTTGGTGCTAGTCCTTCTTCTACTATAGCTTCTTCAGATATACCCCCGAAATCGTACCAAGACACCGTCCCAAGGATGGGGTGTCTATCAGCCAAGTTGAGGAAACGGTGTAAATCATCCATCCAGAGAGGCTCTACTAGTATGCAGACTTTCTCTTCTCCATATTGATCAATGGCCCTTTCCAGGTGCTCCTCGGTCAGTTCAATGTATGGGTTGAAATCATCGGAGTTGATATCCATTTCGACCTGTACACCCTCATAGGAGTAGGACAGGGCTTCGGCTGTTTCATCTAGAAGATTTCGGTTGATACAGTGTTTACCTTTGTTTATTGTGACGAATGCCTCGTAACCTTGTTCTTTGATCATTCTCGCGTATACACGATCATATACTTCAGGGTTCTCGTACATGTTCGGCGTGAGTTTGAACAGGTTGTCGTCGGGAATGGACTGCCCTACGCCCACCCCCATTGGGCTTAAGAGTAGCAGGTTGTTCTCGTTGGCGTATTCAAAGCTGTACCTGTTTGCCAAGCTGTAATCATGACCGACAATGAGGTTGATGCCCTCCTCGTATAGCTGGATTGTTTCATCTAGGCCAGGTGGGTTCTCGCCGCTGGCTGTACTCCCTTTGTGGATTACGGGTGTGGGTATGAATGTGAACTGAGTATCAATTTGGTTCTGTATGCAGTACTCGTTGACTTCAGCTTGCGTTAGATTGATGAGTGCAATGATCTTTTCTTCTTGTACTGGGTGGGGCCAAAGCATTACGTTTTCTGCGAGTTTCTCATAGGTGACGGCAATAGATACTATGTTTTCATTGTGGTTCTTGTTTTCTTCTGAATTAAGAACTTCAGTTTCTTCTTGAGATAGAATGATAGCTGTGATTAAAACACCGATTAGAATGATAATGGTCAGTCTTTGATTCTTATTCACATTTATCTGAGTCCTTTTTTGGTTAATAGCCTTTCTTGTGAAAAAATATTTACAATGTTCGAGCACTTTGATAGTCCCGAGATCCCAGGTTCAGAATATGCTCACGTGCGTCCAGTACCATATGGGCGAACCAAGCCCACTACATAACTCACTTGTTGGACGCTATGCAAGCCTAAGTTAAGATTCTCATGTCTGCTTTTCTGAATTGTATGAGTCCTCGATTCTGTGACTTATCGTAGAGGGCCTCTGTATAGTGTTTAAGGTTCTTAAAAAATCCCGGCTTCCTGTACGTGAAGTGCATTTCCCAGACGGGGTCCCTGCTTTTTCTTGCTCTACTCCTGAGGAATCCGCTCGGGAGAAGCCATTCACCTTCGTTCAGGCTCACAAGTTCTCCCCTCAGGCTAAATGACTGCAGGATTTCGAAGTACTGGTGCATGGAAGATAATGTACTGGGCATCTCGCGGAATTTATTCTCAAAGTATGAGATGCTGTCCAACTCCATTTCGTTCCCTTTCACTGCCCCGTATAGACCGAGGACCCAGAGTAATTGGAACACCCCTTTCCTCCTCTTCTTGAGCTGTTCACTCACCGCGAATGTATCTATGTCAGATAAAGCCAACGAGGATTCAGATACACCGGTGATTAAACTGTGAATCTCCCTGTAGGAGTCACGATCCTCGGACTTTATTCCTTCAGGGAACGAGGTGATCTTGCCTTTTTTTTCCGTCACGGGCTTCATCTCGACGATCTCGGTGTCCTCCAGTTCACTTCTGATCTTCTCTAGGTGTCTCATTCCTTGGAATGGCTCGAGGTATTTTTCATAGGCGTCTTCTGGAACAGGTTCTCCTAGACGTTCTTCCACTGCTTCCCTGTTGTATATCTGGCTCATTGACTCGATCTGGTAACATGGGAAGCGGGAACAGTAGGCACAGTTCTCGATGCCGTTATACAGTGCACATTTTCTCGCTAAGCAACCTCTCAGATAGTTGTGCACCCCAACGTCTTTTGCCAGTTTCTCGGTTGGTGTTTGGCATCCGTGGCAGGGTTTGAGGTCTTGTATCGCGATTCCGACGTACTTTTTCACTCCTGCCCTGAATGTCTCCCATTCTACGCTAGAAAGTCGATTTCTCAGGTGTATGGACCAAGGGCAGCTAGAACAGTCATTACCACATTTAGCGATATGACTCGACATAATAGACCATTTACAATTCGAAGAATCA
>Ga0209427_10001699_pt1 | contig 25505 bp, 19 predicted proteins | sample DeeMarSWOR136_30_FD_187465 | JGI IMG/M metagenome (GOLD analysis project Ga0209427, IMG submission 187465) | Marine sediment microbial communities from White Oak River estuary, North Carolina - WOR-1-36_30 (SPAdes) (version 2) | ecosystem: Environmental > Aquatic > Marine > Intertidal zone >...
GAAGAAAAGAAAAGTATTCGAAAAATTATCTACTATCATGAAGAGAAGGTAATCGTTATTAAATCTCTTATAGGTGACGAGATGTATGAAAATTTGGATAATCTCGTGCAAAAGTATGGGTGGTATTTTTACATTACAGGAGTTCCGGTTGGGAAAAGCGAATTATGCTTAACAATAGATAAGATTGAAAAGAGATTTGATGTCGAATATTTCTCTAATCTTTCTCTAGTTGAAGAATCAAGTAATTCTAAAGATGTTAGAGTAACCATTTATCCCATAGTGTTAAAACCCAACCATAATTGTCATATTTTAGGTTTAGGAAAGCTAAATATTTTATTAGATTGTGGACTTTCAGAGAGAGATGAAGAAAAGGAGATTGAAGGAGATTTCAGACATATTGAAGATTATATCCAAAATTTACCTGATTTAATTTTAGAACAAGAAAAATTGAGACAAAACACCTCATCTGAAGAATTGGATGAACATAATATAGAAAATCTTCCAGCTGAGCCCAAAATTGATGCTATCTTCATATCTCATAGTCATTATGATCATGTCTCTGGTCTTAAAGAATTAATCAAAAATTATCCTGATGTCCCAATTTTAAGTTCAAGAATAACTTTGGACCTGTTTCTCCTAAGAGATTCCAATTTCTTAAAACAAGAAAATCACGAGGAAATCGAGCAAGAGGAATATAAGGATATTGTTAAAAATATTATCTATGTTGAAAACGGTGATAAGCTCGAGTTTAAGGAAAAGAATTGTTATCTTTCATTTTTCCATGCCGGTCATATGCCTGGGGCTTTGATGATGCTAGCAAAAGTGAATGATTTCAGAATACTTTATACAGGAGATTACACATATCATGACATTACACCATTTGCAGGAACAAGACGGTTCTTAGAACAAATTTCTCGTCCTATTGACTACTTGTTAATAGATGGTACAAGTGCTCAAGAAGATTTTGGTAATATATCTGATCAATTCCACAGCTTAATTTTATTCCTAGAACAAAAAGCTGAATATGGAGATAACTCATTAATAGGAGCAGATCCTTCAAGTCTAGCGATTTCATTCATGCTAACATTCTGGAGATATTTCAGAAAACTCCAAATAAGACGAGATTACAAAAAACGACCAAATATTTATGTGGATATGATGGTAAGGAAGAATATTCAGGTTATAAATCATCGATATGAATATATTTATGGTCCTATTTCCCGTTTGATTAGAGATAAAGCAAATCCATTCAATAGTATTAAGTTTAGATGGTTTGATCAAAATAATTTAGACTTTTTACAGAAGAAAAATAATATTATTATTTCTCATCCACCCGATCTATCGTATGGATTAATCAGAAATATTATAAATCGTATAGGACGCAATCCTCATAACTTTGTTTTTCTTGCAGGTTCTATTCATGAAGAACCAGGAGTAAGTTTAATAGAAGGTGCTGAAGAGATTGAATTTTCAGAGACATGGAAAATGCCATTTCGTGCTTTCTTACTAAATACATTTGCCCCTCATATTAAAATTAAACTCCATGCAGACAAGAATCAGCTGAGGGAGATGATTAAAGCTCTTGAACCGAAAGAAGTATGCTTTTTCCATCAGTCTGCTAAGAAACTAACAGAAGTTGTCGAATATGTAAAAGAATTAGGGGTGGAAAAAGTCTCATTACCTATAAAAAGACAGCTATTGATTTTGAATTAAAATAATTTTTATACAATATTCTAACTAAAAATCGATAGAATTTATTTGAATTAAAGGAAAAATCTTTAAATAAATATTTTATATTAATTATAGATGAGTTTCTAAGAAGGTGAATTAAAATTTATTCAGAAAAGGTCATGGAACACTTTAAAAATCCCCGAAACATGGGAGAAATGAAAGATGCGGATTCTGTAGGTGAAGTAGGGAATCCTACCTGCGGGGACTTAATGACTATTTATATCAAAGTTAAAGAAGAGAACGGAAAAGAGATAATTGATAATATATCTTTTCAAACTTTTGGTTGTGCTGCAGCTATAGCTACTTCTTCAATGGTTACAGAAATGGCAAAAGGAAAGACGTTAGATGAAGCTATGAAAATCACCAGAAGTGATGTAGCTGAGAATTTAGATGGTTTACCTCCTATAAAAATGCATTGTAGTAATTTAGCTGCTGATGGATTACATGAGGCTATTGAAAAATATCGTAAAGAGAAAAAATCTAGTAGTACATAAAATCTTACATTTATCCAACTAATAAAACGTCTCTTGTATCATACAATAAGTATAAATTCTTTGAACTAATTTTTAAAATTGTAATTTTAATCTTTAATATAAGGTGTATTACAATTTATTCAGATATTGTAATTGATCATTTCAAGAATCCTAGAAATCAAGGAGAAATGAAGGATGCTGACGCTGTTGGAAAAGCAGGTTCTATAGAATGTGGTGATTATATACATGTTTTTATTAAAGTAAAGGAAGAAAGTGGTCAAGAAATTTTAAATGATATTTCATATGAAACTTTCGGGTGTGCTGCAGCTATCGCTTCTTCTAGCATGCTTACTGAAATGGCTAAGGGTAAAACTTTAGATGAAGCAGAAAAAATTACTAAAATGGATATTGTTGATGCTTTAGGTGGTTTACCTGAACCCAAAATTCATTGCAGCTTAATGGTGGCTGATGGATTAAAAGAAGCAATCAAAGTGTACCGTGAGAAAGAAAATAAGTAAAACACATAATCATGGTTCTTTAAATCTCAACTGAACTACTACCTTCAATAACTTTAACATTGGAAATATAAGGGATCTTTTGAACTTCTGATAATAGGTCAACTTTAGATCCTGATTCTCTTATAAATCCTCCCCCTTTTTTGATGGATAATAATTTTGTTTTCTGTTTAAAAGTAACTATGAAGCTAATTCGATTGGTATTCTCATCTATCGAATCGATTCCTAACATCGTATAGTACTTTAAATGACGGACAAATATAGGACTTAAAATTTGGGCATAATCTTTACTGACAGGAAAATCGAGTTCTAAAATATCTTGTGCTAAACCTTTCTGTCCGAATTTAGTATAAGTCATGAAATACATTAATGAGCAGCCAACGCCAGTAAGCATTATTCCTACAATATAAAAACGAATCCCACATGCCATTCCTACAGCCATTACAAAAAATATAAAGCCTATATCTCTAGTTTCTTTTAGAGCATTTCTGAATCGAACAACGGAAAGTGCACCTACTAATGTGAAAGCTCGTGCGATATCTGTTCCGATAATTACCATAATAGTACCAATAATTATTCCTAATAATACTAGGGTTTGAGTAAAATTTTGTGAGTATGAGATGCTTCGATGAGTGCCTCTATAGGTGATTCCAATAAGGACAGACAATACGATGCTCCAAAAAAAAACAATTATAACATCAGTGACTTCTATGGTATTAACATTTGATCCTAGTGTAAAAAAAGAATCCTCAATAAATTTCTTGATAAAGTCAACAAACCACATATTTATTAAAAAATTTTTGATGTAAAATAAGTTTATTATCTAAAATAATATTTGAATTTACTCAGTGAATTGAGATTGAAATTTGCACAGACCTAAAGGAAAAATTATTATCAAACTAGAGCATAAGTTCTTGTTTTTTCTAAACCATTAGCGAACTTTGAAATTTTATATTGTAGACAATTGTTTTTTTGAAGAATCTTTATAGCCCAATTTGGTATATAATTGTTAAATTTTATTTCCATGATGCATATTCCTGCGGGAACAATAAATTTTGAGCCGCCACCAAAATTAAGATCTAAATTATAATTTCGCACCATTACATTCGTGTCGAAGGTTATTCGACAAGTTTTTTCAAATTTTGAAAGAAAGGGTTGCCTTTTATAAGTTACTATACAAGCAGGTTTCAGATTGTATCTTTTGTAAAGAAACCAGATTTCTTTCAATGTATTCTTATCTTGAGCAGAAGCTTCATCATAGAAGGCTTTAGCCTTATTATTGTTACCCTTTAATATTTTCAAAGCGTTTTCAAGCGGAACATAAACTCTACTCTTTGCCACATTTTCATTAATTTTTTTTTTAATCTCAATAAAAGCAAATTTCTCGTCACTTCTAGAGAAATCAGGATAATATCTAATCCTCAATTTTCGTCTAATGGCAATTCCGTCTTTTTTTTCGAGAAATGAGTGGTGAAAATTAGAATCAAAATATAAACTCCTTACTTCATAATCATAGTTGTTTGTAGCATGAGAGTCTAATCTCATAAAGGGACGGATATATTCTATCAATCTATCACGTTCTTTTAAGGAGATTTGATATTTTATTTCAAATCGGTTAAAGTATTTTTGAAATCTCTGAATTATATTACACCGTCTTTTATTGTGAATTAAGGTAATTGACTTATAACGAATTGTGTACGGTTTTCTAAAAATGTTATGACTCGATCTCTATCATAATTAAAATAGCTTTCATAAATTATCTTTGGAAAACCTACAACGGGATATGGATCAGTATACTCATACGGGATAAGTACTGTTGGTTTAATAAAATCAAACCATTGGTCTACTTGTTCTATAAACGTGACGGAATTGTTCACAATTCTTTCATGTGAATTAAAATAGGCATCGATGAAATCTAAATTAATTATTAAATTGTCCCAAAGCGGTCGAGGATCTGGAGAAATTCCCGCCCAATAACAAATAGCGTCATACCAACCTTTATATCCTACGAGTAAGGGAGCATTACGAAAATCAGAGGCTCCAAACGAAATAAAAGATGTACATCCCATATTAAGATTCTGTTCAATATCCCAAGGTAAGAGTATAAAACCATGATTAGGATCTGAATAAAGGAAATAATTATGAGGAAGAAAAACATAATCGTCCCAATTGCCTTCAAAATTACTGACTGCAAAATATATTGCTAATAAATCAATACGAGCAACTTCTTGAATATTGCTCCAGTTAAAATTAATATATTGGATAAATTTCTTTAAATCGGAATAATCATCTAGTTCTTCATTTGTCCTCAATTCATATATCCGACGCCCATCCCATGAATGATAGTCCTTTATATTAGGTCTATACTCAAGATTAGCAGGGATATCGGTAGTTTTATATAAATTCCCTTCCGGGTTTTTAAAGTTATAGTTTAGAAATGTTTTGTCAATATCTTCTGTAAGTAGAAACAGTCCCTTATATTCTTTAGGTTTAACAATATTACCATTCTCGTCTGTTTCGGTAATATAAAGCTTTGCCCAACTAATCCTTGGACAGGGATACCCAAGAATTCTATATATTTCATAACCTGCAACCTCATTCATAAAAGAATAATCTGTTGGAGCTGCCCGTATATTCAACCTTCTCAGGCCAAGAAATCGTCGATTTTCATTTTCAGGTAAGTAGGTATATTTTCCATCTCCAAGATACAATTCAGTTTCACTAAATTTTAATTTAAAAGAATCTTTGGGATAACGTACATTATAATTAGCACGTATACGAAATCCTACAGTATCCATTGAATAATCATCAATTGAAACATCAGCAGGCATGTATAAATGTTCTGTTGAACGAATACCGTCATGTTTACGAAGCATCATATCATATAAATAATTTTCCTGAATTACAACATTAATCTCATGAATTTCTTGAGTTGAGAATAATAATTCTGATTTGAAATAATGCCGTCTTGCAGCAGATGTTGAAAAACCAAATATCTGCTCATCTGCTCGATAAGGCGATAGAAAATTGTCAGAGAAAATTGTAATTGGGTTGATTAGGATATTATCTAGAAAATTACATCGAAGTGCGATCCAATTTTCTATAGTATTGACAAAATTAGCGACAATGATACTATCAGAGGTCGCTCGAATAAGGGTGTTTAGTATTGGTAGGTAAAGTTCATAGAAATACGATAGAAGAACATTAGAATCCCAAAAATGAGTGCGAAGATAACTCCAACGGTTCACGATTTCTGTCAACAACTCGCTGTTAATTGAGGAATTTTGAGGAAAGAGTAAACGATAATATAGTTTATTCCATACAACTGATTTGATTTCATTTATATCTGTATTTAACCAAAGTTCAATAGGAACAGTACCATGCTCGTGAAAGCCCCAACTCTGAGCAAAATTCCAAGGGAGAAAAAAGAATCCTTGTTCAGATTCTTGATTTAATGCTAAATAGTATGATGATCCCTCTATAATTTCATGTCCTACAAGTAGACCAAATAGCAGACAATCAATAATTGATTCTTTATCAAAAAGTGTAAAAACACCATTTTCATCAAAAAAGTCATTATCCGTTGCATTTTGAATGAAATTCGTCAGATTTTTGGGGACATGAGAGAAATCTATGATATTTGGATACATTTGCTCCCATAATTTATTAGTGCTCGTAGGAATTGTATAAAAATCACCATCCCAATTAGTTGCTTTAAAAATCAAATCATTTTGTTCAGGATAATTAAGGTTTTCTTCCTCTAAATTCAAAAATTTTCGATCTATCCTTTCACAGAGTAAATAGAGACCGTTATAATTCCCATTAACATAAACTTCTACAAGTTTTGAATGCGGAAGTCTATAATTTGGATTGTTATCTTCTATCATATTGAAGATATCAAAAGCCATCTTGGTTCTAAGAGAATCTAAATAATTCCCCTGAGGTAAGAGAAGCCAATCATCATCATCACGAATTTGAAAGAGATTTTCATTTTGATATAACTCAAAGGAAAATCCTCCATCAGAATCTCTTTTTCTAATATCTGCGGCTAAATAGCGATTTGCCCAAGGGGATTTTGCGTATTCATTTGAGATAGGAAAAATTTTTAAGAAACATTGTTGTGAATAATTCGTTATCTCACTTGAAACTTCAATATTTATATAGGGTACTTCACGAGTATATGTGATTGAACCAGTACTATCTTGATATGAAAAATAGATAAACGATGAGACAGTAATTATGGCTATAATAATAAACGGGATTAATTCTCTTTTTAACCTCGAAGGTTTTACTTTTTCGAGTATATCTGACATTTAAGTTCCTATATAATTTTTAAGTCTTATAATAGATCAAGAATAAATAAGATTATCCTTAACATTGGTTTATTTATGAGATATCTATATAATTAAACAAATTCATAAAAAAGATTTACATCTACAAACAAAATTTAATAAAAGATTTTCAAACTATAAACCAAATGTATAATTACTCAAGAAAGTATTTTATCTTGAAAGTAATTGGTGATGAATAATAGAAGCAGATTCAATTGAAAAAGTAAAAATTAAACTTGGTGGAATGACATGTGCAAATTGTGCTTTTAAAATTGAAACCAAGTTAAAAGGATTAGAAGGTGTAAGCAGTTCAGTAGTAAATTTTGCTAATGAGGAGGCGACTGTTGAATTTAATCCCAATAAAATAAGTTATAATGATTTTAATCATGCTATTCGAGATTTGGGATATAAAGCTACTTTAGCTAAGATCGACCTTAAAGTAAGTGAATCAATCCCAGAGAATGAGTTTTTAGATTTGATTAATTCCGTAAAGAAAATTGAAGGAATCCATGATGTTAGAGGAAATTATCAGGCAAATAAGCTATTTATTGAATTTAATGAATTAAAGCTGGATGAAAATAAAATTATCACCACTATTAAGAAATTAGGATTCAAAATCGAGAAAACTGCTGGTGTAATGGACAAGGAGATTGAGCAACATAAAAAAGAAATGAATTATCGACTTCGGATTCTTGGAGGCTCCTTAATTTTTACATTCATTATCACACCGATCAGTTGGTTTGTAGTTGAATCTTTTACAAGAAATTTAATTCTTTTCTTCCTGGCTATTCTTAATTATGGAGTTGCAGGTTCATTTTTCTTAATAGGAGCCTATAAATCTCTAAAAAATAAATCAACCAATATGGATGTATTAGTTGCTTTAGGAACTACCACTGCTCTAGTTTATTCAATTTTAACAACATTTATAATCGACGGTAAGACGTTTTATGAAGCAATGTCTATGATATTATCTTTCTTATTAGTAGGAAAGTATTTTGAACATAAGACTAAGGGTCAAACATCTGAAGCCATTAAAAAATTAATTGGTTTACAGCCAAAAACAGCTACATTATTGAAAGATGGTCAAGAAAGTGAGATACCTATTGAAGAAATTGAAGTAGGTGATATCTTAATTGTAAGACCAGGTGAAAAAATCCCTGTGGATGGGAAGGTTATCAAGGGAAAGACCAAAGTAGATGAGTCTATGATTACTGGGGAAAGCAAATATATCAAGAAAGAAGTTGAGAGTGAGGTAATTGGTGCAACAGTAAATCAGACAGGATTGATTCAAATCCAAACCGAAAAGGTTGGGAAGGATACTCTTTTATTTCAAATTATTAATTTTGTAAAGGAGGCTCAAAGTAAAAAAGCTGCAAAACAAATGCTAGCAGATAAAGTTAGTAATTATTTTGTCCCTATCGTTGTTCTTATAGCGACAGGAGCATTTCTATATTGGTTCTTAATTGCTCAAATCGGATTAGAATTATCATTATTAGTATTCACTTCGATAGTCGTTATATCCTGTCCATGTGCCCTTGGTTTGGCTATCCCAACTGCTGTCATGGTAGGAACAGGTAAAGGTGCTGAAAATGGGATTTTATTAAAAGGAGGAGATTCTTTAGAAGCAGTAAATACGATAAACACTATAGTTTTTGATAAAACTGGAACATTAACCGTTGGGAAACCCAAAGTTTCGATTATATTTACTGAAAAGGATTTGGAAGGCCAAGGTTACAATGATAATGATCTGTTATTTTATGCTGGGAGTGCTGAAATGGGTTCTGAACATCCTCTTGGTCAAGCAATTATAGAAGAAGCTAATCAACGAGGACTAACTCTTGAAACTCCTATAGATTTTGATGCAATTCCTGGAAAGGGAATCGAAACTTCTGTTAAAAACAAGAGGATTCTAATTGGTAACGAAAAGTTAATAACAGATAACCATATCTCATTTGATAATTATAGAGACAAATATAATGAATTACAACGCCAGGGTATAACAACTATATTAATTAGTATTGAAGATAAAATCAGTGGAATTATTGGAATTTCAGATAAACTTAAGGATCAAGCTCCTTATGCATTAGATAAATTACGAGAAATTGGATTGGAAATTTATATGATTACTGGTGATAATAAACATACAGCTTATAGTATTGGACAGATGCTAAAAATTGATGAGGATCATATTTTAGCAGAAGTATTACCTAATGATAAAGCTATTACAATACAGCAACTTCAAGAATCAGATGATCATAAAATAGTGGGCATGGTTGGAGATGGTATAAACGATGCTCCCGCTTTAGCGCAAGCAGATGTTGGAATTGCTATAGGGTCTGGAACTGATGTGGCAATTGAAACTGCTGATATTGTATTGATGAGAGGTGACTTGAGAAATGTTGTTTCAGCTATTAATCTATCAAAAAAAACATATAAAAAAATGATCACAAATCTTTTTTGGGCTTTTATTTATAATCTTATTGGAATACCAATTGCTGCCGGCGTTTTATACTATGCAACAGGTTTCTTTTTACCACCTTATTTAGCAGCAGTTTTCATGGCATCAAGTTCGGTATCAGTAGTAACAAACGCTTTGTTTTTAAAGAGATATGAACCCAAAACACCTCAACAAATTGAAGAAGAAAGACTATTAATCTCTCAAGAAAAAGTAACTGATCCTGTATGTGGGATGAAAATAGATCCAAGACGAGCAATTGAATATGAGTATAAAGGTAAAATTTACCATTTCTGTAATCCAAATTGTGAAACTCATTTTAAAAAAGAGCCTGAAAGATTTAAAAATTATAATGCAATGGATCCAAAATTAATGCAAATGAAAAGTTCAGATGAGATTGAGAAAAGCAAAATTAATAATAAAGAATTTCAAAAAAAAGAGGAGGTAAAAAAAATGGGAAAATTAAAATGTGTGGAATGTGGTTTAGAACAAGAACTTCCAATGCATTGTGGACAAGCAATGCATAAAGAAGGTAATCAACTAGTTTGTTGGATGGGTGCTAGTTGTGGCGCTCAACCAATTCCTGAACATCATGGAAAACCTATGGAAGTTCTAGAATAGGAAAAACTGAAGGTGATGATGTGAGCGGGTTAAAACTAAAATGCTGTAAATGTGGAAATATTATGGAAACACTTCCTAGCAGTAGTCAAGATGTCATTATAGATGAAGAAACTGGTGAGATACTTTATTGGAATGGTAAAAAATGTGGTTATAGACCTGCTGATTGCCTTGTATGCGAAAAATGTCAAGAAAAGGCTTGTTAAAATAAGGTTTTTCTTGATCCCAATTTTATAAATCATAAAATATAATTTTTAATACAAATCTATTCTAATTATTTTAAATAATCAGAACTAAAAGTATGTTATTATGAAATATTACTCAAATATCTTGAAATTGATTGGCAGAACTCCCTTAGTTAGGATTGAAAAGAGTAATCCAAATCCTAATGTATTGTTACTCGCTAAATTGGAAAAATACAACCCTGCTGGTTCTGTAAAAGATAGAATCGCTATCTCAATGATAGAAGAAGCCGAGAAACAAGGAATTTTAACAAAAGAAAAAATAATTATTGAACCGAGTAGTGGAAATACCGGTATTGGACTAGCTTTAGTGTGCGCAGTTAAAGAATATCAATTAGAAATTGTAATGCCTGAATCGATGTCTGTTGAACGGCGTAAAATTATGACTGCATATGGGGCGAAAATAACATTAACTACTGGAGAAGACGGAATGAATGGAGCACAAGATTACGTGAAAGAAATTGTTAAACAAGATCCAGATAAATACTTTTTCCCTAATCAATTTGCTAATGAGAATAATGCTTTAGCACATTATAGATATACTGCGGAAGAAATTATTGAGGATACTGATGGGGAAATTGACATTTTTGTTGCAGGTCTTGGAACTTCGGGGACATTAATGGGGATATCAAAAAGATTGAAAGAATTTAATCCAATGATAAAAGTAATTGCCGTAGAACCTGAACCTGGAGCCCCAATCCAAGGATTGAAGAGTTTAGAAACTTCTTATACTCCCGAAATTTATGATGAATCGAGAATAGATGAAAAGGTGTATGTTTCTTTGGAAGATGCTGCACATGCTTCTCGTATGTTGGCATTACAAGAAGGAATTTTTACAGGTATAAGTTCGGGAGCAGCTTTGCATGTTGCATTAGAAACTGTAAGAAAGATGAAGTCTGGTACTTTAGTAGTATTATTACCAGATAGTGGAGAAAAATATATTTCTAATCCTATTTATGCTCCAGAAAAATGTTTAGAATGTACTAAAAGGTGTAAAATCAAGACTCTATGGGATGATAAATATATTGCATCCATCGCTGAATGGTGGGAACATCCACCTGAGTAAAATTTCACCATATAATACTTTAAATTCCCCTCTTTTTAATTCTCAACCATATTTCCAAAGAAAGAAATATAACTAATCCTATTAAGCACAATAATGCTCCAACTAAGAATGCTATTTGATAAGCAAGAATTTCGCTTTCTCCTTCCTTTAATAAAAAATCAATTAGTGGTCCGCTTATTAAAGTACTAGCTGAACCCCATGATAAAAAAAATGTGGTATTATAAACTGCAAAAAGCTTACCTCTCATTTTTGCGGGAATTAAAATCGAGGCAATAGCATAGGATGATGCATATAGAATAACTTCTGCAGTTCCTATTAAAAAGCTTCCTACAAATATAATTTCTAGATCGGTCGTTGTAGCCGTAATTATTAAGGCAATGATTCCAATAGAAGTTCCAAGAATTAAAGTTCGAGAATGACCAATCTTTTTACTTAAATATCCCGCCATGAATCCAATTATCATAACTGCTACTGAGCGTGTATTGGCTATGAAACTTAACATAACACTATTAACATTAAACCCAGAATCCAAACTGAGATATTGAGGGTATGGTACCGCTATGGAATTTCTCCCAAAGTTAATAAAGATTAAGGCAACAATAAATATAATAAAAATAGATAGATTATTTTGATGTTCATGTCCTTCATTTAGTAGGTTTTCTTTCAGATCGGTTTCTTTATCTATGCCCCCTTCTGGTGCAAATAACATTGGTATTGATGAGACAAACATTACAAATGAAGCTACAAAGAACAATGATCCGTTTCTGAATCCAAAGCCAGAGTCATATAATATACCACCTATAAATATTCCTATTATTCGTCCCAATCCACCTAAGCTTGTTAGCTGTCCCATTATTTTACTACGTTTTTCAGAAGGAAATACATCACTTATAAGTGCACTCCACCCAATATTAGACATTGACCAAAACATTTCGACAAAACTAAGACCAATAATTATTACATACCCCGCTGCATATAAATTATCAAATGAAAAATGTATTGCCCAAATTGTAATGGTCCCTACTCCTGCTAAAATCTCTCCTAATATTATAAATGTTCGACGACGTTGAAGCTTATCGCTTATTGGCCCCCATACCAAATTTTGAAAAATAACACTCATTACCATAGGTAATGTAGCATATAGAGTTGTTTCCCAAACTGATAAGTTTAAAAATTCCCTTAAATATATTGATAAAAATGTGTAAAATAAACCCCTCCTAAACATTGCAAGCATTTGAAACGACGATAATCCAAAAAATACCATTTTTTTTGAAGAAGTGAGTTCTTTAAGCGACATTTTGTTTGGTTATATTGTTTTCATTTGGTGTCTTATCTGAATAACAGGATAATGCTCATGTAGAATTACATTATAAAAATAAATTAATGATCCTAAAATAACTTTGAATAGATTTTCTTTTCTATAATGTATAATCTTTTAGATTACCATATCAAAATTTTTAATCAAAGTTGAAGAATTTAGAATTATTTTTTCTCAAAAACTTTAGCCATTACCTCTAAATTTCTTTTTAATTTAAGGCGATCTGGTATTTTTTCTAATTGTTCTGAATATATTGGATAATATTTATGCAAAATATTTAATAATTCAATCCAAGATTTCTGAGTTTCTGTAGTATCAGGAATTTCCTTTTTTAATTGAAATAAAATCCTCTTTTCTTTTTTTGTTTTAAGATTTTTGAGAAAAGACTTAGTAACTAAAATTCGAAATTTAAGGTACTCATCAGGTCTGAAATTAAATAATGAATAATTCATATTATCATCAGCAAAAGGCAAAATTCTAATTCTTTTATCTTCAGGCTCATCTGGGTTCTCAACCAAAGAGATTTCAATATCATTTCTGTTCAAATCTTCTAAAATAGGATATAATTCTCCAGGGTTTACTCCTGTAGCTAATTCAATTTCGTCCGAAATTTCTGATATAGGGATATAAAATTCAGGAAATTTTGAGTAATTTTCCAATCTATAACTATATTCTTTTTTGATAATTTTGATAATTTGAGGCTTCAAATCTTCTATAATCTGTTCAGAAGTAAAAGTAATTTCTGCATTTTTTAGTTTTTCTTTACGTATTTCTTTATCTTTTTGTTTCTTGCTAAAATCAGATGTAAGTGATGATATAAAGCTATTTGTACTCTTCGCGGCTTCAGGATCTACGCTTAATCTACTAGTTCTCCTTTCTTTTCGTAAAGCTGTTTCTAAAAGTCGTTCACTTAAATATCTTCTTGCTTTTTGCTTAGCAACTCCTTTTTTCTCAAAGCGCTCGGTAACGGATACAAAATCAATCATTTTAATGGGTATTCCTATATCCTTTTTTTTTTCTGTAATTAAAATATCCATATCCTTTTTTACTAACTGTTCAAGAAGAGCATAGACATTTGTTTTTGATAATTGGGTAGCTTTAATTAATTCGCGCTCAATTATTTCGATTGGGTAAGCTTCACCTCTCCTTATATATTCACTTCTGATTATTTTATAAATTTTATCTAAGCTTTCTTCTTCTTCACTCACAGTTTCTTTTTGTAATCTCATGAACATTGAAGTTTCATGAGGTTTTAAATAATAGATTAAAATTGTTGTCCCTAAGAAAAAAATCATTAGAATCGATATAATATATTTGTCAGCCATTAATATAATACCAACATCGGTAACTATTTGGTTGTTAATTTGGCTTGCTAGTGAGAAACGAGTTAGAGTCTGAGCAAATACACAGGCTAAACATAATAATATCAATCCATCCTTTTTAAAGAAAAGTATACGCCACCCGATTGTTTGGCCAGTCTTTCTTATAATTCGATATAAGAAATACATAGATATTGCGAATTCAAATATATATATATATGATGCGGGAGAGCCCGTTGCCCCTATTGTTGCTTTGAATGCTGTAACAGTATCTTCTTGAAGAAGCATATAGATGCTAATTTGCAATATTTGAAAGAAAAAAATAAACAATACAATTAAAGAAAACGTAAAGTTATCAAAGGTACCAGCCCTTTTAGTTTCTGCTCGTCTTCTGGTAAGTACAAATTCGAAAATGATAAAGACCAGTGTCATTACTAAACTAAAATAGATTAATGGCATGATTACACGCATTTCTAAGCTGTAGACTTTAACTGCGCTTGTAGGGTCAGTATTTCCAAAGAAATCTAAAGATAACCACACCAAAAAACTCCTATAAAATAATGAAATTATAACAAGAACAACCAGAATGATAAATGGAATGATAATAGCCAAAATATATCTTGGAATTGAATATTTCTTAATGAACCTTGCTTCTATTTTAGTTGAAAATTTCCTTGAATATATATAGAAACGACTACTTAATAGAAGTAGCCAAATCATTGCTAAAGTTAATAAATAAGTCATAAAATTAAGATCTGTTGAAATGTATAGAAGAAATAGATATAATATAGCAAATAGACTACCATACAATATTGCTTGCTTTATTAGAGTTTTTTTTTCAAAAATGAAGATTCTTACTTTATCTACACTAAATAGAAAAGACAATACTACGAAAAAAGCGACAATCGTATTCGAAAAAATGAAAGGATTTCCAAGCATTAATAAATTAATCCAATAACTGCCTGGAATGTTAATAGCAGTAATCAACAATAGGGAATATATAGCAAATATTCCATATAATCCATAAAACTTACGCTCGAAAGAATAGGATTTTGGTTCTTGACCATCAACATAAACTTCTTGATGGATTATTTTATCAGAATAAAAAGCGGATAATTGACTTTTTACTTTTGATGTGAACCCTGTCAATTTAGGTTTTTTTTTTGAGGTAAAAGATTTAGCTTTTTTTTTAGCCCCAGCTTTATCAGGTTTTGACTTTTTTGAAGAATCTGATTGCTTATTTGACATTATATGTATTAATTTTTTTAATTCTTTTAAACCTAATTATAAATTATAATTGGAATTTAAAACTAATCAATTAATAAGGATATCCATATTAAGTCATTTGATAAATTTCATGTGAAAGTTTTAAATTTACTCTAATATAACATTAATATATTATATTGGTTTTTTTTTGAAGAATGAAAAAGATTCAAGTAGAAAATAAAGAAAGCTTGATACATCTCGTAAAAAGAGCAATTGAATTACTCTGCGAGAAAAACATTTCAAGTGTTGTAATATTATCTTCTTATAAGATCAACTCCGTTCTTCGCGAAAGTTATGGTGTCGATATTAAGGTTGATAGAATAGGCAGAGTATTAAGTCGGATTGCGAAATTAAATCAATTAAAAAGATTAAGTACGAATATTCCAAAATATAAACTGCATATTTCAAAAGTCTCGACTTTACAATTCTTTTAAAAAGAAATTTAAGATATATTTCGGAAATCCGTAATTGTTTTTTGGAGCTTTTCAAGTAAAATTTTTATTTCCGAATAATTTTCCCTTATTGGTTTTAATTCTACATCAATTTCTTCGAATTTAGTATGTATATGTGTTTTAAATGGAGTTGTAACTTTTTCTATATGTTCAGTTATATTTTTTGTAAGATTTTTTATATCAGCATCCTGATCTGAAGCTAATTTATTTAGGTCCATAATTAAAGCGGACATTTGAGAGTTTAAATCTGTAGTTGTCTCTAATATATTTAAAATATTCTGAGTTTTTTCTTCTAAAGGTGTAAACATGCTTTTTATTTGATCCTCAATTTTTGTTTTTGACTCTTCCATTGTTGCATTTAAAATATGAGAAATTTCATTTTTTAATTCTTTTTGACCTTCAACGCGTCTATCAATATACTCGGTTATATTCTTCTTGAAGAGCCCAGAAATTTCTTCAAATGTATTTTTAAAGAATTTTTGTACATCTATTAGACCATCCGAAACAGAGTTTCTTAATTGAGTTAAGGATCTATTAATGGGATCCATGCCTTTTAAAGTTCCTTGAGTTAATTCACTAATCCATCTATTAAATTGAGTTTGATAAGTTTCTCCAATTGCTTCATTTAATTTTACCAATCCATTACTAAAACCAGAAATTATCTGATCAACGTGTCCTGAATAGTCACTGACACTTCTTTCTATTAAATCTTCAGCTGAAAGAGGTATTTCTTGTAGTTCACTTAAAGGTTGTTCCTTTAATTCTTTAATTATAACAGGGGATAATCTTTGCGAGTCTTCTACAAATTTTTTTACCCATTTAAAGAAACTTAAGTTTGATGGTATCTCAATTTCATATGGGACTTCAATGTAATCATTAGATTTCTTATATTCTTTTAACCTGTAAATTTTAAAACCAAATCCTTTCTCTTTAGTCATTAGTGTATGATCAAAAATAATAATGAAACTTTGAGGATTTTTATCTGTTTGGAAAAATTTATGGTTTTGAATTGTAATTTCAGTAAAATCAGGGCCCCATCCTGGACGGGAAATATACCATCCTACTATCTTTTTATCCTGTTCTAAGTATTCCTTATCTAATTCGGCAAATAATCCAATGTCTTCTTTAGAAAAGCCAGTTGATATGTGAATTCCGTGTTGTATAGGATTAACATTAATTAAATTAACGATTTTATTTTCTTCATCTATTTCACCAATACACACACCCATAACTTCAACACTTTCATCAAGGGTTTCGTTACCAAACCTTAATACGTGAGTTACCATTCGAATTAAAGCTTCTGCTTCAATTTTGAGAGTAAATGACAAGTTCTTTTAGACACCCCCTTCCTCCAATTTTTTTATTTTATCCAGTAATTCTTGGTTTTGAGACTTAAGATCTTTTACTGTCTTCTGTAAATCTTTATGTTCAGTTTGCAATGTTTCTAATTTAATTTTGATTGGATTTTTAGAGCTTTCTAACAATATAATTGCTGCTTTTAAGTCAGACAAATAATTTTTTGTCTCTTTATTAAGAGTATTGATATTACCCTTAATTTTATTTATTTTTTTATTAAAATTCGTTAAAAAATCTTCTTGTAATGTATTTAAATTGCTTTGGATTAAATTATCAATTGACTTGTAGCTTTCTGTATATTTCTTTAAGGCATTGCCGGTTTTTTCCAGATTTTTAAGATTGTTTGAGGCAATATTATTAAACTCTGTTATGCTATTAGATATATTTGTGTTCTTTTCTATAATCTGGCTAATAGGATTATCTTTAAATAATAGATCAATTTGATTTTTGTAACCCTCTTTCGAATTGTTGACTATTTCTTTAATATTCTCCTTTTCATTGTCTAAATCTTCAAGTCTATCATCAACATAGAAATCTAAATCTTTTAAATCATTCTGTAAATCATAATTGAAAGATTGCTGTAAATTAATAATTTCACTGCTCAATTTGTCTCTAATTTCTTTTAAATTATTCCTCATCTCTGAGTTATGCGTTTTTATCTTATTAACAACATCTTGTCCCCAAGTATTGAGAAGATGAGCCATTGGTTTAACAGTAGATTCTACTAAGTTATCCATTCCCTTCTTTAGTGTTGAAATTATTTCCTCAAAATTCATTTCGGGTAGCTTCGATTCTAATTGTTCTTCTTCAGGAATAAAAATATCTCCAAATAAATCAACAGTTTCATTTAATTCAAGAATTTGAGGGCTTCCTGTATGAACAGCACTTATTAAATCCATTATCTTTAAATAAAACTCAAGATCTGTAGGAGGTTCAACAATAGCTTTTACTTCGTGGTAACCTGATTTTAAAGCTAATGAAGGGTCGTCTAATCTAGTTTCACTTAGTCTAAATGCTCTAAATCCAAAATCATTTGGTTTATCTAGGTAGGTGTGGTCAAATACAATTCCTACTCCACTAGGATTTTTTTGCCAAAAAATCTGATTATATTTATCAGTTTCACTAAAGAAAATGCCTAATCCTGGGTGTGAGTGATACCATCCTACTGAAAACCACCCAAGATCACCATATTGTTCCCATATTTTTGTGTCTAATTCTCCAAAGGCACCTAATTGATCAACTGAGAATTTTACTTCTATTGTCCCTCCATGAGAAACTGGGACTACATCCTCAACTATAACATTCTTAATTTCATTTTCTCCTTCAAGACGACCAATTAAGACCCCCATAACTTCAGATAATTTTGAATGCTCTATATATTTCGAACCAAAACGTAATACATGCAGTAACATTTTATAATAAGCAAGTGGTTTAATTGTTACTATGCTTTGATCGTTAATTTTCCCCATTCTAAATTCACTTGTTTTTTCAAATTTATGATATATATATAGTTTGTATGGTTTTAAATATTTGAACAAAAAGCATTTAATTTAAAAAAGTGCTATATAAAAAAATTCCAATAATGAACCAAAAAATAGATCAATTTAAGATCTAATCATGTGGTAATGGTTTACCACAATATGGACAAAATCTCCAATTTAAATCCTTGCCACAATGTGGGCAAAAATTTGAACCTGATGAACTTACTGGTGCCGGTTCTGCCACTCCTCCTTTTGGGATGGATGGTAATTGCCTTGTTGTTTTTAGCGTTTTAGCTGTTGAAGTACTGGCATGTTCTTCTACTTTTCTACTAGCTATTGTTTCTCTAAAAGCTTGTCTTCTCTCTTCATCGAGTTCTTGTTGACTTTTTGCTTCCTCGGTTTTAACCCATCCTTGAACTTGTGGTCTTTTCAATTCACTTTCAGGGACTTTTTCTAACTCAACACCTTTAGTTTCAGATATGGGGGCTACAACCTTTCGTTCTTCTTTCTTCTGAATTGCTTGTTTAACCAAAGCTTGTGTAGTTTTCATAACTTGATGGGGGTTAATATTTGGAATTGCAACTGTACGTAAAACCCATCCCACGATTAAATTCTGGTTAGGGAACCCTCCTTCGGTATCCTCATCTTTATAGACATACGATTCAATTATTTCTCTTCCTTTTAATAATCGTGAAGCCCATTTCCCATTAATCAATCCCAATTGAATTCGATAACTTGTACCAGGTATCCCCAATTGGCTGGAGAGTGGTTCAAATCCTCTTTCTGTCAGAACTCATCACATTTTATATTATAATTATTTGAATCAAATAATATTATAATGATAAATTTTGAATTTAAATTATTATTTATTTCATGGTAAAATTTATTACTAGCATTAAAAATTTTATGGATTAATCAGTCTTAGAATACCATAGATCATTATTTTTTCTTAATGCAATGAAAAAGACATAAATACATGAAGTTGTATTATTTTGTAAAAAGCTAATTTAAAAATATTATAATAATCAAGAAGGTGACCGTAGTTAAAAAATGACAGTAATGATCAATAAAAAAGCTTATCAGACATTAGTAGCCGCCTCTGTAAGATTCGCAAATGCACGCATACCAAAAGATGAATGGCTTGAAGTTAGTGGTATTTTTACCGGGAGAAATGAAGGAGAAAATGTTATTGTATCAGCCGCTTATCCTATTATGCATCAAAAATTAGATAAAGATGCTGTGATTGATCAATATAAATGGTCTGATGAAGATTATGAATCACTTTACGTTATAGATGATGAAGCTTTTTCAAGAGATCCACCTGAATTTGTAGTTGGATGGTGGCATTCACATCCTGGCTTTGTTTGAACTGGATATACCAGACTTAAGCTAAAAGGTTATGATGTCACATATCGATATTCGTACAACATTATCTTATCAACAAAATAATCCATTAGCGATTTCTCTTGTATTTAATCCTCAAAGATTAATACGTCAAATAGAAGTTGCTGAAAAAAAGGGAGATCCAGATAAACCATTGAAAAATGACCCTGGGTTCAAGATTTTTAGATTGGATAATGTAAGTGGAATAGAAGCGTCTTATCATTCTGTCGATTATGAAATTGAAGGATACGAAAGTATGGAACAATTGATAAATCTAACGCAAAAATTCATAGTGGATGTAACAAATTTATTTCCAAAAGAGAAAGTTCCACAAACTTATGAGAAAATAATTGATGAAAGAATACAACAACTCAATTCATTATTGTTAGGAACTGAAGAATACTTAACAACATTAACTCGAAGAGGGGAAACCCAACGTATTCCTGAAGTTTTAGAAAACCAACATCAAGAGATAAATAGATATGTGGAAGAAACAAATAAACGAATAGATTTTATTAAAATGTTCAAGGAATTCTTAGAATTTAAGGAAAGGGAAGCGATTATCCCGCAGATTGAAAAATCTATTTCTAAGTGGGATGAGGCTGTAGCTGGTTTAAGTAAAAAATTAAAAGAAATATCCAAAAAGTTTTAATTTTTTAATTAGAAAAAATATTTTTAATCTTATTTTTAATTTTGATACATTTTTATTTGATTAAGCTTTAAATTGATTAAAAGAACTATGATTTTAAATAATCAACTCGTAGAATTTAAAGGAAACTTCTTTCATAATGAAAAAACTTAATTTTCCATTTACTGCAATTCTCGGACAAGATAAGATGAAAATGGGTTTAATTCTAAACTTAATTGACCCATTAATAGGAGGGATCTTGATGACAGGTCATCAAGGAACTGGAAAGAGCACTGCTGTGCGAAGTCTCGTTGAATTAATGCCCCAAATTGAAGTTATTAAAGATTGTGAATTTTCATGTGACCCTTATTCAGATCTAGATGATCTATGTGAGAGCTGTAAAGAAAAAAAGGAAAAAAATCAAGTAGAAACTGAATTTAGGGATATGTGGCTAGTAAACCTTCCCTTAGGTGTCACAGAAGATATGGTTTGTGGCTCATTATCAATTGACAAAGTTCTTACAGAAGGAATAAGAGCTTTACATCCTGGATTATTAGCTAAAGCAAATCGCGGTATTTTATATGTAGATGAAATTAATCTACTACAAGATCATATTGTTGATGTTCTTTTAGATTCAGCTGCTTCTGGTGTTAATATAATCGAAAGAGAGGGGATTTCTGTATCTCATCCCTCTAGATTCGTTCTCGTGGGCAGTATGAATCCTGAAGAAGGTGATTTGAGACCGCAAATAGCAGACAGGCTTGGTTTAGAGGTTAGAATCAGAGCTCCAAGAGATAATGAATTAAGGGCTGAAATAACTAGGAGAGTTATCAGCTTTGAAGATAACCCAAAGAAGTTCATTAAAGATTATGAAGAACAACAAGAAATTTTAAGGAAAAAAGTTCTAAATGCTCGTAAAATATTAAAGGAAGTCCAAATCCCTAATTCTGTTTATGAATTTGTATCTAAAATTGTAAGTGAATTAGAAATCTTCTCTCAAAGAGCAGATATTACCTTCATAAGATGTGCTAGAGCTCATGCCGCATTAAATGCTAGAAAAGTTATAATAGAAGAGGACCTAAATGTGGCTATGGATTTGGTATTTGAACATAGAATTCAATCACTTCATTACGAAATGACACCTGAAGAGATAAAATCTAAGATTGCTGAAGTTTACGGGAAAATTAAAGAAGCTTATGAAGATACTAATGTACTTCAACCTAATAGAGAGACAGAAGGTCCTTTAAAACATGATGATTCTTATCAAAAGGAGTTCAAGCGTCAATCTGTTGATCCAGATAAAGTAGATATACCCGAATCGAGAGAGCAGAAACTTCCCCCACCAAAATATCCTGACAATAAGAAGAGAAATCCTAAACCTGCTGGTGGTTGGAAAGTAAAAAATATACCTTTTGATGATGATCTTAGATTTTTTGATAATAAAAACTCATCTTTACCGTTCATTTATCAAATGGAAAAAAAGATGACTTCAATTCTCGATAATATTAGAAAAGATCGAAAGATTTCAGATTATGGAGGCAGAGGAATAGGAAGGAGAATTAAGATATCTTCTTCTCAGAAGGGTAGGTACGTATCATACAGAACACCCTTAAGTGAAAATCCAAAAAGTATTGCTTTAGATGCTACGATTAGAAATTATCTAAAAAATATAGTATATAATGAAACTGATATAGAATTTCCAATCCATTTTAATAAATATGATTTAATGGATAAAATTTATGAATACCGTGCTCCTTTAGCTCTTTTTTTTGTGCTTGATAGTTCAGCATCAATGTATTATGTAATTAAACAGATGACAGATGTAATATTATCTTTACATCGAGAAGGCTTTAGAAAAAGAGATAAAATAGCCTTGCTAGTGTTCCGTGGAAAACAAGCGGTAGTCCTTCAGAAACCTACAGTGAACTTTAAAATGGCAGTAAATAAATTAAGAAAAATAGAGGGAAAATCTTATACTCCAATGGCAGCTGCACTGAAAAAAGTATCAGAACTAATAAAAGTAGAAAAATTAAAGGATAGAAATATTATCCCAATTGTGTTTATATGTAGTGATTGTGGTGCTAACATCTCTGTTAAACACCCTGACTTGATAGCTCAAGTTGAAACAGATTATGTATTAATTACTCAGGAAATAAAGGATTTAACAAAAAAATTGGCAAAACTAAAAGTACATATGGTAGTTTTAGAACCAAAGAAATCGTATGCCACTCAAGCACTTGGAGTTCATACATATTCTGCAGATAAAATCAAAAAGAACTTTAAAAAGTATGCAAGTGCCCAAATATACAAATTCAATAAATATAATCCCAATTCTCTAATACTTGAATTGAAAAAAATTCTTTAGATTTTAATACTTCTATTAATTGATAATTGATGGAAGATAGTACCAAATCTGTTCTAGTTGTAGGATTCAATACACGTCCACTAGCTTATTCTTTAAAAAGTGCTAACTATGAGGTATATGCAGTAGACTTCTTCGGAGATATTGACCTTTATCCAAACGTTAAAGATAGTTTTGTTCTAATAAAAGAGTTAGAAACAAATTATGAATCAATTAAGGATAAATATGGTAAATTACTTTCGGATTTTACAATAAAAATGCTGGTTAAATACCCTGGATTAAATTATTTAATAATAGGGAGTGGATTAGATGATGCCTATGAGGAGAGAGAAACGATTTTATCTGAAATAAAAAAAATGAATTATAAAGTAAAGAGTTTAAACAATGATAAATCTCTTAAAAGAGCTCGAAATATTGAATCCATTTATTATTACTTAGGTATAAACGATTATAATGTCCCATTTACAATTCGTTACGATGATCTAAAATCCTCTATAAGAAAACTTCAATATCCACTTATTTTTAAGAAGTCTAAAAGTGCTGGGGGCTTAAACGTATTTAAAATTGAAAACCCTGAAGATTTTTCACCTTTGATTGAAAAAATTGGTATTAATAAGTTTAAATCATCTGAATGGTTGATTCAAGAATACATAGAAGGAATACCTATTAGTTGTACAACTATTTCAAATGGTAGCGAATGTGAAGTTATTTCCATAAATCGTCAGATTATAGGAGAACAATTTCTATACCCTCCTAAAGACTTTATGTATTGTGGTAATATAGTACCCGTTGATCTACCTAAGGAAGATAATGAATTAATAATAGAAATATCTAAAACTTTAACTAAGGAATTAAGTTTGAAAGGTATAAATGGGTTTGATTTTGTGTTAAGAGACCATTATCCATATTTAATGGAGGTTAATCCGCGGATTCCTGGATCTATTAGAGCATCTGAGATGAGTTATGATTTAAATCTTCTGGATCTACATGTTAAGAGCTTTGATTTAGATGAATGGAATAGTATTAAAAAAAAAATTAAAACTAAGAAATTAAGCGGATTTTCAACAAAATTAATAGTTTTCGCCCCAAAAGAAATAAATCAAAACCTTATTTCTGAGATAAACAATCTTGAGTATATTCATGATAAAAGTGAACCAAATAAGAATATATTAAAAGGTGAACCTTTATGCACCATTTTATATAAAGGAAGAGATATGGAAGAATCTTATAATGGAGCGAGAAATGTTGTGAATAAAATTAATAGGATTATCAGTTAATACTTTTATTTATTTAAAGATTCTTTATAATTCCATTTACTAATAATTGAAAGGCTAAATCAACATTTTCATCTGTTTTAGAGGATACCTTTAAATAATCTAAAAAGCCATATTTCTCCTTGAAGAATATAGCATCTTCATCCTCAACAACGATTAAATTAGTTAAATCTAATTTAGTTCCTAAAAATAAAATTGGTAATTTTGAATCTTTTTCTCTGCAAATATCAACCCACTCTTCTATGTGCTCTAAACTAGATTTAACCGTAAGATCAAAAAGTAATAATGCTCCATGTGCTCCCGAAACGTAACTCTTTAGTATATGACGAAATTCTTGCTGACCCCCAAAATCCCATAATTGAAGGTCAATTAGTTTATCATTAGTATTAAATTCCTTCCAAAAAAATTCAACTCCTAAAGTTGTCTTAGTGTCTGTAAAAAATTTACCCTTAACATATCGATAGAGAAGGGTTGTTTTACCAACTCCTCCATCTCCAGCAGTGATGATTTTCATAAACATTTTCATAAGGTATCGCTCTATCCAATGTTAATTTTTTCTTTCACTCAAATGTTTAGAATCATTGTCAATTGTTATACAACCTTTAAGATTATCGCTTTAATTTTAGCGATATAAGATCCTAATTTCCTCTCATCCGATTCTGGGACTGCGAGTGCAAGAATTCGATTCTCGTCTAATTCATGTATAATAACAGACCCATTTTGGCCTCCTATTATTGAATATTCCATGCCACTTTCCAATAAAACTCCAGATAAATTATATAATGCAGCTATCATAGCAGATAGGATTGGTTCAGGCATCGTTGATTGTACTTTAATTGGTAGACCATCTTTGGTTATAATTGCGAGCACGAGAGTATTAGGGATTGCTCTTTTTAAACCTTTAAATATTTCTTCTTTAAGAATGTCTGAGGTTTCTATTATTGCTGAAATTTGTAATGCTAATTTCTGTAATCTACTTATGTACGAGTCTAATCCTTCAAGATCAGCTAATTCTCGATTAAGATAAGTGATCATAGTTATATCTTCTGATAAAATGGAGAGGACGATTCTATCTTTTCCTGTAATCAAATTATAACTTACATCCTGATTTAGAGAATCTTTTAACATTTTGGAAGATAAAAATACTAAGCTACTATTAGCTGCGGTTATTTCCCCTACAGACATGTTAATAGGACTTCTAAACCTACTTGTGATTTTAGTACCCTCTGGAGTTC
>Ga0209427_10001700_pt1 | contig 25488 bp, 25 predicted proteins | sample DeeMarSWOR136_30_FD_187465 | JGI IMG/M metagenome (GOLD analysis project Ga0209427, IMG submission 187465) | Marine sediment microbial communities from White Oak River estuary, North Carolina - WOR-1-36_30 (SPAdes) (version 2) | ecosystem: Environmental > Aquatic > Marine > Intertidal zone >...
GGCGGAAGTGCTCGCTCCCGTGCTCAGCAAGGGATTTCCTGGAGAGGAAGATTTCAAGGCCCTGGACAACTTAGCCAGCACCATCGCAGAGAAGCATGAAGAGCGCGGCTTTGCTTGACAACGTTTGGTTCAGGGAGGGTTGAGATAGCCAGGGCAACCGCAATGGTCTTTTGATCATCTCTAAAGTGTCATAAATTTGTAATTTTTTTGACCGCCGTTTTATGATTTTTTCACTAGTATTGGCCTAAAATTTCAGCGATTGGTTAGAGCAATGCCCACAATTCGAAATGTCAATTGCTGACAAAACAAAGGAGGTGAGAAAATCAAATTTGCAGAGCTTTTAAAAGGCAGAGAAGCAGAAGGAAAGGAAAAACATGTCCCGGCAATCGAGGTTGGCAAGGGAAAAGGTGAGGCCGGTGCCGACATCGTGCACATTGTGGTAGGAAAAGAAACTCCTCACCCCAATACCTTAGAACATCATATCGCCTGGATACAGCTTTTCGGAGTAAAGAAGGATGGACAGGTAATAGACTTGGGCAGGTCTGCCTTCGCACCATCCTATACCAATCCCAACGTCAGGTTCCAAGTGCCAGTGGAGCAATTCAAGTCTTTCTGTGCCGTCGCCTACTGCAACATACACGGCTTATGGGAAAACTGCGCAGAAATCTAATGGAATGGAGGTCAATAGATAGAAGAGGAAACAGGTCAACACCAGACGGAGGATCAAGAATGAAGGAGGTACAGTAACATGGAAGAAATAAGGGAACAACAGAATTACATGCTCCGGATAGGCGAGCCGGCGCCGGCTTTTGAGGCGGTGACTACTCATGGAACGCTCAAGCTGGAGGACTTTAAGGGAAGCTGGCTGATTCTCTTTTCCCACCCGGCGGATTTCACCCCGGTGTGCACCACCGAGTTCATGGCTTTCACTGAGATTTATCCCGAGTTACAGAAGCGTGGGGTAGAGCTTCTGGGACTTAGTGTAGACAGTGTCTCTTCGCACATTGCCTGGGTGCGCAACGTGGAAGAGAAAACCAAGGTGAAGATACCATTCCCCATTATTGCTGACCTTAACAAGGAAGTTTCTCTGGCTTATGGCATGATTCACCCTGGTCAGAGCAAGACCGAGACTGTCCGATGCGTGTTTATAATCGACCCCAACCAGATTATCAGGACAATACTGTATTACCCACTGACCACCGGCAGGAACATGGATGAGATACTGAGAGTAATAGATGCATTACAAACCACGGACAAGAATGGTGTGGCTACTCCGGCTAACTGGCGACCGGGTGATAAAGTAGTAGTGCCGCCACCGAACACGCAGGAAATGGCTGAAGAGAGACTGAAGCAGGGGTACGAGTGCACAGACTGGTATCTGTGCAAGAAGAAGCTGTAAACAAAGCAGGAGGAAAACATGGCATGCGTTAGCCCTGATGGCAAACCTACCGAATCAGGTACCAAGATGCTGCATGCTCTGCAAGCAGGGCTGAAGTCGCCCGAAGAGACTGCTCAGGAAACTGGACTCCCATTGTTCAGAGTAAGGAGCGGACTTCGCGAGCTTACTCAGGCTGGCTTAGCTGACCAGAGTGGCGAGAAATACAAACTATCACCCAGGGGAATTGAGATGCTGGGTACGTCGTCTACCTAATTGCTGAATAGGACAGAGTCTGTGAGGAAGGCGACAAAGAATTTCTATCTAGCAGTCCTTCTGTTCCTGCTAGGCCTAGCGGAGCTTGTATCTGGCTTCGTTCTGTGGCTTGTTCTGCCCGGAGGCGAGGGATACATGGGAGGCAGAGGCTTAGGTTCAGAAGTTACCTTCTTGTGGTCAAGAGGTACTTGGATTGACCTGCACACGGTGGTTGGTGTCGTGTTGGCGGTTGTAGTTATAATACATCTGATCCTGCACTGGAAATGGATAGTCCGCATGACCAGGAGACTGGGCACAGAAGAGATTAATTAAGGAGGAACGAATGGACAATACTAAGATTATTGCTTTACTAAACCAAGACCTTGAAGGCGAACACGCAGCCGTCATTCAATATCTGGTGCACGCTTACGGTATGGGTGAAGGTGAGATGGCCTGTGAAATCGAGGCCATTGCCCGGGAGGAAATGCGCCATTTTGATTGGCTGGCTGAGACTGTCGTCGATCTTGGCGGCGCTCCCAGCATCAAGAGGGGAGACATGCGCACGGCTGGCAAGTCAGTCTCTGACTGGATGAAAAACGACGTGCTTCAAGAAGAAGATGCCATCACCCTGTATCAAGAGCATATCAAAACCATCACCAATCCCAAGATAAAACGCCTGTTGAAACGCATCCTTTCTGACGAAAAATCACATCGAGGCGACTTCGAACACTTTGTAACCAAAGCCCGAAAAGAAAGACTGACCGATTTGACGGGCTCTCGGCAGGACAAGGTTGTCCAGACTCTCAACTGGGGTATCGAGCATGAATATACCGTTATCCTGCAATACCTTCTCCACTCCTATACGACCACCAACGAAGATGTCAAAGAGGAAATGGAGGACCAGGCTATAAACGAGATGCAGCATCTCGGATGGCTGGCCGAAGAGCTAGTTGGCCAGAAAGGCACTCCCAGGATTGAGCACAGCAAGGTGGACAGATCCACCAAGACCGCTGATATGCTTACGGCAGATATTGCGATTGAGAAAAAGGTGGCAGCCAAATACGACCGCGCTGCCAAAGAGATTAAAGAGCCTGACCTGAAAGAGCTTCTTAAGCGTATAAGGGACCATGAATTGTACCACGCTGATGTATTCAACGATTTGTTGAAGGAAGAGAAAGGGCCGGGCAGACAGAAATCTTGAGTGAGAAAACTAGTTCTAAGAAGCCCGACAGGGCGTCAATCCATATAACCGGGATGACCTGCACTACCTGTGCAGCTACTATCAGGAAGGGTCTTTCCCAGACTCCTGGTGTGGAACAAGCTGACGTTAACTTTGCTTCGGAGAAGGCTTCACTAGAATATGATCCCACGAAGGTAGACCTTGCCAAAATTAAGAATACCGTCTCGCAATTAGGGTATGGGGTCGCCACCAAGAAGTCCATATTCCCGGTAAGCGGAATGACATGCGCTTCCTGTGTTGCCCGGGTGGAGGAGGCTCTGTCCAGCGTGCCAGGGGTGATTTCCGTTAATGTGAATCTGGCCTCAGAGAAGGCTACCGTGGAGTACCTGGAAGGAACGGGGCTGGCTGACATGAGACGGGCGGTAAAAGACGCCGGCTATGAACTTGGCCCCGAGGCAGAGGCTTTGGAAGATGTGGCCACTGCTGTTCAGCGGGAGGTTCGAGTTCTAAGGAACAGCTTTATCGTCGCTGTTATCCTGGCCACAGCAATCATGGCTGTGGGCTGGGGACCTTCCTTTGTTGGGAAGTCCTATCTATTGTGGGCTCTGGCTACGCCGGTGCAGTTCTGGGCGGGTTTGCGCTTCTACCGAGGAGCATGGGGTGCGCTGAAACACAAGACCTCCGATATGAATACCCTGATTGCGGTAGGTACCTCGGTGGCTTACTTCTACAGCATGACAGCCGTTATTTTCCCCGGCCTTTTTGCTACTGGTGTACTGGAACCCCACTTATACTTCGATACTTCAGCAATGATCATAACCTTGATTCTCCTTGGCCGTTTTCTGGAAGCTAGAGCCAGAGGACAGACCTCGGAAGCACTAAGGAAGCTTATCGGTATGCAACCAAAGACCGCTCTAGTTGTCCGTGAAGGCGAGCAGAGGCAGATTCCCGTTGAAGAGGTCCAGGTTGGTGACCTTATCCTGGTGCGTCCTGGCGAGAGGGTGTCCGTAGATGGCATAGTCCGCCAGGGCTACTCCAGTGTTGATGAGTCCATGATTACCGGAGAGAGCATCCCTGTCGAGAAGAAGGTGGGTGATGAGGTTATCGGTGCCACTATTAACAGGACAGGCAGCTTCCAATTCGAAGCAACCAAGGTGGGTAAGGATACAACGTTGGCTCATATTGTCAGAATGGTGGAGCAAGCGCAGGGAAGCAAAGCTCCTATTCAGCGCCTTGCTGATGTCGTCGCCAGCTACTTTGTGCCAGCGGTGATTGGCATTGCCATCGTGACCTTCGTAGTCTGGTATCTGGTGGGACCAGCTCCAGCCCTTACTTTTGCCCTTCTCAACTTCGTCGCTGTCCTTGTCATCGCCTGCCCCTGTGCCCTGGGGCTGGCTACCCCCACCGCTATTATAGTTGGCACGGGCAAGGGAGCCGAACACGGGATTCTCATAAGGAATGGCGAGGCTCTGGAGAGGGCTCATCAGATAAACACTGTCCTTCTGGATAAGACAGGCACTCTCACTCGTGGCGGCCCCGTGGTGACGGACGTGGTCGCTGCCCCTTTTTCTTCCCCAGAGGAAGTCCTCCGACTAGCTGCTTCTGCTGAGCATAGCTCAGAGCACCCCTTGGGCGAAGCTGTGGTCAAGGTTGCTCTGGAGAAGAAGCTAGAATTATCTCCATCATCCGATTTCAGTGCCATGCCGGGGCATGGTGTGAGTGCTCTGGTAGAGGGCAAGAACCTTTTCCTCGGCAGCCTTAAATTCATGGAGGACCGAGGCTTTCTCCTAAATGGGCTGTCCCAAAAAACCACCAGCCTTCTTGAAGAAGGCAAAACAGTGATGCTCTTAGGGTGGAATCGGCAAGTAGCAGGAATTATTGCCCTGGCTGATACCCTGAAGCCAGGTGCGAGAGAAGCAATTCAAACACTCCGTAAGATGGGCATCGAACCAGCCATGCTGACCGGCGACAACCGCCGCACGGCAGAAGCTATCGCTCAGGAGGCAGGTATTGACCGTGTCCTGGCTGAGGTGCTCCCTGAGCATAAGGCCGGAGAGGTCAAGAAATTGCAGGAGGAAGGGAAGGTGGTGGCAATGGTGGGGGATGGCATTAACGATGCTCCAGCATTAGCCCAGGCAGATATCGGCATCGCTATTGGTACAGGTACCGATGTTGCCGTGGAGACCGGAGATATTACCCTGATTAGCGGTGACTTGACGGGAGTGGCAACCGCCATATCTCTGAGCAAGCGGACCATGAGGACTATCAAGCAGAACCTCTTCTGGGCCTTTGCTTACAATACTGCGCTCATTCCGGTAGCGGCCGGGGTATTGTATCTTGCCTTCGGGAATATAGGTGTACCCCCTGGGCTTCGTTTCGTGTTGGGTGAGTATGGTTTCTTGAATCCAATTCTGGCCGCAGCAGCCATGGCGGCTAGCTCCATCACCGTCGTATCCAACTCCCTGCGCCTGAGAAGGTTTAAGCCAGTCAGACTTAGTACTTAGTGAAAGGAGGTGATCAATGGCCATAGACCCAGTCTGTAAAATGGAGGTAGAGGAAGCTAAGGCAGCAGCTACTTCCGAGTACAAGGGAAAGAAATACTACTTCTGCGCTGTTGGCTGCAAGAAAGCTTTCGACCAGAACCCTGAGAAGTACCTCACTGAGGAGAAGAACTAAATTTGCGAGGGGTAAACAACATGTGGAAGTGTACTAATTGTCATCATGTAGAATTTAGCGCGGACAAGCCGCAACGCTGTCCGGTCTGCGGTGTTGAGGCAGAGAAGCTCGTCCCACATGAAGTTTCCGGGATCAAAGGGACCAGGACCCTGAGCAATCTTAAAGCTGGTTTCGTGGCCGAGTCGCAGGCACATCTGAGAAACCTGGCCTTCGCCATGAAGGCTGAGCAAGAGGGCTATCCTGAGGTGGCGAGGCTGTTTCGTGCCATCGCCGAAGCTGAGTCAGTCCACGCCTTCAATCACTTCCGCCTTCTGGGCGCTGTGTCCAGCACCCAGGACAACCTTGAGAGTGCCTTTGAGAGGGAAAACCTCGCTGCCAGCACCTATCCTCGACTGATCAGAGAGGCAAACGAGGAAGGGAACACAAGTGTGGCGACGGTTCTCGGCTACTCTCGCGATGTGGAAAGGGGGCACGCTAACCTCTACAAGAAGGCACAGGCGCACATGATGGCTGGAGAACAGACCGAGTACTACGTTTGCCAGGTCTGCGGCCATGTCTCCGATGGCGTCCTCCCCGACGTGTGCCCTATTTGTGGCGCTCCAAAAGAGAAATTTCGAAAGGTAGTCTAGCCGGGCAGGCAATAATTCTATCAACAGCCAGGATTCATGAAAGGGGGTGTTCTATGAGCAACTTTACAGAGGTAGCTAGAATAGAAGAACTGAAAAGCGGAACGATGAAGGCAGTAAACGTGGGAGGGCGCGAAATCCTTCTGGCCAGGGTCGGGGATAAGTACTATGCCACTGACGATCGCTGTCCCCACATGAAGGGTGATTTGTCACAGGGCAAACTGGAGGGGACTGTGGTCACTTGTCCCCTGCATGGCTCTCAATTTGATATCAGTAATGGCCAAGTAGTCCGTTGGTTAAAAGGAGGGTTCATGTCGAAGGTGGGCAAAGCAATCAAGCTTTCTAAAGGCCTTAGGGTGTACAATGTGAAGGTCGAAGATGGGAGAGTCCTGGTAGAGGTTTAGCGCCAGCTTGGCGAAGGCAGCTTGAGGAAGGACATTATTGTCATGAAGTTAGCTTGCGCTGCGGACAAAGTAAGAACACTAGCACCTGGCAAGGTCCAAGCAATATTAGATAAGGACAAGCAGGGCGAGTTTCTCCTGCTGGATGTCAGACAGCCTGAAGAGTATGAAGGTGGGCATATCCCGGGGGCCATGCTTATTCCGCTGGGTGAACTGGAAGCAAGGCAGGAAGAGTTGGAGCGAGATAAGAAAATCATCACCTATTGCCGCTCAGGGCACAGAAGCATGGCAGCAGCTATAGCGCTTTGTGGATTGGGATTTAAAGATGTCCATCACCTGGAGGGTGGTATTCTCAACTGGCTTCATGAGACTGTAAGTGGAATACCTGAAGCAAAACCTGAATTGGTAACCGAAGTGGCTGATGTTAAGGACATCTTAATGCTGGCTATTAAGCTGGAGAAGGGCTCTCGGGATTTTTATTCAGCGGCTAAGGAAAAGGCTGCGTCGCCTCAGGCGAAGGATAAGTTTCAGATGCTAGTCGATGCCGAAGATAGACATATGCGGAGGCTGTGGGAGCGAGCAATCACCCTGCTTGGGGAAGGGGCGCTTCCGCCTTTGGAGAAGCTCAAGCAGGAGCTTAAGGTGGAACACATGGAAGGCGGCATTGAGATCAGTCCTGCCCTAGCCAAAGTAGATGAGAAATTCTCTGACGAGATGGAGGCTTTGGAAATAGCACTGGAAAAGGAATATATTTCGTACGATTTCTATAAGCGGACCTCGGCATTGGTAAAGGATCCAGGTGCCAAAACGCTACTTCATGAATTAGCCCTGGAAGAACGGAATCATGCTGACATTCTAACTAAGCGGGTATCGGAAATTGTTCGATAACAATGATTGAGAGTGGTGATGCCGATGATTTTGGAGCGCATAAAATCCGAAGGGATAGCCCACAATTCCTACTTGATTGGCTCGGAAAACGATGCTGCTGTGATCGACCCTCGACGTGATTGCCAGGTTTATGTTGACCTGGCTCAGCAAAGAGGCCTGAGAATCAAGTACATTTTTGAGACCCACCGTAACGAAGACTACTCCATTGGCTCTACGGAGCTGAATCATTTCACCGGCGCTGAGATTTACCATGGTCTCGGGCTGGACTGGAAATATGGCAATACCTTGAGAGAGGGGCAGCAGTTTCAAATTGGCAAGCTTAGACTAACTGCTATCCACACTCCGGGGCACACTGACGAGAGCATGTCCTATGCTGTAGTTGACCTTTCTACTGGCGAAGCCACGGTAATGGTATTTACTGGGGATGCACTATTCGTGGGTGATGTCGGCCGGACTGACCTATACGGTCCCGAAGAGGCTCCAAGGCTTGCCTCAGACCTCTATGACAGCATATTCAATAAGCTGCTTCCCTTGGGGGATGGGGTCATTCTGTGTCCAGCTCATGGGGCAGGGTCGGTCTGTGGCGCACATATTGCCGACCGGGACGAGAGCACGCTCGGTGTAGAAAGAGCCCAAAGCCCTTCACTGCAGATGAGCAGAGACGAATTCATAGAATACAAAATAGCTGAGAAATTGGAGAGGCCCCCTTATTTCCGACAGATGGAAAAATTTAATCTGGAAGGCCCTCCTTTCCTAGGATGTTTGCCCTCGCCAGCTCCGCTTACTCCAGCCGAATTTAAGGAAGAAATAGAGCGAGGGGCGGTGGTCGTTGACACGAGCTATCCGGCTGCCTTCGGAGGCGCCCATATCAAGGGGTCCTACAGCATCTGGCTTGAAGGACTGCCTGTTTTTGCTGGCTGGGTATTATCTTATGACAAGCCTATACTGCTGGTACTGAATGACCAGCATCATCTGGAGAGGTCTGTTCGCTATCTGATACGCGCCGGCTATGACCGGATTGTCGGCTATCTCAAGGGTGGCGTGGAAGGCTGGTACAATGCAGGGTTTCCTGTAGAGCATCTGCAAGTCCTGACGGTTCACGAACTAAAAGCCAGGGTAGACCGCGGGGAGCAATTAACCATATTGGATGATAGGGGGGAGAACGAATGGAAAGCGGGCCACATAAAGGGTGCCCAGCATATATACGTAGGACATATTCAGGAAAGGATGGCGGATATTCCCAGGGATAAACCGGTGGCCATGTTCTGTAATGTCGGGCACCGTGCCGGTCTCGGCGCCAGTATCTTGCTGCGGGAGGGCTGTCAAGAGGTGTACAATGTCCTAGGCAGCATGACTGCCTGGAAGGCTGCTGGCTATCCCATATCCACCGAATAACCGTCTGGCATATGGAAAGAAAGCTTTGGATAGGGTCGTAGGGAGTTTCATGACGCAATTAGAGAGGCACACACGCAATTGTTGAAGGAGGTCAGACTATGGCTGAATTATCTTTACCATTTGAGTCCAAATACTTCCCTCTGAAGAAATTCCTCAATATGTACCAAGAATCCCTGGAAAAACCAGAGGAGTTCTGGGCTGAACAGGCACGCCAATTGGACTGGTTTAAAACCTGGGACAAGGTGCTGGAATGGGAGCCACCGTTTGCCAGATGGTTCGTAGGCGGGAGACTCAACGCATCACACATATGTGTTGATCGCCATACAAAGACATGGCGAAGGAGCAAAGTGGCTATATACTGGGAAGGAGAGCCTGGAGATATTAGAGTTTTAAGCTATTCCACACTATATCGTGAGGTCAATAGATATGCCTCCGTCCTGAGGCATTGTGGTGCAGGTGATGGTGACAAGGTTGCCCTATATTTGCCGATGATACCGGATCTGCCTATCTTCATGCTGGCATGTGCCAGGATTGGTGCTATTCACACAGTGATTTTCTCCGGTTTCAGTGCCCAGGCATTGGCTGATAGAGTCAATGACATAAAGGCCAAGCTGCTGGTGACAGCGGATGGAGGATTTCGGAGGGGAAAGGTGATACCCCTGAAGGATATAGTCGATGAGGCTTTAACAAAGTGCCCCTCGGTGGAAAGGGTTATTGTAGTCAAGAGAGCTAATGTGTCTGTCGCTATGCAGCCGCCAAGGGATTGCTGGCTGCATGACGTGCTTGCTAAAGCAGCGGAGTTTGTGGAACCAGAACCGGTAGAGTCGAACCACCCGCTCTATGTGCTGTATACGTCAGGTACCACGGGCAAACCTAAAGGAATTGTCCACAGCACCGGTGGCTATTTAGTCCAGAACTACTCCGCTTATAAATGGGTCTTCGACCTTAGAGAGGAATCGGTCTACTGGTGCACTGCTGACGTCGGTTGGGTCACTGGCCATAGCTCGATAGTATATGCCCCGCTGGCACATGGAGCAGCCCTGGTACTTTACGAGGGGGCTCCCGACTATCCTACAATTGAGAGATGGTGGAGTATTATCGAGAAATACGGAGTCACCGTGCTCTACACCTCACCTACGGCAATCAGGATGTTCATGGGGTATGGAGAGGAAATGCTACACAAGCATGACCTCAGCAGTCTGGAGCTTCTGGGGAGTGTAGGAGAGGCCATCAATCCCGAAGCCTGGCTCTGGTTCTACCGCCATGTAGGTGGAGAACGATGTCCCATCGTCGATACCTGGTGGCAGACTGAAACCGGCGGCATCATGATTTCACCTACCCCGGGAATAGAGAGTGTACCCCTGAAGCCTGGCTCGGCAGCGTTCCCATTGCCAGGGGTGGAGGCCGATGTGGTTGGCGAGAACGGCAAGCCAGTCCCGCCGGAGCACAGAGGTTTTCTGGTAATAAAGAGACCGTGGCCCGGCATGCTGCTTGGAATACATGAATCCCCGGAGCGTTACAAGAAGGCTTATTGGTCGCGCTTTCCTGGTGTTTACTATACCGGCGACTACGCAGTAAAGGACAAAGACGGATACTTCTGGGTCTTGGGAAGGGCTGATGAGGTGCTTAAAGTGGCCGGACATCGAATAGGCACTGCTGAATTAGAGGATGCCGTTGTCTCGCATCCTCAAATAGCTGAAGCAGCGGTTGTGAGCAAACAAGATCCGGTGAAAGGCGAACGCATTGTCGTCTTTGCCAGGCTCAAGGAAGGTGTTGACCCTTCTCCGGATCTGGAAAAAAACCTTGCTGGTCACATGCGAAAAGTGGTGGGTCCTATAGCGGTCCCCGACGAGATCTATTTTGTTGCCGAGCTACCCAAGACAAGAAGCGGCAAATTAATGCGACGGGTTTTGAAAGCCGTGGCCAATAATACCAGCATAGGGGACATCTCAACTCTGGAAGACAGAAGCTGCGTGGAGGAAATAACCAAGGCCTGTCAAGAGCTGAAAGAAAAGAAGGTAAAGCGGAAGTAGGAAGTTGCCAGCTATTGATTTCTTACTGAACAGAAAGTCAAAATTAAACAGCGCGGTTATAGATCGGCAAAGCAAATCCTCACCAATACGATAATCCGCTTGGTCCCTTCGTTGAAGGGAACGGGTGAATAGACAGTCTGAAGATTAGCCTCAAGACACACTAGTGTCACGGGCCGCTCATTCTGGTTGTGAGCCCGGTCTTACCGCTACGACCGCTTCACTCTTTTCGTTATTGTGAACGGACCGTGGCGATCTCTATATACTCAGCAGGCTCCCATCCTTTAGCTTTTGACAGGTTTGCCAGCTAATGCTATCATAGCTGTAGAAGGTGCGGATTACAGCCGAAGTTAATCATAGCAAGATGGTCAATTCAGTTGGGGAGGGGACCTAGGGGGTGGTAATAGGTGGATGACGCCGATAGTTGGCTTTCATTAGCCTTTCTACCCCGCCTAGCTCTCTCCGCTTTCCTTTTCAACGCCGGGGCAGCGTTTACTTCCTTGTCCAAAACTGATAGCAAGCTGGTTGCATATACCGTTTATTCAAGGGGGCAACAAGTGTGACCATTAACGGCCTCTTTGTGATATTGTTTTTCCTCTGTCTCGGGTGTTCTGCTTTCTTCTGCAGTGCTGAGACTGCTTTCATCGGCATGCAGAAGCTCCGCCTGCAATACCTTATAGAGAGCGGCCACCCTTCCGCCGCAAAGATAGCAAAGATTATGGAACACCCAGAGAGATTTCTGGCTACAGTTCTTCTGGGCATCAACTTCTTTGAGACGGCAGTGGCCACTCTGGGCACAATCATAACAGTGTCACTAATCAGAGATGCGAACTGGGCAGTAGCCATCGCTACTATCGTGATCACTATAGTGACCTTGGTTTTCGCTGAGCTTATTCCTAAGAGCTTGGCAGTTCGTTACGGAGAAAGACTGGCTCTGAGATATGTTAAACCCCTGAAAATAATCTCTACGATCCTCTATCCTCCGGTTTACATCCTGAACCATATCGGGATTAGGTTTACCAGATTAGTCGGGGAGAGCGACATTCCTAAGCAGACCATCAGTGAAGAGGAATTTCGTACAGCTATCAACATAGGCGAGGCCGAGGGGGTAGTGGAAGTTAGTGAGGCTGAGATGCTACACAAGGTGTTTGAATTCACCGACCGCCCGGTGAGCAAAATAATGGTTCCCAGAACAGAGATCGCCTGGGTAGAGCAAGGGACGAAGATAACCGATTTTCTGAATCTTTATACGAAGGGACGATACAGTCGTTTCCCCGTATACAAGGATAACACAGATAATGTCGTGGGTATGTTGCATGCCAAAGATGTGTTGATGAAATTGACCGACGAATCTGTCGGCAGCAACAGCGTCATCGATGAGCTGATGCGCCCTGCCTATTTTGTACCTGAAGGAAAGCGTTTGGGGGAGCTTCTGGCAGAGATGCGAGACGGGGGGCACCATGCGGCAATCGTTGTTGACGAGTTCGGGGGAATTGCGGGAATGGTTACCCTGGGACAGCTAACCGAGGAGATTGTCGGCGATATTCGCGATGAGCTAACGGGTAAAGACAGGGATTTCACTGTAACTGGAGACAGCACCTTTCAACTGGACGGAGGATTCAGGATTGAGGAAGCTAACGAGGAATTGGAGCTGAATTTGCCCGGTGGTGATTATGAGACTGTGGCCGGTTTTATTCTCAGCCACCTTGGGCGGATACCAAGACAGGGAGAACATTTTAAGTATCAGGACCTGAAGTTCGTTATCACTGAAATGCGCGGAATGAAGATAGAAAAGGTCATAGTTACCAGGGAAAAGAGCATAGCTGCACCGTAAATCTGCTCCATCCCTCCTATAATGAGAGAGTGAGACTAGCTCATAATTATGTCTCTGGCTGCCAGCGAAACAATCTAAGGAGGCCTTTTGAAGCTTATTTTAGTCAGACACGGCGAAACTCATTGGAACAAGGATGGGCTTGTCCAGGGGGGTGATAGCGATATTGAACTGAATGATACCGGATTGGAGCAAGCCAGGAAACTGGCAGCTTTCCTCAAGAATGAGCCGATTATTGCTATACTCTCCAGTCCTTTGCGAAGAGCTGTAGCCACGGCCGAAGTCATAGCCGGCCATCACCACCTGGCCGTAGAGATTGATCAAGGGCTTAAAGAGCTCAGAGTCGGTGATCTGGAAGGCATATCTATTTCAGATTTACGTACCACGTTCAGCCAGTTCCTACTACAATGGTGGCAGGATGGAGAGGCAATGAAATTGCCCAATGGGGAAAGTCTTGTTGATTTGCAGCAGAGAGCCTGGAAGGTTATTGAACGTCTGCTGGAAAAAAACAAAGCCAGCCCTGAGTACGACAAAGATGGTACTGCGGTAGTGGTCAGCCATTACTTCGTTACCTTAGCCGTCATTCTCAAAGCCTTGAATTTGCCTCTTGACTACTTCATCAAATTCAAATTAGACCTCGGTGGAGTAAGCATTATTGAGTTCAGGGATTACGGAGCCCGCTTGCTGACATTTAACGACACCTCCTATTAGTGTTGACTGCCAAGGGCAAAACAAATAGCAGTGACAAATGACAAGGCTCAAATAGCAAATCAAGCTCAAAATACAGGTGAGCAAGAGAAATACCTCTGGCATCCAGCTATTTGGATTTGAATTGTCATCTGGGTTTATTTAGAGTTGCCAGGGGCAGTCCGAGGAAGCAATACCTATGGCCAAAGTCAAGCTAGAGTCGAAGGTCTTAGATTTCATCCGGCGGCACAGCTTGATTCCGCGTAAGGAGCTAGTGGTTGTCGGAGTCTCAGGTGGTGCTGACTCAGTGTGCTTACTTCAGGTCCTGGCAAAATGGCGGAGGACCCTGGGGATAAGACTTCATATAGCTCACCTCAACCACCAACTACGGGGGGTTGAATCCGAAGCTGACGCTGAATACGTGTCCAATCTGGCTGGCTCGCTCGGGATTCCGAGCACTATTGAGAGCCAGGATGTGGCTGCCCACAGGATTGAAAGAAATTGCTCTATTGAGGAAGCTGCCCGGGAACTACGTTACGCCTTTTTTGCCGCGGTAGCAGGAAAGATAGGAGCCCGCCGAATTGCCGTAGGTCATACCAGGGACGACCAGGTAGAGACGGTTTTGATGCACATATTACGAGGAACAGGTATTACTGGATTGTGCGGTCTGGCCCCCTGCTCGCCTATGGCGTATGACAGCCAGGGAATGTCCACGGCTGTCTCACCCTTGCCATTGCGAGACTCCCCCCTGTCGTTGCGGGCGAGGCGAAGCAATCTCTTGATAATAAGACCACTTCTGGATATTACCAGGGAGGAAACAGCCAGTTATTGCCGGGAATATCATCTTGCTCCGCGCACTGATTTCTCCAATCTGTCGCCCTCCTTCTTCCGAAATCGCCTTCGCCTTCACCTGTTACCTCTGCTCCGACAATATAATCCAAGTATTGACCAGGCCCTGCTCCGTCTGGCCGATATCGCCAAGGCGGATGATGCCTTCATTGAACAGCAAGCTAGTGGGTTATGGGATGAATTGGCAAGGCAGGAAAATAACAGCATTCATCTGGATAAGAAGCGACTTGCTGGCTTGCCAATAGCCTTGCAGAGGCACTTATTGAGAGCAGCTGTGACCAGGTTGGTCGGAGACGTTCGAGACATCGAAGCCAGTCATATCGAAGCGGCAAGGAGCCTTCTGAGCAAACCGGCTAGCAAAAGAATCTCTCTCCCTCACGGACTTATCTGTCGCGGAGGATATGATGAACTTAGCATTGCCAGCACAGCCAGCGAATCCCAGCTTCCGCCCTGTCCCTTCCCTCCCCTACCAGGCGAATTTCCCCTCAAAGTGCCCGGCAAGACAATTTTCCCGGGATGGAGGGTGACAGCCAGCACAGTTCGAGAGCGAGTGGATTCTTCAGCATCGCGAGGGCCCTCGAACGCAAGCGTGAAGAGCCATCAACACAATTTGGTTGCCCATTTCGACTTACACAAAACAGGAACGCAGCTCTTTGTCCGCCGGCGTCGACCCGGAGATAGATTTCAGCCCCTGGGTATGAATATGCCCAAGAAGCTCCATGAGTTTATGGTTGACGCCAAGATACCTCGTTCCTGGCGAGACTACGTTCCAATCGTCTGTTCGCCTCAACAAATCATCTGGGTAGTCGGCTGGCGCATTGACGATAGAGTCAAGACCACCAAAGCTAGCAAGAAAATCCTCCGTCTGGAGTTTGTAAGGTCAGACTGAACAGATGCTTTTTTGTCACGCTGAGCAAAAGCAAAGGGTCTAGGTTCTTCGCAGAACGTATATTGAGCGAGATTCTGCGGTAGCTTCGCTCCTTCAGGATGACAGAAAGCGGAGGGCTCAGAATGACAGGGAGGTGTTAGCAAACACTCCTAATGAAAGAGGTGGACCGGGAATTACTTCTACGCCGGCTTACCGTAGAAGAAGCCCTATACCGGCTTGACCAGTATCTCTACGATGCCTTCATGGCTGGCCTGCCCTCTGTTCGTATTGTTCATGGCAAAGGGACAGGGAAACTACGCCGTGCCGTACATAACTCGCTGGCCAGGCATCCTCTGGTTAAATCTTATCGCCTTGGTGATTACGGCGAAGGAGACTATGGCGTCACCGTGGTTGAGCTGACAAATCGTTAAAGTTTGCCTCTAAGACCAGAGATACTCTGTGGCTTAGTCTTTTCCAGCCTGCTGTCTTTCGCCATCCTCTGGATCCCCGACAGGCTCCCGCGCTGACTCACCCTTATCCAGCAAGGTACTAAAGGAACGCTGGAACGCCTGGAAAATAATCTGCTTCGCGGTCTGCTTAGCAGCAGCAATGACTTCGTTGGCTTCCTCTTCTGCTTTACTCCTTACCCGGGCTATGACCTCAATCGACTCTTTTTCCCTCTTCCTCATGCCGCTCTCTATGGCTTCGTTGATGATGCTTTCCGATCTTTGCAGGGCGGCAGTGATGATTGCCTGTGCCTTCTCTTCACCTTGTCTCTGGCCTAGCTCTCTGGCCTGGTTCAGGAGTTGTTGAGCCTCCCTCTGTGCTTCCTGCTTTGCCTGGATAATATCCTGTTCCGCCCTTTCCTTTTGGGCGGCCACAGCCCTAGACGCTTCCTCAACCTCGCGGTTCGCTTTTTCTATCAAGGTGTCCGCTTCCTTTTGGGCGTTAGCCAGTATCTTGCCCCTTTCGTCCTCAGCCTCTTCTTGCGCCGCTGCGACAATCTTGGCTGATTCCTCTCTAGCCTTACTGATTATGCGTTCTACTTCTCGCCGCTTCGCTTCCGCAGCTTGCGTTCTGGCTATGCTTTCAGCCTCCGCAACGATTTGCTCAGCTCTTTCTCTCGCTTCCTCGACAATAGCCGTGGCTTCCGCTACAGCTTCTCGTTTTGCTCGCTCTACCAATTGCGCTGCTTGCTGGTCAGCCGCTTTCGCCGCCGAAACTGCGTAGGCCGTCGCCTCTTGCTCGGCCTTCGCCTTCATTTCATTACGATATGCCGCTGCTTGCTCCTCTGCTTCCAACTTCGCCTGGTCTACGATTTGCTGCGCGGTCTGGCGGGCTCTGGTAACAACACCGGCTGCTTCCTGCTCAGCCTCTTGTTTGATCTTCTCCACTTCCTCCGAAAGAACTTCGCTGAGCCGCTGCTTGTATTCATCCATAACCCTGGCTGCCTGTTCAACCGTCTGCCTTATCCTATCAGTCAACGCTAGCATTTGGACACCTCCTTGATCTTCATTGCCGTGAACTTGGATACGTCCCTTGACTGTTCGACTTCTGCCTGCCGCCACCTGCCGTTTGACACTTCATTCTGTGGTCCTACGTCTGTTCAACAGTCCGGTTTTCCCACAAATTTCGGCTCAGCCTAATGGTATAACACGCTCCCCCTACTGTCAATCTCCTGTTGGCGACCACACGAGCAATGCCCAAGGGGCTATTTCAGCAAGTCCCCTTGCACCCCCCTGATTCCGGCGAGACAGTACTAGTTGGTCCTCCTACAAATCAGACACTATGTCCTCAGAATCGTTGGTTCAAAGCGTAGCTTCTTGAGCTGCAGCGGCTGGCAGCTTATCAGTTCAGCTTGCCCGCAGGGCGGATTGGATGAGTCCCGGCAAGAGACATGGCAGTCAGCGGTGCACCCTGTAATAGGCTTGAATCTGCCATCAGCCTGTTTTCGGGCGAAGGGCAGCGGTAGTCCTTCGCAGTTCGGGATGCCCCGGGAATCACTCTCTTCAGCGGAAAGTTCCTGGCAGGTGGCATAGGTCATCCCTCTGGCTTCAACCGATTCCTTTACTTTGTGATGGAAGGCGAGCCTTAAGTCCTTGCGCAGCCGATAGCCTCCGCCCGACCAGTGCATCTCGTAGATGTATTCTTGCTCGAATTCCTTAGCTGCCAGCGGCGACCGCCTGTGGATAACTTTGTATATGCGCTGCCACGTACTTGTACCTCCGTGCTCGCCTGACGGAGAGCGCTTCTTAGACAGCTTGCCGGTGCTGGCGATGACATGTTTGGCTCCTATTGCGGCGAAGATATCAACTAGCCTCTCTATTCTTTCAAACCAGGAATCACTGTAAAGTGCCTGGAGTAGATGGACAAAAACAGGGTCGAGGCGAATGACGATATCTACGCCCATGTTAGATAGCTTTGTGGCAGCAGCTATCCTGGCATCGAAAGAAGGCGCCCCTGGCGACAAAAGCCCGAGCACCTCGGGAGTCCCCTCGATAGTTATAGCTATGAATTTAGGCTTGTACTCGACAAAGCCGGGCAATTCCAGAAGGAAGGTCGGATCGCCCTTAGTGGTGACGAAAAAAGAGACGCCGTAATCCATAAGAAGACCTATCAATCTCTTGACCTCTCTTCTTAATTCAGGTATGTACTGGCAGGGGTCGGAGACATTGGACAGCGAAATCGGCGGGCATAAAGTCAGCTTCCTAAGGTCCCTTTCCACCAACTCTGGCAAGTTGTTATAGACCAGGGTCTCCTCGCAGTAGTTGGAGTAAATAGCTTCTCTGGCATAGCAGTAGATACAATTATGCAGACACTGGTTGGGACCCGGCGGCGTGACATTGATAATCCAGCAATGGAGGCACTTCCGTTCAGGATGAGAATAGGGGAAATCGTGGAAGGTCGAGCCTTTCTTGGCTATTAGCTTCACTGCCACAATCCTATCTTAGCAGTATTGTATGCCTAAGGCGTCAGATTCATTCTCAGCGGCCATTTCCAGGCAACAAACAAGGATGGTTTTCCACTCAATTGCTTCATCTGAAGAGCCTATCGCTTCTGCAATACCGATTCCGCTTTTGACTGAAGCACATGCTCAGGAACTGCGCCAGTGCTTTGATCGACAACCTCGCCATTCTTGAAGAACAATACCTGAGGTATAGCCAGAACTCGGTACTTCGAAGCTGTCTGCGGACTATTATCTACGTTCAGCTTACATACCTTTAGCCTGCCTTCATACTCCACTGCCAGTTTTTCCGTTATGGGCGCAATCATCCGGCATGGGTTACACCAGGGCGCCCAGAAATCCACCATGACGGGTAGACTGCATTTCAAAACCTCGTCTTCAAAGCTATAATCGTTGATCTCGATTACCCCCGCAGCTATTTTCCCTTCTCCCACCTTGACTTGAATCAGAATATCTCCGGGATGGCCGTCGGTTAGCTGCAGAGCATTGGTTAGCTTCACCTTGCTGCCCGTTTTCACTCCCGCAGGGATATTCACCTCGAGCTTCTTGCCCTGCCGCGACAGTATCTTCTTGGTTCCAAGCCTTGCCTCTTCCGCCGTGATAGCCATTTCATAGCGAACAGAGGTAAACGCCTGGCTTTGCTCAGAGGACTCGCTCATACTAACACCATCTTCAAACTGAGTTTCAAATCTCGCTTCGCTGCCAACACCCCCCTGTCCTATTTCAGTATACCAAAGACTTTCACTCTTCCTACAGAACCCTCTTCCTCGATCTCTCCAACTCTCTCCCGCCAGGGGAGAGAGAATTATGGGCAGGCAAGTTCGGTTACCAGAAGTTCGAGAGCTAATTTGTCGCTGTATCGGCCAGTTTTGATGGCCAGGTCGGTCTCCAAGAGCTTATCGTAAGCCCGCTTGACGCCCTCGAAGTCATACAGTTTCGCCTGGCTGAGTGTCTTGTCCAGGGCATAGCTTGATTTCAACCCCAATTTATCCTGAACCTGCAGACGGGATAGCCCCTTTCCCAAATCTCCGGCTTGCGCTATCAAGCGGAATTGCCTGGTAATCATGACCAGGATATACGTTGGTGCCACCCCTTCGTCATACAGGCGATGAAGTATCCGCTGGGCCAGCTCGGTCCGGCCTTCGGCAACCGCGTCCACCAGAGCAAAGATATTAGCCTCCTGGATGTGACTTACCAGTTTTGTAACATCGTCTTCCCTGACAGGTCGCTCCTGGCTATAAAGAAGCAGCTTCTGGATTTCACCATGCATCGCCCATAAGTCTCCACCTATCAGTTCAGCCAGCAAATTCACAGCCTGAGGGGTGATATCGCCGCTCTCTTCCTTTACACGTTGCCGTATCCAGGCCTTCAGGTCCCTGCCTTTCAACAGGGGGAAGGTTCTTACTTCAGCTAATGGTGCAAGCTTCTTCAACAGGGGATTGTTGCCTCCCACATCCTCATCAAGCAACACCAGCACAGTAGTTTCTGGCATTTGCTTGACGTAGGAGTCCAGGCCTTCCCATTCGCCCGCTCCGTTTCTCGATTTACCCTTGCGCGACCGGGGCTTGTTCTGCTTTATCTCAAAGCGCCCTAGTAAGCCGTCAACTATAACCAGACGATAAGAGGACAAAAAGGGAGCGGTATCACATTTACTTCTAAGTTCATTTAAAGCTAGATGCTGACCCTCTAATTTGGTAGTGTTAGTCGCTACCGCTTCCTGATCGCCCAGGTCAGCTTTGATCTTCTCTAAAGCTTGGCTAAGGGAAAAATCGTCCTGGCCATAAAGAATGTAGAGCATTTGCCCGATATTCTATCACAGCCAGCGAGTGTGAGTAGGGCCCGTAATCCCTCAGGACTTCGGCCCAGAACGACACCCCCGCTATGTCGTTGCGAGGCTGAAGAAGCCAGCCGAAGCAATCTCGGGGATGGGCAAGAGATTGCCACGCTTCGCTCGCAATGACATTAAGGGAAACAGGCGGAGATGAACTCCGCCACTACGCACCTCCGCTTCAAGCACGAAATCCGAAACAAATTCCAACATCGAGATTCAAATCTCGAAGCCGTTTCGGTCATTGATCTCTTGGTCATTCGATATTGTTTGGGATTTAGAAATTGGAATTTGCATTTGGCCCTGAGAGCCTGTAGGGGCGGGGCTTGTCCCCGCCCGATTTCCTAGACTCGGCCCTGAACTACGCCAAGAATTCGGATATGGCGAAAGACTGCTGTCATTCAATCGCGGAATGCAAAATGTGCTAGGATATAATCGTGAAGGTTGCCATTATCGGGATACCTGAGGCCGGCAAAACAACCATCTTTAATGCCCTGATCAGAGGCAAGGCCGAAGTTGCCGCTTATTCCCCGACTCTGGCCCCCAATATCGGCATGGCTAAGGTGCCCGATTCCCGGCTATCCGTGCTGGAGGGCATATTTCAGCCCAAAAAGACTGTCCCGGCAGAGGTGAATTACATAGACATTGCCGGTTCCATTAAGGGCTTCGGCAAACAAGGAGCAGGGGGAGAATTGCTGAACTACCTGACTACTGCCGATGCCTTGCTCCAGGTAGTCCGGTCTTTTGAAGATGACAAGGTCCCTCATCCTCAAGGGAGCATAGACGCAAAGCGAGACATAGCTTCCCTAGATTTAGAACTCGCCATTTCCGATTTAGCTATCATGGAGAGAAGGCTGGATAAACTGGAGACAAGCTTGAAAGGAGCCAAAGCAATAGAGCGGGAGTCCTATTTAAAGGAACAATTGCTGCTTCAAAGGATTAAGGCGGAGCTAGAGAAGGATGTGCCGATAAGATCGCAGGGCCTGGCGAAAGAGGAACTGAAAATGTTAGCCAACTATCAATTTCTTACCGCCAAACCCATGCTGGTAGTCCTCAATATCGGGGAGGAGCAAATACCGCAGGCCTCGCAACTGGAAGGTCAGATAGATTCCCTTTACCCCCAGTTCGCCGTGGTGGCTCTTTGCGGCAAACTGGAGATGGAGCTGGCCCAGCTCAGCGACGCCGAAGCCAGGGAATTCCGTGAAGCCATGGGACTGAGCAAACCGGCGCTTGACCGGGTTATCGACCTCTCCTACCGCCTTCTCGGACTGGTCTCTTTCTTCACCACGGTTTCCTCTGAGCTAAAGGCCTGGACTATCCCCACCGGAACTCCAGCACCAAACGCAGCAGGAAAGATACACTCGGACATGGAAAGGGGGTTCATCCGGGCTGAGGTCATCAGCTATGGGGATCTGGAAAGCTGCGGCAATCCGGCCGAGGCGCGAAAAAGAGGCCTGCTCAGAACAGAGGGCAAAAATTACATCGTCCAGGATGGAGATGTAGTCACCTTCTTATTCAACGTGTAGGCGATACAGATTATTTCAGAGCAAGGAGGGAAGATGGAAGTGACTATCAATAAAACAAAAGTATCTATTGTCCAGGGGGATATCACCAGGCAAGCTACGGATGCCATCGTTAACGCCGCCAACTCCAGCTTAATGGGTGGAGGAGGAGTGGATGGGGCAATACACCGGGCCGGGGGACCCGCAATATTGGAGGAATGCAAGAAAATCGTTGCCCGGCAGGGAAGGTTGCCCGCTGGCAAAGCTGTAATGACCACTGGGGGGAATCTCAAAGCACAGTATGTCATACATACTGTGGGTCCCATCTGGCGTGGCGGCGGGGAAAACGAAGCTGAACTTCTGAGAAGCGCCTATTACGAGTGCCTCAAATTGGCTGCCGAGGGCAAATTGGCCAGCATTTCCTTCCCTTCCATAAGCACCGGGGCCTATGGCTACCCTGTTGATGAAGCGGCAAAAATAGCAGTAAGCACAGTCGCCTCGTTTCTCAAGGAGCAAACTACGTCCGTTACAAGTGTCGTGTTTGTTCTCTTCGATTCCCGGACTTACGAGAGCTACCGCTCAGCTCTGCAAACTTACCCTACGATACGAAGAACCCTTTAGGGTCGAATAGCCTTAATAGGGTCACTTCCTCTTTGGCTACCGGCTGAGCCTCTTTCAAATCGGGGCTGACCTTAAGTTCCCAGCCGACTCTGTCTCTTATCCCTGCTATAGCTTCTTCTACCGTCTGTTTTGGCTTGGATGGAATGTAGGTTGTCAGCGTAAAAGTTTCCTCGCCGCCAATCCTTTCGAAGACGCCGACATCCGTTACCAGCGTCGTCACATTTTTCCCACTGAAGGTAATATAGGGCACCTTTTCTACCAATCTCTGCTTGCCCGAGTTAATTACCACTATACTCTCTCTGTTACCGTTCGCTATATCGTTGGATCCTCCCGAGCCGACCAGATATGTTAAGCCGGGGATTTTCGTCGAGTTCACGTTGCCATATTTATCTATCTGCCCTCCTCCCAAAACGCCCAGGCATTGATTCGACGAGCCGCCCACGAAGACTCCCAGCATGGTCTCATTGTTGTTCAGTATTTTGCACGTGTGCATGTTGTGATAGCTGAATATGAATGGGTCTGAGGCTCTGGGAAGGTGGCCGAACATGCCTATCTCAGCCATTAAATCCACGTCACAGCCCTTTCCCTTGAGCTTATAGGTTCCCAGCCAGCATGCCAGATGTGCCAGCCCGACACCAGCCAGAATGGTCTTGTATCCTCCAGCAATAAATTTGTCATCTATAACCCGGGCCGCAGTGACCACCATCTTCTCCAGCGAGTTTGCTTCTTTGTCGAAATCCAGCTTCGGTATGGCAGCCAATGTTTCGTCTTTCCATGAGTCCGAATGAGCTTTGCCTTTGAGGTAAAGAAGCCTATCCCTACCGAGCTTGGCAAGATACTCGTCATAGTCCTTACAATCCAGAACCCAGTACTCTATCCACTCCGAGAATTTGCGGTCGTCTCTTGATGCTTCCCGGCTTTCCGTGAGGAAGTCGTAGTCTTCAAAGTAGTGCTCGAATTCAGGCAGGCCGCAATTGGGCATCCCGGCGGGATGTGCTCCGTAGGGGACTTCGCAGACAGCCTTGACCATGTAAGATGGAATCCGGGCAAGATGCGAGTGACTACGTATATAGTCCGTGGAAACGATTTTCTCTGCGCTGACGATGACGCCATGTTTTGCCCCCCAGGCTCCAAAGACATCAGTCCCCAAGGGATAGGTAATAATTGTGTTTCCGCAGCGGTCTGCAGCAGCGCCGTGGACCAGCGCAATATCCGGTCTCAATGCTCTCATGAGCCCCATTTTGTCGCCGGGGACAAACGGGTCATCAATGACCGCAAATGATTCCCTGTTCTCCTCCTCCATGGAGCTTCCCACGATTGACCTGGTGGGAATCACGCTCCAGCCCATTGCTCCAGCCAGGAGCCTCTGGGGAATGGTAAGCATAGTCCAGTTCTCAAACTCCACTGCACCGGAGAGGTAGGCTCTCTGAGCCACGGGATTCGGCCCTGGCGAGGGGTATACGTCGCCGATGTAACTGGCTATGATTTTCCTGGCCAGTCTTCCGTGAATAAGAGACAGCACAGTGGCGGTGATGCCGTTATTTATGATGGTGAACTCGGGGTTTTTGTCCCAGAACTCTCTTACAAGCTGATTGAATAGCGCTCCGCCTCTTCCGGCAAAAGCGATGGACATTCCTTTTTTTACATGCGTTCTTATGGCTTCACCAAGGGGGCAGCGCTTGTCCTCGCCTTCAACTACGGGAAGCCGGAACTTTGAGTCTATGAAAGCCCTTACTTCATCTGTCTTCATCATTGTGCCTGAATATTTGAGCCGGCGGGCTTTAGTTTACCCTGGGTAGTAGTTCAGTCTTCTTGAAATCCTGGTTATGCTATATCACACCCTTCACACTGTCAAGCGCTTCTCGAAACGTGGTTGCCCGATATCAATTGGGGCAGACATGCGCTTTTTAGCTTGTCCCATCATACAGGGTATTGTATGATACGGTAAACCCAGTCACTCAGCACGGTGTAGTGTTGCCGTTCAACTTGGCGGCAAAGGAAAAAGAGTCGAGTCGGACATGGAGATAATACCAGCCGTTGACATCAGGGGCGGCAGGTGCGTCAGGCTGTATCAGGGTGATTATGCCCAGGAAACTGTTTTTGATGAGGACCCTGTGACAGCAGCCTTGACCTGGTGTTCCCAGGGAGCACAATGGCTGCATATTGTCGATCTGGATGGGGCGGCTGCTGGTGAGCCCCAAAATGTGGGGGTGGCCGAAGAGATAATAAAACAAACTGGCCTGCTGGTAGAACTGGGCGGCGGTATCAGGCAGGAAGAGGTGGCAAAGAAACTGCTGCGTCAGGGCGTAAGCCGGATAGTTCTGGGGACTGCGGCGATAGAGAACAGGGAACTGGTAGAAAAGCTATGCCGGCAATTTGGCGAGGCCGTTGCAGTTAGCCTTGACGCCCGGGATGGCAAGATAGCCATACATGGCTGGCAGAAGAGCACGGTTGTGGAGGTTCTCCAGTTAAGCAGGGAGATAGCTGATGCCGGAGTGAGACGCCTCATCTATACTGATATAAGAAAGGATGGCACGCTGACCGAGCCCAGCTTCGATATGATAGAGAGATTGCTTGCTGAAGCAAACGTACCTGTCATCGTGGCCGGCGGGATTTCCAGGCTGGAGCATTTGCGGAGAATCAAGGAACTCGGGGCGGAGGGAGCCATTATCGGCAAAGCTCTATATACCGGCGATATTGACCTGGGGGAAGCTATAATCACTTTCGGAACTTAGGAGGCAAATGTTAAAGTTTGATGATAAGGGCCTGATTCCAGCTATTATCCAGGATGCCAGGACCAATGAGGTGCTGATGCTGGGCTATATGAACAAGGAGTCGCTAGAGCGCACACTAGCCAGCGGAGACGTCTGGTTCTACAGCCGCAGTCGCCAGGAATTGTGGCACAAGGGAGAGACCTCGGGAAATTTCCTCAGACTGAAGTCCATAATCAAGGACTGCGACAGCGATACTCTACTCATAAAGGCCGAGCCCACGGGGCCGGTATGTCACACCGGCAACCGCACGTGCTTTTTCCAGGAATTGGAGAGTGAAGACACGGCATAGCAGCCTGGGAAGCATCGCGATATCTAGCTTCCGCGGAATATCAAATGACGATGCTCGACACCGAGACTTCAACGTATTAGCGGGGGGCCATCCCCGCCTCTCGGGCGGGTACAAGACGCGCCCCTACGATGCCAAAACATCCGTCAATATTGATTATGTAGCGGCGGGGTTCATCCCCGCCTTATCGGTGGGGACGATGCGGGCGGGACAACATGTGGGCGGGTACAAGACCCGCCCCTACGGGACGTAAATCCTAGGCAGCACGTCCCCAGCAATATCAAATGACAAAGCCCAAATGTCAAATCAAGCCCAAAATTCAAACAGAAGAAGGGCAGTTTTGGCATTTGACCATTTGGACTTCAATTGTCATTTGGGTTTTGAAATTTGGATTTAGATAAATGTCCTGTGAAACCTCTCGACTGCCCAAACACTGTTGACAGTTGCTTCG
>Ga0209427_10001701_pt1 | contig 25460 bp, 31 predicted proteins | sample DeeMarSWOR136_30_FD_187465 | JGI IMG/M metagenome (GOLD analysis project Ga0209427, IMG submission 187465) | Marine sediment microbial communities from White Oak River estuary, North Carolina - WOR-1-36_30 (SPAdes) (version 2) | ecosystem: Environmental > Aquatic > Marine > Intertidal zone >...
CCATTTTGAGGATAAAGATATGGTTTGGGTTTGGATTAATCAGTAAAATCATCTTAGATAATAAGCAATCTCAAATCTTTAGTCATTGAAAGGAGTTAAAAAACCTGTCAGTCTGCTGAGGTCTTTTTCTTGAAACCACTCAGAAGCTGATTCTAGTGAAGAAAAGAGTATGGTAAGTATAGTGAACCCTATGTTTGTTTTTCATAATCTTGAATCTGGCTGTAAAGAGAGTCTATATACGGCCATATCCTTGGAGTGTTCCATCTTACCCTCGCCTTTCTGACGATGTCTCCCCATTTATCCCAGAACCACAGAACACGAGTGTGAAGCAAATCGTCAACTAACCCGATATCAATTAGCCCTTTATCCACTAAAACTCCTAAGCCGTCAAAGTAGGAAGCCATAGAAGTAAACGCAGTATAGGCCATTATGTTGTTCATTCCATATTTCGTCTCCCAGTCCTCATAATCATCCCAAGTATGAGAACGTAATTCTACCCATTGTTCCCAGTACTCGCTGTTGTTGAATCGATCATATATCTGCATGAAAAACTGAGCCTGCCTCGTCTCCAATGCCTGTTCCTGAGCTTTTCTTGTAAGTTCCTGTGATTGCAATGTAAGCTCTCTTGTTCTCTGAGAGTTCCTCATGATGAACAGGTAGTATGCAATGCCCACAACGAGGCTCAAGGTCTGTATGATCTGTAATACTATTGGTAGTGTGATCTCAACCATCTTGGATCAAGACTAGAATTAGGTCGAAGTGAAGAAAAGAGTATGGGGGAAGAGGAATCTGAGGCACGTAGCGATTGTCTATAAATATTGCTGAGGCGCATATTCGTGGCCTTATTCTTCTTTATACATCTTCATCATTAGTTGATAGAGCTTCTCAGTGTTTTTCCACACTCCAAGGCGATTAGCACGTACACGAAATTCCTCTAAGAATGGAACCGCTTTATCCCAATAGTTGAATAGGTATGTGGCCATCAATTCATATACTCATACTATAAGCCTGAACTCTTCCCATTCCGGTAATGGCTCTTTGAGAGATCTTAGATAAACTCGACCCATGTTATTAATTGGAAGAGTTCAATGAAAATGCGCGCACGATGGACTAGACGCGGATGTTATAAAATATAGTTTTAACTTTGCTCAGAATGTTGTACATAGTTATTGGGCGTATCGCTGACGCCTTTTTTTTAAAGGTTATCAGGTTCACTTATTATATAGACGCATTTTTTACGCTCGCGATTTTTATATTTTTACACAAGTACTTGTTAATGCGGGATGAAGTAGTTGTTGAAGAAGATTTTGGTGCCCATTGATGGTTCAGATCACGCTGAAAAAGCGTTGACATATGCTTTAGAAATGGCAGAGATATGCGATGCGGATGTCGAAGTGTTGACAGTGGTCCCCGAAGTGGTGAACGATCCAGATTGGATGAGGGATTACACAGAGAAAATGAGAGAAAATGGCGAGGAGGTACTTTCAAAGGCTCTTAGAAAGGCTGAAGAAGGCAAACCAGGCATAAGGGTCTCAAAGAGATTGGAGGAAGGATTTGCGGATCTGAAGATACTCGAGGTCGCCGATGAAGGAGGGTTTGACATAATAATCATGGGCAGCAGGGGGTTTGGTGCCGTAAAGAGGTTAATTTTGGGTAGCATTAGCAATAAGGTCGTTAATCAATCTGAAATCCCGGTATTGATAGTGAAATAAGCACAGCGCATGAATCTTTAATTATACTATTTCGTTGTAGTCCCGCACATTTTATGACTCGTATTCCTTCTGAACAACCAAACGATAATTGACGAGAGATTCCATGGGCAATCGATTACGTGGAGAAACTGGAGATACTAACACCACCAGCATGTTCTCCTCCCGACTCGCCTGCTCATTGACTCAAGCCTTGTATGTTGCGGTTCTCCCTAGCGTGTGCTCATAGTGCTCGAGTTTTATGACGATCATTGCGAATATTTACTAAACATTATTTTGTCATCCATTCTACTCACTCTGTAAGTGTAAATTTTTAGACTCTTAAGAGCTATTGAAGGACGATGGAAAGGCTCACGAGGGTCAAGTTCAGTAACTTGGATAAAGTCATGTATCCAAGACTTAGGGTCACGAAGGCCCAGGTCATCGAACACTACATCAAGCTTGCGCCGAGGATGCTCGGATTCCTGAGAGGCAGGGTCGTTGTCACGACCAGGTTCCCCGACGGCATTGAAGGGGAAGGATTCTACGAGAAAGACGCGCCCAGAGGTACACCAGAATGGGTAGAGACTTTCAAGAGGTACTCAGAGACGGCGGACAGAGAGATAAACTACGTTATCTGCAACGACCTGGACACCCTTCTATGGCTGGCGAACCTGGCTGCATTGGAGATACACATAGCCCTCTCTAAAATAGAGGTCTACGAGGAGCCCGACATCGTCCTCTTCGACTTGGACCCGGAACCGCCGGCTGGCTTTTCTGAAGCATCGGAGGTTGCCCTGTTACTTAAAGACAAACTCGACGCCCTGGGTTTCAAGGCATTCGTGAAGACCTCTGGGAAGAAGGGCTTGCACGTAACGATGCCGATTGAAAGTGGTTACAGTTTCCGCCAGACGAGGGAGTTCGTCCACCAGTTCGGAAAGCATCTGGCGAGGGAGGACGCGATGGTCGTCTCTGAGAGGTCACAGTCTCAGGAACCAGGTAAGGTATACGTAGACTATCTACAGAACTCTTCGGGGAGAACGATGATCTGCCCGTATAGTTTAAGAGCAGAGGAGGGGGCTACGGTCTCCACCCCATTAGAGTGGAGGGAGGTGAAGGGCCTCGACCCGACGAAACTGAATGTTTTTAGCGTATCGAAAAGAAGGAAGGATCCGTGGGATTGTTTTTGGGAGGAGAGGCAGAGGTTGGAGGTAGGATGAGATGGCGGTAAAGGCGAAGCCCTCAGCGAGGCCGATATGGAGCGGAAGGATAAGTATAGGCCTCGTGAACGTCCCGGTTAAGCTCTACACGATGATCCGGGACGAGTCTTTTTCCTTCAGGTATGTCCGTAAGGACGACGCCTGCCCTTTGAAGTATCAGAGGGTCTGCACCCTGGACAAGGAGGTGGTTGATTGGAATGACGTCGCAAGGGGCTACGAGGTGAGGAAGGGAGAGTTCGTCGTGTTCTCCGATGAGGAACTCGAAGCCTTAAGGCCGAGTTCGGACGGGAAGATAAGCATTGACAAGTTCGTCCCCTTCGCCTCCGTCGACCGTATCTACTTCGACAAGTCCTACGTCCTCGCCCCGGACAAGAGCGAGGACGCATACGGGCTGCTCCTGTCTGCGTTAAGGGAGATGGGGATGGCCGCAGTCGGCAAGTTCACAATGCGTACAAAGGAGTATCCCGCGCTCGTGCACGAGTACAGGGAAGCTCTCGTCCTAACGACCCTCAGGTACTCATACGAGGTTGTGGACCCTCGGGACATGGAGGTGCTGAAGGGCGTCTCAGAACCTAGCGACGAGGAGCTGGACCTGGCGACCAAGATCATAGAGAACCTCTCCGGTGACTTCGACATCACTGAGTACAGAGACGAGTTCAAGGACAGAGTCGAGGAGCTTGTGGAGAAGAAGATGCAGGGCGAGACCTTCGTCGTGGAGGAGCCCAAAGGCGAGGAGGTGAAGGAGCTCATGGCGGCCCTCCAGGAGACACTGAAGCAACTCCAGGCAAAATGAAAACGTACAGACCGATGCTCGCAGGCGACGTCGAGGCTCCCTTCTCGTCTCCCGAATGGATCTACGAGATTAAATGGGACGGCATCCGCGCCCTCAGCTACGTCGACGAGGAGCTGAGTATACGGAGCAGAAACGGTAAGGAACTGAAGGACAGGTTTCCCGAGCTCAAGGAGCTAAGGGAAATCGCAGAGCGAGTGGTCCTCGACGGCGAAATCATCATTATGAGGGAGGGTAGGGTCGACTTCCAGGCCGTCGCCAAGCGCAACCAAGTGACCGCGCCGAAGGAGATCGACATCCTAAGAAGGACCTACCCCGCAACATACGTAGTCTTCGACATCTTGGAGAGAGCCGGAACACCGCTGACTAACAGAAGCCTTACAGAGAGAAAAAAAGTGCTTGAGGAGAGCGTGAGAGAAGGTAAACACGTTGTCCTCTCCTCCTACGTTGAGGAAAATGGGGAGGCTTACTTCCAAGCCGCACTCCAGAGAGGCCTCGAGGGAATCATAGCCAAGAAAAAGGATAGCCAATACTTGGAGGGGAGGAGCGACAGCTGGCTTAAGATCAAGAAGGTAAAAACCTGTGACTGTGTCATCTTCGGCTACACAGAGGGGAGGGGTAGCAGGGCGGAGACCTTCGGAGCCATCATCCTCGGACTCTACGATGACAATGATCCTGTTTACATTGGCAAGGTGGGCACGGGTTTCAGCCATGAAGATCTGGATGCGCTGATGAGGTTGTTCAAAGAGCTAAAGATAGATAATGAGACTCTTTCTGGTGTAGATGCCCGCGGTATGGTGACGTGGCTCAGACCTGAGCTGGTCTGCGAAGTGGGATACCAATCGGTCACGCGCGAGGTTAGACTACGCATGCCAAGGTTTCTTGGCATGAGGACGGACAAAGCCCCACTAGACTGCACTTTGGACCAGATTATATCCAAAGATCTCGGTGAATATGCGTCCAAGAGGGATTTCAGCAGGACTCCAGAGCCGCCGGGCGGCGATACAAAAGTCATAGGTAACATATTCGTCATCCAGGAGCACCACGCAAGGAGGCTGCACTACGACCTCCGTTTGGAGAGGGACGGAGTTTTAAAGAGCTGGGCTGTACCAAAGGGCCCACCGGAAGAACCTGGAATCAGGAGGCTCGCCGTCGAGGTGGAAGACCACCCGCTGGAGTACGGCTGGTTCGAGGGTACCATTCCTGAAGGAGAGTACGGAGCGGGGACTGTGAAGGTGTGGGATAGGGGCGTCTACGAGCCCATCGTTTGGGAGGAGGACAAGATCGAGTTCATGATACAGGGAGCGAGGCTCAGTGGCAGGTATGTACTGGTGAAGATCAAGAAATCGGGAGAGAAAGACTGGCTTCTTCTGAAGGCGGAGGGCTGAATTTGGGCAAGGCCAGAATCGGCACCATGGGATGGAGCTACGACCACTGGGTGGGGAACTTCTATCCTGAGGGGACCGCCTCCGGCGATTTCCTAGCTGAGTACGCTAGGCACTTTGACACCGTAGAGGTGAACAGCACATTCTACCGTGTGCCGTACAGGAGCACCGTAGAGGACTGGAAGGAGAAGACTCCGGAAGGTTTCACCTTCGCCGCTAAGATCCCCCGGGCCGTGACACATGGAACGGAGCTTGGCGACGATTGGGGGAAGATGGAGGTCTTCCTCGAGAACATATCCCTCCTAGGAGATAAACTCGGACCGCTCCTCATACAGCTCCCCCCGAAGTACAAATCTGACAAGATGAAAAATCTGGAGGATTTCCTTGCAAGGCTGCCTCATGGCCACAGTTATGCGGTGGAGTTTAGGGACAGGGATTGGCTCGACGCGAGCGTCTACGAACGCCTTGAGAAATATGGAGTCGCTTTGGTCCTCGTTGATCACCCCTGGATGCCGGAGGTGGAGGTCGTGACGGCTGATTTCACCTACATCCGGTGGCAGGGAGACAGAAAACAGGTAGGAGGAGAGTCCGGGATGGTCGAGAGGGACCGCAGCTCGGATATCGATAGGTGGGCCGAGAGGATAGCTGGATTCCTGAACGAATCCATCGACGTTTACGGATACTTCAGTAAATTTTACTCAGGTCATCCCCCGTCGGACGCGAAGCAGCTTCTCGAAAGGATCACTTCCTACTAGTCGTATGCGCTGGCTTGGCCCTAAAACTATATCCAACAAGCTCCAGCAAACGAGACAAGCAAACCAGTTGAACACAAATTCACTCTAATACAACAATCCGCCATCCCACGACCGCCAATTAAAAACAAACCTATCTCAGACGCGTGCGCGGTAGACATATACACTTACCTTTAAGAGACATCCGAGAGCGTGAGCCTTGTCTTTATCTGTGATTTTTCTCACGCACGGTTTAAGCTGATGAATTCTCGCATAAGGGGCATACTAATTACTTTTTCTTGATTTCGGTATTCCAATCCATCTTGGAGTCCTATTCACATATTCCCGATACACATCCCCATACCTTTCTAAAAGAAACCGTTCCTCAGCACCCACCGAAATATGCATTAGAGTCATCTCCACCACCGCATACAACAGAAAAACCCAAGAAGCACAGGCTATGCCTATACCAACATCCGCTAAAAAACCTGACAAACACGCAGGATTTCTAGAAATCCGATAGATCCCTTTCGTGACGAGTTCATCAAGTGGCGTAGTGCCGAAGGAGACAAAAGTCATCAGGCCTATAACCATAGACAGAACCCATATCACAAGACCCACAACAAACCATGATGTGCCCAGCTTAATTGGCAGGAAGACGCTGTAGACCATACTGGCTAGTGTAAAAGGGAGATATATTTTGTCTGAGATCTCCTCAGCTCTGGTTTTCGGTACATCAGGCACGGTCCTATACTTCTTCATTGCTTCTTTGTTTATTAGAACCCAAGATACAACGCCAATCAAGAGACCGAGAAGCACAAAGATCCAGGCGTTCCATAATCCTAACTTAAAAGCTGTTATAAGCGACATATTTTCCCTCCTTTTGTTTCATTTTCTTCAACTTCATTTCCTTCAATCCATCAAATCAAATTTCTCTCTTCCCACGTAGCAGCCGTATGACTCCCAGTAAGGGATTCAACTTCGGCACTCTTTGCATATAACGTCTGTAGTCGTCGCCAAATTTGATGATGAGGCCCTTTTCCTCCTTAGGCAAGTAATCAGCGTAACCCCAAATTGATGTCAGAATACCGATTATTGCGCTCAACCAATGTTGGGAGATCAGAATGGAGGCTGACATCAACATGACACAGCCCAGAAACTGTGGATGTCGAACTATGCCGTAGGTCCCGCTGTCAACGAGAACTGTGGTATCCATGGTGGTCTTACCTTCCTGCGGTCTACCCTTCTTCGGGAAGTATATCCCTGGAGAAGCCATGAAGAAAAAGCCGATAGGAACGATCGCCCATCCGATATACAGCGGGATTCTTAGCCCCAAGTATGGCCCCATGAAGATTCCATAGGCTAATCCAAAAACCATCTGCGCCATAAACAGATATGCCATCGCCGTAAACCAACCACTTGGCCAGAAGATGACTCTTATCGCTTGAGCTGGACATCGTTTATCACATTGAAAGCATTGTATGCAATCCGATTCTCTGGCGGGAAACGCCTTCTTCTCCGAGGTAGGATGGCCAGGAGTATCCATCCACTCGTACAGCTTCACTGGACAGACCTCAATGCATGTGCCGCATCCCGTGCAGATGTCCCAGTCAACCGCTACGCTGGTTCCACGTATACCGAGTTTCTCAGGTGTTTCCACGGGACCCCAGATGGCTATGCCTTCCACTTTACCGATTTTCTTCCTGTTCTTTTGGAAACCAGGATCTATAGGCAAAATGACCAGCTTATGTGTTTAATTCACAAGTTACTATAAAAAATAAGGTGATGTAGAAATTTATCAAGAATGACCAGAATCCTCACCTCTGAGTAAATCGTTAAATATTCAATGGATTCTACTTGGGTTCAAGGTTTCATTGACACCTTAATCATAGGGTTTCTGTGGAACCTAGTTCCGAGGTAGGGAGCCTACATAAGCACCAAGAAGGAAATAAGAAGAGATGAAATAAAATGACTGATATAATAAAAGACTGTTCGAACTCTGAACTAATTATAGAAGCGATTGAAAAGTCATGGTTTGAACAATTTGCATTCTGGGGATCAGCCCCGTCTCGGGAAGTATACGAAGACCAGTACTTGAAACGGGTTACACTATTCGCACCAGAACGTGCCCAATTCAACTGTGTCCACCTAGCACGGCTAACGCCTGAAAACGTGCACGTGAAGATCGATGAGACGATAGATTATTTCCGATCAAGAAATCTCCCATGGAATTGGTACACCGGTCTTTCCACACGACCTCTTGATCTAGGAGAACACCTTCAAGCCCATGGATTCGCCCATGTAGGGGATACACCCGGTATGGCTGTCGAGCTGGAGTCGATGAACAAGAACCTGCCTGAGCCTTCAGACCTTACGATTGAGCCCGTTGAAGATGTTGAAACGCTTAAGGACTGGATCCAAGTCGGGACCATAGGCTTCAGATTAAAGAGATCTACCAGTGAATTACTGTTTGACATCGAGTCTACACTAGGCTTTGACAAGAATCTTCCGAGACGAAGTTACGTCGGTTACTTGAATGGTGAGCCAGTTGCAGCCTCACTTCTGTTGCTGACCTCTGGTGTCGCTGGTCTTTTCTGTGTTTCTACCATTCCAAAGGCAAGGGGAAAAGGGATAGGAACTGCGATTTCCTTGACTCCCATGAAGGAAGCTCATGAAATGGGATACAAAGTTGGAGTCGTACATTCTTCAAAGATGGGCTATGGAGTTTATCGTAGAATCGGCTTCGAAGACTATTGCACGATCGGGATCTATAGACTGTCCATTGATATTTAATCGGAAACTCAGCATTACTTTAATGATCTCTAGTGGAACCCTAGCTCCTCGGAGTGATTACGCTAATACCGTAAAAATTAGGAGTTAATGAACTTAGATAACTCCAAAGGTGGGGAGTTAAGAATGAAACATTTGGAGATGCTGACCTAATCGTTATTTCATCTTCAAATATTCTTGAATCTTGAGTTCTATTATCTAAGAGGAAAGAATGGTGAAGTAAGAGAGTGAATTTGCTAAAAGCCAGTATTTTTATCTTGTATGAAATATATCTTAAATTGTGTGACTTTTCATGGCACGCTATGATCCAATTCCTTTAGAAGAAATAAAAGCCGCCCGAGAGCGCATCTCAACTGACATTGTTCGTACCCCACTAGTCAAATTGAATGTTGATGATGCACCTGCAGAGATTTATCTTAAACTAGAAAACCTTCAACCAATAAGAGCGTTCAAGATTCGTGCTGCCAGCAATGCTATGAGGTTAATGGATAGGAAACTGTTGGAGAATGGAGTATGGACTGTAAGTGCTGGGAACTGGGCTTTAGGATTGGCTTGGGCTTCAAAGAAACTTGGTGTCAAATGCACCATCGTTCTACCGACACATGTCCCAGAGACGAAACTTGAGAAGATACTGCATCTGGGTGCCGAGGTAATCAAAGTTCCAGCTGACAAGTTCTTCGATATATTCGTTACACGAACATATGAGGGGGTTGAGGGAACGTTTGTAAGTGCCTTTAGTGATCCCGCGGTGATGGCTGGAAACGGCACCATAGGACTTGAGATATTGGAGGATCTTCCTGATGTCGACACTGTTCTTGTTCCTTGGGGTGGAGGCGGATTGGCCTGTGGCATCGCATCAGTTATACGAGCAATCAAACCAGATGTGAAGATATATGCCTGTGAGATCGAGACAGGCGCACCGTTAATTGCCTCATATAGATCAGGTAGAGCTGCGACAAATGCTGATTATGTACACAGTTTTGTGGATGGCATAAGCGCGCCCTGGGTGTTACCGGAGATGTTTGACTTGGCTAAGACTCTAATTGACGATACTTTGGTTGTTTCTCTAAAAGAGACTACTGAAGCGATCAGATTGTTAGCTGTGCAGAATAGTGTTGTTGCAGAGGGTGCAGGGGCTGTGTCTGTTGCAGCTGCTCTATCAGGCAGAGCAGGAACGGGTAAGATTGTGTGCATAGTCTCGGGAGGAAACATAGACCTCGATAATCTCGTAAAAATATTCCAAGGAAAAATACCCTAATCTAGTTGTATTATAAGGAATCAGCTTTTTTCTTGAAACCACTCAGATGCTTATTCATTTGAGGATAAGAGTTGGGTTTAGGAATGAAATGGGAGTTATTTGATAATTTAGGCTTGCCTAAAAATGAGTGAAAGTGATAAATACGATCTTATTGGAAAGGGGATTCAGGGTTTCATCGTCACCTGACGCAAAAGGTTTCGATGGAACCCCAGCTCCGAGGAGGGATTACACTAATACTGCATTTTCTTGGTGCTAAGAACTTGGATAACTCCAAAGGTGGGGAGTCCAGAAATAAGGAAGAAGATTAGATTCAAGAAAGAGAATGAAAACTACTGATAATGTGTTTAAAGTTTTTCGAGAATGTCCTGTAGTTCAGTTAAACTAGAGATTATGGCTTTAGGATTCAATGTTTTAAGAGTTTGATCATCATATTCTCTAGTATTGATGAGAATGAACACACCATTCGCTTCTTTTGTGGCTTGGGAATCATGATCAGAATCTCCAACATATATGAAGTTAGTCCTTCTGAACAGACATAACATTCTTTGTATGGGTTCTGGGTTAGGTTTGATGAAGTCACAATCATCACGAGTTATTGAATATTCAAAGTATTTACCAAACATTCCATAGTCGTTATTATTCGATAATCTTTCATAGGCTATTCTGGATGCATTAGTGACTAAGCCGAGTGGATAACCTTCTTTTTGTAATGTTTCTAATACTTCGAGAGTGTCTGGCATAAGTATGCTCTTTTCATGTTCAACTGATTCTTCTTGTTTGAATGGCTCATTTATTGCTCTCATGAGTGCTTCAATTTGGACTTCATCGAAGCCGTGACTCTCTGCATAAGCTCTGGTTTTATTCCATATATGAGCCATCCTGTTGAGGTGATCGATTTCTTCTTGTGGTATTCCATGTGATGATGCAATTTTTTTCATTTGCTGTCGCAATGAGACGTAGGAAGTGTAGTCTGTTGAGACTCCCTGATATGCTGGTTGTTCTTGGAGTGTGATCAACGTTCCATCCATATCAAAGAGAATCAGTGGCTTATCGATCATGATGAGTTATTGTATGAAGAAATATTTGATATTCATTATCCATTTTTTTCTAAACAACTCAGACGCTGATTCTAGGAGGATAAGAGTTGAGATGAAGAAAGGGTGACTGGGAATGGCTCGCACACACCAGTAAAACGATATTAACTTCCCATTGTTGTTCATGCAAACGTTATTTACACTTGAACGACCTGATTCGTCTAGAAATGTACGAATATCAGTTTGTGAACGTGGAATTCAGCTGGTGGGGACAAAAAGTGAAACAAGACTACCATAAGATCGTTGAGGAACACGCAAAGCAGGGGTGGAGACTCGTTCAAATATTTGCCCCAAGTACAGGTGCGGGTGGGAATGTCGGTTTCATTGAACTTATCTTCGAGAGAGAAATAAGTGATTGACCCCATGCTTCAATATAAGTGGCTATATCCCATTTTTTGAAACCATTCAGATGCTGATTCTAGTGTGAATCTTGGACATTAATTTGTATTGAGAAGAATGCTTTCCACACCTAGTTTACAGTTGCTTTTCCATGTATATCTTGATTCCTTCAGTTTCGCTTAACCTTGTCACTTCAATAGGAAATGCTTCGGTTTCTTTGAATCCTGCTTTTCTGTAAATATGTAATGCAGCAGCCATATATTCCGAGGTGTCAAGTCTCAGAGTCGAGTATCCGAAATCTCTGGCCTTTTCCTCTAAGCGTTTCATCATCACCTTACCAAATCCCATTCCCCGATACTTTGGGCGGATGTACATGCGTTTTATCTCGGCTACTCCATCCTCCTGCTTCCTTAACGCACCCATTCCCTCTGCTTTACCGTCGACTTCAAGGATGTAGATTATTCCCTCAGGTGGTTTAATCGATGTGAACTTTGGTAATGTGCTCTCAATTATTTCACGGATAGAGCTGCCTGGAGGTACGAGTTCTATCTCATATCTTGTTTTGACTTCGCTGTTGACCCATGTAGCGTGTTCGACGTTCAGCTCAAGAAACTGTGTTCTGTGAGTTTCTTCATTATATGGGACAAAGTGGGCATCAACCATCCTGAATCGAATAAGGATGACAATGAAGTGAAGATAAGATTATGGATTCATGGTTTGGACCGTACAAAAAGTTATAGATGTAAAGGATCAGATGACATTCAAGATTCTTTGGTGGAAGTATGTCTGAGAATGAGAAGGCTATTCTGAAATCGTATGAGGCTTTCAATAATCGTGATATTACCGGTTTTCTAGAGGTCTATGCAGATGACTTGATAATCAACTTACCATCAGGAAGAATAGTAAAAGGAAAAGAATATCCGAGAGCCTGGTATCAGGGCATAATTGAGAGTTTCCCTGATTGTAAATATCGAGTAGAACGAACAGCTTCAAAAGGCAACACAGTCTGGCTTGAAGTGACGAGCATAGTCACCCATACGAAGGAGTACCTCGGTATCCCTGCCTCTAACAAGCAGTTAGAGTTCAATATGGCAGTAATATTAGATTTCGAAGATGGTAAGGTTAAGCGTTCAACTGAATACTGCAACATGGAGAGACTCAAGCAGATTCTTAGCGAGTAGATATGGTGTAAAAAAATAACTGAGAGTGAGAATGAGTATGATTAAGATTAATGGTAAAGAAGTGGAGTGGGAGAGAGCGCCTAACTTTGTGAATGATGTCCAGCGACATGTTTTGTGGAAGGATGAGCAGACAGGAGCCATGTTTGCTATCCTGAAGATCCAGAAGGGCGAGTACATCGAGCAACCGCCACACAGTCACCCCCATGCAAATCAATTCACGTTTAGGTTATCAGGGAAAATGGTACTACCCAATGGTAATCAGAGCTCCTTTAAAGAAGGCGATTATGGATTCGGATACTGTCCGAAAAATGAAAAACATGGAGCTACACCAGAAGGAGTTAAAGTCCTCGAAGACATGATATGGATCCACTACTGGGATGGGCCAGATGATTGGGCTGACTCTACAACTCACCAATGATTAATAAGAATTAATTTCGTAATGCAATGACGAGTTACCATTAGCCCCAAATCCTTATCTTTCTTTTTTCTTGAAACAGCTCAGATGTCGAACTAGTGAAGAAAAGAATTTGAGATAAAAGAAGAGATGAATTCAGATTATTCAATTATCTCTGGGTCCGGTGGTCCATCCCAGAAAAACAGGGTCAGACATTCCTTTGTTACCTTGGAAGCTCCATGTTTCTCACCTTTGTCGAAGTAGTAGACCGCCGTAGGCGTCAAAGGTGCCACAGTACCATCTGGCATCTCCATCTCCCCAGACAAACCGATCACTATCTGGTTCGCCTCTGGGTGTGAATGGATCTTGTCCGCCAAGCCCTCCGGGAACTTGATGAGGGCGAGGGTTGCCCCCGTCTTCTCGTCCTTCCACAAGGTCTTCTGTTTCACCTCGGTGAGGTAATAGCCTCTTGGCGGGTCCTCCCAATCAAGATCTTCGAAGGGAACTAATCTCATATCTGGATTCCTCTTGAATATAATTAGTATGTAAACGAGATAAGACTTGGGATGAAGAAGTATGATTATTAGGGTTGGCCGTCTCTAATTTATTACTAATGAGTAAATCATTAAATATTCAATGGATTCTACTTGAGTTCAAGGTTTCATTGTCACCCTAACCATAAGGTTTCCAATGGGACCCTAGCTCCGAGATGGGGAGCTATCTAAATATAAAGGAGGGAGGGAGAGATGAGCGAGTTGGAAGAGATTGATTTAAAGTATGAAAAAGAACTTGTTGCACAACTAATCGATAAATGGCTGGAAGGATGGTCACGCAAAGATATTGATGTCATCCTGAGGCATGTAGCAAAAGATTTTGTCGGACAATCACCTATGCCCAATTGGTTAAAAATCACTGGACCAGAGGGCCTCAAGGAATATTTCCTAGAATCTTATGTAAAAGCCCCCTTAGGTCCTGTCACTCATGCAGAGTCACATATTGATGTTTCGGCATCTGGAGATCTAGCATACGAAATTGGTAGACACGATCATCTGGTGACAGAAGAATCTGGCAATACGCATGTATCACCGTGGAATCATCTTATTGTATTGAAGAAGATCGAAGGGGAATGGAAAATTATCGCCATTAGCGAGACTAAGAGCGAGTCACAGTAAAAAGGCATAAACCATATCCATTATCTTTTTTCTTGAAACCACTCAGATGCTTATTCCTTCATCTCTAAATAGTTAAATAATGATAAATTTAATAGGATTCAGGTTCTGCTATTAGGCATCTTTCAGGTGACTATTGGTAGACCCAAGCTCCGAGGTGGGGAGCTATACAAGTACCAAGAAAAAGGGGGGTGAAAACACTGGTTAAAGTGTTCGTACTTAGATACGATAAAGGCAAACTTCCCCCATCTGCTCTGACTGACGAGTTCAAGAAACAAGTCGGCGGGGCGATGGAGAAGTACTTTAAGGAGAATCCGGAAATCAAATTCAATGGGCTCTGGGTGAACGAAGAGGGCGTGGGAATCTGCGATTGGGATGCACCAGACACCGAGTTGGTTAAAAGGTTCATAGACGGTGTCGGGGGAACCTATGACGAAATCATAGCAGTAAAGAAAGTGCTATGATCCCCTGATAAATTTAACCAATACTCTTTACCTATCTTTTTCTTGAAACCACTCAGATACTGATTCCAGTGAAGAAAAGAGTAGGGACGTAAAGAAATTAGTAATGAGGAGAAAATTAAGGTTAAGCATCTAAGGGTCAACTGATGCGAGTTACAGAAGATATCCCCCTCTTCTCCCTGAACTTCACGGTCGCATTAGCCAAATGCTCGAACCATATCCACCAATCAGGATTGTCCAATCGTTTTCGCTCCTCGTAAATAATGGGCTTCCATTTCTGCCACTGAAGCTCTGTCCCTATTTGCATGAGGAAATACACAGACTCGATGTCTATCAGACCCTGATGTAGGAGATATCCTAAGCCTTCTAGGAACTCAAACACCTCGAACCGTTTAGAGTAGAAATCCTTGTTTACCGAGGCACCATATTTTTTCTGGTAGTCGTTATAATCGCTCCATTCTGAGTCTAGGAGGTCCATGAAGTCGATATGAAACTCCTTATCTACGCCTTCTCACGAGTTTGCATCAAGGTCTGGACCTTTCTGGCTTTACTAGCATTCCTCACAGTAAGAACATAGTAGCTGAATCCCGCTATCACCCCGAAGATAGCCACAAAGTCCCTCACCACCTGAAGCATCGCTAGATCAACCATTCTAAATCGAGACTAGGATTAGGTCGAAGTGAAGAAAAGAGTATGGGGGCGCGATTCTCTAAGTTAGACCCCAGCTCCGGACTTTAGTTGGAGTGATGACGAGGATATACTTGCTCCAGCCTTCTTCTCGAACCCCATATTCTTCTTCGTACCTTGGATACTTCTCGTAGATGAGGTCTCGACCGGTCTCATGAAGCTTGCCGCTTGAAATCAGCTCCGCCCTTCCGCTCACCAGCACTCCTCGGATAACCTCCCAGGAAGGGAAATCATCCACCACAAATGAGACCCTCGGGTTTGCCCTTATGTTCCTAGCTTTCTTTGAGTCATATTTGATGTTTACATAGATCCTCTCTTCGTCTGCACCGAACCCCACCGGGGTCACTTGAGGTATCATCCTCTTCGAGCACGTGGCTAGCCTACCAACCCACTGTTTCCTCATATATTCCAGCTCTTTCTGGGAGAACGCCGTCATAAAATCGCCGGTAACGAATTGTACCGAGGGGATTAATAATCATATTTGTGTATATAATGGAATGGGTAAAGACCTGAGCTATTTATTCTTAGCTCTGTGCTTGACAATCTCATGGTAAAGGTACTCCCACGAGCCAGCCCATCCAGGCATGTTCCAGAACTGCCTCAACTCGTCTTTAATGGGGTCAAACTTCTCCCACATGAGAGTTGTGAGGCCACCAATCAAAAGGGATACCTTTTCTATAGGGAGGTCTCCCGTTCGGACCAGAGTGCCGGCACCTCCAAAAAACAGGACTAGAGTTCCTAATTTATTGTAATCCTCTGGATTCCAGTACTTCTCCACGAACTCATCGAAATCCTTGAACTCCCAAAGGAAGACCTCTTGGAGTGCTCGAACCTTTTCAGGCGTGTCTAACCTGCTGTATACCTGCATCAGCAATTGAGCCGTTCGAGTCTTATTCTGGTTTCTAATTTGAAGGGCATAGTAGGTTAGGGCTATCATTAAACCGATACCTGTTAATACAATCGAGATTGCCTGATAATCAACCATTCATCTCACTGTCAAGGAATAGGTCGAAGTAAAGAAAAGAGTATGGGGATAAAGAACTCGTGCACGAATGTACATAGGGCTATAAATATAAGGTTATGAATCATCTGAACAGAGGAGGAAGGTTTTAGATGAGCATGCGCATTCCAAGGGAAGACCCCCGCCTGCACGTGGAAGATATCAAATATCCCGGTGAGATGGGAGATGTTCTCGCACATTACGCCAGGCCCAAGGGGGATGAGAAGCTGCCTGGGGTGGTCGTTGTCCCCGAGATCTGGGGCCTTGTACCCCACATTGAAGACGTCGCGAGGCGTGTAGCTTTAGAGGGATTCCTGGCTATCGCTCCAGACCCCCTCTCGCCCTTAGGGGGGACGCCTGAGGATGTCGATGAGGCTCGGTCGCTGATGCAAGAGCTCGACGGCCAGGAGACGACGAAGAACTTAGTCGCCGCAGTGGAGTACCTGAAGACGCATCCCCAGTCGACGGGGAAGGTGGGTGTCACGGGCTTCTGCTGGGGAGGAGGAGTGACGAACCAGGTCGCCGTCAACTCCCCAGATGTACAAGCAGCGGTCCCCTTCTACGGAAGGCAGCCAGCGACCGAAGACGTCCCAAAGATAAAGGCGTCTCTACTCGTCCATTACGCCGGTGACGACGAGCGCATCAACGCAGGCATCCCGGCATTCGAAGCGGCTCTAAGGAAGGCATCCGTCGAATACCAGATATTCATGTATGAGGGCGCCAAGCACGCCTTCTTCAACGACACAAGTACTCGATATCACGAGGAAGCCGCGAAGCTCGCCTGGGAACGGACGATAGCTTTCTTCAAAGAGAAACTGAAGACCTGATTGCCGTCATCTCGCGCTCTAGAGGTTCTGCCGCCTCCACAGGGCGGCCACCTCTGATACAAATTGATGACAATGAGTGAAGAAGAGCTTATATCCAGCGCACAGGTAGTTCAGCCCTGGTTCTCCGTCCGGGGTCATGATGAAGCGGTTCTTCGGACACCCTCCGTTGCACATGTCCCTGACCCCGCATTCCCGGCAATAGCGGGGTAAAGTCTCCAATTTGACCCTCCCGAACGCTCTTTGCGCCGGACTCTCTAGCAGCTCTACCAGAGGAGTCTCATTTATGTTCCCTAGGCGATGCTCAACGTCGACAAAATGGTCACATGAATAGAAGTCTCCGTTGTGTTCGATAACAATAATATCACCGCAGGTAGGCCGGAAAATGCACAGCGAATGATCCTGGTTGAAGGCGGTTCTGGCTGCCTCTTCGAAAATCTGCACTTTGACACGCCCGATGTCATGGTCTCTCCACTCGTCGAAGATGGTGCAGAGAAACGCTCCCCAGGCCTCGGCTGGCACGCTGATGTGGCTGACGCCGCCTCTGGCGTCCGGCTGCGGCTCGACCATGGGCAGAAAGGTTACGTATTGGGCGTTGATCTGCTTGAAGAATCGGTAGACCCGGAGGGGGAACTGGACGTTATGCGCATTCACCACGCACAGGACATCGGTGTAAACTCGGTGCTTCTGTAAGAGTTTATACCCCCGCATCGTCTGCTCGTGCGTGGGCTTCTGGTCCTTGGTGACGCGGTATCGATCATGCATCTCCCTGGTGCCATCTAGGCTAAGTCCAACAGCGAAACCCTCCATCGCAAGAAAGCGACACCAGTCCTCGTCGAGGAGGGTCCCGTTGGTCTGGATACCGTTTACAATCTGCCGATTAGGGGGCTTATGCTTGCGCTGCAATGCAACGATCTCGCGGAAGTAGTCCAAGCCCAAGACGGTCGGCTCCCCGCCATGCCAAGAGAACCTAATCACTGTACTTGGGCAAGCATCGATGTGCTGAACGATATACTCCTCCAGGATATCGTGGGGCATACGAAACGACTCGCCCTCGGGATAGAGATGTTCCTTCTTCAGGTAGTAGCAGTAGTGGCAGTCCAAGTTGCAGATTGAACCGATCGGTTTCACGAAAACCTGAAAATCGCGGGACGCTTTGACCATTGCTTAATCCTACGGTTATTTAGTATTCATAAGCGCGCAGTAACTGAGTTATATTCAAGTATAAATGTTAGTCCGCAATGCGCGCGAATGGCCCGCGTTGTTCTTATCTGATATTGGCACTGTTTTGCATACGAGTCTTCGTCTTCATTCAAGAATTTATCACCGTCTTGCATTAAGTCGAAGTGAAGAAAATAATATGGGATTATGATGGTGAAGCTTATTTCACTCAATACTTTCAAGGAACTGTAAGACGTGAGGTAATACCTGGTCCCAACTGTTGAACGCTCCTCCATGATCGAGGCCAGGAAGGGACATAAATAACGCATTCTGCATGATCTCTGCACACGCTTTAGCCCTTGAATGAGGGTACGTGTCCTCTTCACCAGCGTAGAATAGGCAGGGAATAGTAAGCATCGGCAGATATTCGGCCATCCCGATGTTTTCATAGTTTGAACAGTAAGCGATCAAGGCATCCAAGTCATCATTCAGCCATTTATCTCTCTCCCACTTCTCCATTTCTCTGCCCCTGCCTTTCTCTATCGAAGCGATCACCGCATCGACCCCCTGTTCAAATGTGCGAATGTAGCCTTGCAGTTCCTCCATTTCTTCCTTTGAGTCCTTCTCACTCAACCCGTTGCCGCCGATTATCAGGGAGCTGAACCTGTCAGGGGCGTATCTTCCTGCAGCGAGGGCTACCCTTCCACCCATTGAGTAGCCCCAGAAGTGTGCCTTTTCGATCCCCAGATCATCCAGAACTGCTACAACATCACCTACCATAAACTCCATGCTGTGTTTCTCAGGGCCATGGGGCTTATCACTCTTCCCTCGACCTCTAGCGTCCATCAATATAAAGCGGTACTTGCCCTTCAGGGCCTCAACGTACCCCGCCCTGCTCCATTCTTCATGTGTACCTCCGAGGCCATGATGTAATACCAAGGGAGAGCCGTCTCCAACCACTTTATAGAAGATTCTGACGCCATAATTATATGCAAAAGGCATTCATCTCACCGTCTTTGATTAAGTCGAAGCGCATAAAAGAGTATAGTAAAAGGGATGGATGATACAAGATCAACAAGGATTACTCCCTAAATTCGATAATAGTGTGTTCTTCTGATCGCGCCAACTGATCTACCATGCTAACACCCTACTAGGATTAGCCCATTTTGAGGATAAAGATATGGTTCCTGATTGGGAATGGCAAACCCTAAAGATTGAAGATTTAAGATAAAGATAAAACATACCCGTTAAAGATATGGTTTGGGTTTGGTGTAATTAATAAAATCATCTAAGATAATAAACAATCTCAAATCTCTAGTCATTGAGGGGAGTCAAACAAACCCATCAGTCTGCTGAGGTCTTTTTCTTGAAACCACTCAGATGCTGATATCTGTTTCCTTTAGAAAATTGTTAAATAATTAAGTGAGCCAAGTAGGTTTGGGTTCTTTTCAGAGGGTGGGATGTGCTTCTGGTGGAACCTAGCTCCAGATGTGGAGTTGTATAAGTACCAAGAGGGAGAGGGGAGGTGGGTTGAATGGGTCGGATAGAAAAGTCGATTGAAATAAAAGCTCCACCTGAGAAAGTCTGGGAATTGCTTGCGTTGGACAGGCTTCCCGAGTGGAATGAAGAATATGGGAATGTGAAATATACTTCTGAGTTGCGTAACCCCGAAGACAAGTACAGGGTTGGAGCATCTTCTCACACGAATATAAAAGGAGCAGGAGCAATTGATTTTAAAATCACGGAGAGTCTAAAAAACGAGAAGATGACATTTCGCATGATAGGAAAAAGAGCCAACAATACTGTTGTAACATATGTCTTGAAATCCATAGATGAGGGAACGCAATTCGCATATGTGATGACCTACCAACTGCCTTGGGGGAGTCTTGGTAAGTTCATCGGTAAAATTGGTCAGGGTATGCTAGAAAAGGAAGCCGAGAAATCGTTAGAGAAGTTGAAAAGTATTCTGGAGAAATAGCAACTAGCCCTACCTAGAAACCTCATCCATCTTTTTTCTTGAAACCACTCAGATGCTGATTCTAGTGAAGAAAAGAGTATGGATGATGAAAGGGTAGGGCTGGCATTATGGTTTGTGCTCTTGAGGATCATGATGTGGTAGAAGGCGTCCACGCACTTGGACTTGGTGGCGTTTGAGTGAGTCCCTTTTCTTGACGTATCCTCATCATCTCCTTAGCCGTATACTCAAACCATTTCAGGAACTCAGGATCATCCCTCCGCTTACGAAACCTCATGATCACGGGCTCCCACTTCTTCCAATGCCATACCTGCGCAAATCCACCTCCGAAGTTGTAGACCATCTCAGGATCAATGAGTTTCTGAGACATCATGTAGCCCAATCCATCTATGTGCCAAAACATCGAGAACAATTTAGCATGCAGACTTGAGTCAGGACCCAATAATAATTTCTCCATGAATTCGTCGACATTGTCGTATTCCAATCTCAACAAGTCTATCGACTTTTTCACGAATTCCTCTGAGGTGATTCTCATGAATAGCTGCATGTATAGCTGGGCTTTCCTCGTCTCAAGTTGTAACTGTTGCATTCTCTGGGAGTTCCTCACTACCATTACATAGTACGTGAATCCCGCTATTACGCCGAAGATAGCCACAAGATCCCTCACCACCTGAAGCATCGCTAGATCAACCATCTGGATCACACTAGAATTAGGTAGAAGTGAAGAAAAGAGTATGGGGGATAAAGAAAAAGTGGGAGTTACTTGTTGTATTTTGCTTTCAGTTCAGGTATATCCTCTCTCGCTATCTTCTCAAAGACTGGAAGCTGTTCCTCACGATAGGGATAAGACAGCAGGACCTCTGTCATCCCCATATCCATATATGGTCTTACCATCTCTCTGAATGCTTCCTCTGCTTCATAGTAGCAGAATAATCCCCTTTGTTTTTCAACATCTGAATAATAGAACCAAATGGAACGACGGAGAGAGGTTGGATCCCTGTCCATCTCTCCGCAGTACCTGTCGATGAGCTCGTTTCGATGGCGGACCTCCTCCAGCCTTTCCGCAGGCCCTAGGGTGGTCCAGGTGTCTGCATATCGAGCCGCAAGCTTGAGCATCCTTGGTCTAAGTGCAGCTATCGTTATTGGGGGTCTGGGCTTCTGGACAGGTCGAGGGCTCATTACGGCTTCCTTGACCTTGTAGTATTGCCCCTCATAGTTTGTAACTTTGTTACGGAGTAGCTGGTCTACGATCTCTACGTATTCACTGAATCGTGCTACTCGCTCCCTTGGACTCCAGTTTGGGATGCCCGTCATCTCATAGCTTCTATCGGATCTGACCCCGGAGCCCAGACCTAGCTCCAATCGACCGTTGGAGATGTGGTCGACTGTCATGGCTTGTCGTGCGAGGAACGCCGGGTTCCTCCAGGCGATAGGGGTAACAAGTGTCCCTATACGGATCTTGCTGGTCTGCGTTGCGAGGGCTGAGAGGAGTGTCCACGCCTCGAACCAGGGCTGACTCGGATAAAAAAAATGTGCGAAGTGATCTCCGAATCCTGCTATGTCGAAACCAAGTTCCTCGATGTACAGAAATCGTCTCACAAACTCATCCCACGGGACATCTGGTAGGAAGGCTATTCCAAATCGAAGTTCATGGCTCAGCTTCAATGTGTTCTCAGAAATTGTATTAGCCCATTTTGAGGATAAAGATACCGGCCCAGGGATTAGAATTGGTTTAGGTTTTCGAAGCCTCGGCCTGTGCACTGTTAACGGAAAATAATTAAATAGTATATACAGTCTATATAGCTTCAAGGTTCTACAGTATCGTCCAAGTAGTGCATGCTGTAGGACCTAAGCTCCGAGGTGGGGAGCTATACAAGTACCAAGAAGAGGAGGTGAGGAAACATCCCCCATGTAATTGCCGTACACGAATGGCCACCAGAGGACCAGATAACCGTCATAAAGGAGATGATAGCGGGCTTCACCGATCTAATCGAAGGAACCTCTCCGGAGGGAATAGAGCTCTGTTACACCTGGGCGAGAACCGACATCGGAGCCTTCTGCCTGTGGAACGTGCCCAGCGTGGAGGCACTTGAAAAGTTCTTCAAGAAATTTGGGCCCACTATGCTGAAGACTACCAAGTTCTACCCCGTACTCCAGGTATACCCAGGAACCATAGAGTACGAGCTGAGCTTACTGCAGACGATTGTCGACATGGCATCAGGATAGTAGTATATCCTCTTTTTTTCCTTTCAGCTACTGCGTTCTACTAGTACGCTCATCACAGAGTGAAATGTTAAATAATGATCCGCTCAAGTAGGTTCAAGGTTTCATTGTCACCTTAAAAAGGTCTCAATGGAGCCTAGCTCCGAGGTGGGGAGCTATACAACCAGACACCTAAAATGTACTCAAACAACAAATCCACAAACACTTAGACATTTAATGTAAAAATACCATTAATTAAGCGACCCACCTGCACGGCGCGCAGAGCCGCTATGAAAGTTGAATCTAATTTGAGGGATGAAACATGAGCAATGGTACGCCCTTAAAAGAAGGACGTTTTAATGGTAGATTCATCCTTCCTTCGCTTGTCTCATCTCGCTTCGCGACCCAACCCCCAGCGATTCTTACAGGACTTCTCCTAATAGACATCGGAGAAACCTTCGGAAGTTCCGTCGGCGTTATGGGGCAGATTCGTACTCTTTCTGCGATTGTTTCGTTTATCTTCGCTTTGCTCATGGGCGCTCTGAGCGTTCGATTCAGGCATAAATCGTTATTGGCGATGGGGCTTTTATTCTACTGCATCTCAGCTTTCGGTTGTTCAATCGCTCCGAATTTCACCTCAATGCTCGCAGCTTACTCTCTTTCTGGGCTAGGTTTGGGGATGGTAGCGCCGATGGTTACTACACTAGTTGCGACCTATCTTCCTGTCGAGAGGCGGGCGAGGGCGATTGGATTGATCATGGCAGGAGCGGCCTTATCGTCCGTTGTTGGAGCACCAGCAATCGGATTCATCGCAGGTCTATGGGGGTGGCGTATGGCTTTCCTCGGATTCGTGCTTCCAATCTCTTTCCTGAGTCTCCTGTTAGCCGTTAAAGGCCTTCCCTCAGCTGTTGGTGGCCAACAAGTCGGGTTGAGTGAGGGGAGATACTTCGCCGGATTTAAGGCGGTCGTCTCCAACAGTTCTGCCGTTGCTTGTTTAGCCGGTGAAGTGCTTCGAGTATCTGGGTTTATGGTTTTTTACATCTATGGTGCATCATTTTTAAGGCAACGATTCATGATGTCAACAGGTTTTGCATCCATTGTTATGACAATATTGGCTCTGTGCTACACTGTAGGTAGCATTGTCACTGGGCGACTTGTAGCCAGCTTTGGAAGGAAGTCCGTAACAGTCTTAGCTATTTTTCTATCAGGTGTATTTACAATCTCTTTTACACTCTCGCCCAATCTATGGTTGGCTTTAATGGTGTGTTTCCTGGGCAGCTGTTTTGCCGGCATAAACTCTTCAGCAGCTCAGAGCTTGAATCTTGAACAGGTTCCAGAGTTTCGTGGCGCAATGATGTCGATAAGCACGGCAGCTATGAATATGGGTGAGGCTATCGGGGCAGGTATAGGAGGACTTGTACTGCTTCTATTCGGCTTTGAGGTACTTGGCATCTCTCTAGGAGCAATTGGAATCGTAGCAGCAATAATCTATCATCTCCTAACCACAGACCCGACGAGAACATAGATACACATTAACGGAGCCTCAGCTCCGAGGAGTGATTACTTTAATACCGAAAAAATTAGGAGTTAAGAAGACAGATAACTCCAAAGGTGGGGAAACCGCTTTTAACCTTTAAATCTTCTTCAACTATTCTTGGATCATGACTTCAATTCTTGAGTCAGTTGAATGGGGTGAACGCGCTCTCTCACTTCTTACCCGCTGCTTAGAGCTGGAGAATGGTAACCCCGCTGTGATGATCATCAGGCACTCAGAGGTCGACTACCAAACTATGGAGGACCTCCCTGTTGCCACCTTAACAGAGACAGGTAAAGCGGCTGCCCTCGAATTCGGTACCAAGTTGCCCTCTGACCGTTCATACAGGATATACCATAGTACGTTCGACAGGGCAAAAAAGACCGCTGAGAACATCGTCAAGGGGCTCGATAATATTGGAGTAGAAGTGGAGCTCTACGGGGAACATCCTGAGTTTAATATGTCAGGAAACCGGGACCGAATCGTGGAATTCATCTGGGACTCGACCCAAAGAAATAGGCGTTGGGTCCATGATTGGTTTAGTGGACGCCTCTCCCCTTCCATCTTCCCTCCATCTTTAGAAACTGCAAAGGCCGCTGCTGCGGTCATGATCCATAACCTACAAGATGCAGGGCCTGAGACTTTCGACGTTTATGCGTGTCACGCAGAGATGGTTCTACTCTTCATGTTTCATTGGCTTGGAGAGATTCCTGAACGACGTTGGGCGCGGTATCTCAACGGCTTCGTCCTCCAGTTCAGCGATGACTCTATTGTGTGGTTCGACGGTGATAGGAGAAAGGAGGTTTTATATCCTCACTGGTGGAACTTTTAACTCTCAATCGTTAAATCATCCTCCATTTTTCTCTTGGAACCACTCAGATGCTGATTCTAGAAGCATAAAGAAAGAGTAGTTAGGGCTGGCTGTCTAGGTCTTGAGTTCTGGGCGTGCGTGTGTGGGGCGCACGAATGAGTAGATACCGCGAGTTCGACACGGGGGTTCGATCGATTTTATATAATCAAAATTTGCTCGACACGAGCGCATGGTATATATTTAACCCTCATCTAGACATAAACGTAGGTGATAAAATGCCACTATATGTAGTTCTAGGAAATTTTACACAGAAAAGAATTGAGACTATTAAGAACCTACCAGAGGGAATAACAGAAAGTAGAAAAGTTTTTGAATCCTTCGGAGTTAAAATAAAACAACTAGTTTTTACAATGGGACGATATGACGTTGTAGGTATATTTGAAGCTCCAAACGAAGAGGCAATTAGTAAAGCTCTTCTAAGTTGGGGCAGTAGAGGACTTCTCAGAACAGAGACTCTGACGGGATTCACGCCAGAGAAAATGATTGAACTGGTAAAAGGAATATAGTATAATTATCTTATCCCTCTTTTTCTCGAACCCACTCAGATGTTGATTCCAGAAGCATAAAGAATTAGTGGGGACGAACATGAAGGAAAGACGGAAGCTTGGTAGTATGATGTACTTCAAACGCTATCATGCGAGCGCAGGCGCTCGTGGCATGTAATGGGCGCATTCGGGAGAAATCCCTTCTCAATTTATGGCGCTGT
>Ga0209427_10001702_pt1 | contig 25447 bp, 18 predicted proteins | sample DeeMarSWOR136_30_FD_187465 | JGI IMG/M metagenome (GOLD analysis project Ga0209427, IMG submission 187465) | Marine sediment microbial communities from White Oak River estuary, North Carolina - WOR-1-36_30 (SPAdes) (version 2) | ecosystem: Environmental > Aquatic > Marine > Intertidal zone >...
CACCGACAAAATCCTGGACAACCTCTTTCCCTTCCGCATCGTAGACAGTGTAGGTGAGCCGGACGGCCTCCTTCAATGCCGATTTCAACTCATCGGCTCCGGTCGCGTCGAAATACCGCCCAGCAGTACTGTCAGCTATTCCTTTGAGCTGGTCCCGGGTGGCCTCGTCACCGATATCGAACCCGACCACATGCAGTTTCACCTGTAGGCCGGCTTCGTTTAACTTTTTAGCCGCAGCCACAGGGTCTCCACCGCAGCTCTCTTTCCCGTCGCTGACCAGGATGAGGACCTTCTCCCCTTCTATTCCTTTCAGATCACTGCCGGCTTGTTCTAAGGAATAGGCAATAGGAGTCATTCCCCTCGGGGTTATGGCTTGGATTTTCTGAGTCAGAAGCTCTTTATTCACCCGTCCGACAGAAACGACCAGCTCCGAGTCTGTACAGTTCTGTCTCTTGTAGCTGTGCTGATGGCCGTAGATGCGAAGCCCCACATCTACATCGTCGGGCAGCCCTTGGACGATCGAGCTCAAGACTTCTTTGGCGATATCGATCTTGGGTATTTTCTGGATCTGACCCCACATGCTGTTCGAGGCATCCAGGATGAGTTCTATCGTCTTGGGAACGGCCGCGGCTGCCTCTGGTCCGCCCTCCATGGAGACGGATAAGTCGCCGAGGCGCCGCATATAAATCGGCACCTGTCCGCAGCAGAGCTCGAGCATCAAGGCCCCTAAAGCCGTCGTATACACCTCTCCGACACTCTTTTCACTCTCCACAGCCTCCCAGCTTCCGCTGCCGCTCTGATTGTCGACTAAAAGGCGGCACATCCACTCTTTCCAGATACGCCAGTCATCGCCCCCGGCATTGAGCATGGCCCGGGTTCCATAATACCAGTAGTAGAAGGGATAGGATCCTGGATCTTCATCCTCCCAGCTGGGCGGGTTGTCCTGCATGAAGCGCACGGCAGGCGGAATGAGAGGATCATCGGGAAAACCGCACATCTGCAGCGATAACATCCCGATGCCCGTGCGTGAACAGGTGATGCTCCCGCCGACCTGGTAGGCAAACGCCTGCTCTCTCTCCTTGTAGCATTTCCTGATGTATTGAGCCGCTTTCTGGAGCGTCCAGTCGGGGATCGGTAAACCGGCGTTATAAGCGGCTTTAAGCGCCAGGATGACCCAGCCTGTGACTGAGATATCGCTGTCGATGCTGTCCGGGTTGTATCTCCACCCCCCGTAATCACGGGCATCAGGGTTTATCGGTCCCCTAAGAAGGGCGGGCTTGTGCTCTGTGTTCTGAGAGCGGATGATAAACCGCAGGGCATCCTCGACGATCGGCTCGAGGCTGAGCTCGTTTCGGTCCACGATCGCCTCAGTCAAGGCTAAGGTAGAAATACTATGAGCATACATCAGATTATCTTTTCCGATTAATCCGCCGCGCATGGCCGCGTTCTTAGAATCGGCTGGGTACTCGCTGCTGGGGTGATACTGGGTCTTGAGGAAGGCGATGGCTTTCTTTATGTTAGGAGAATAATCCTTGGGCACACACTCACCTCCGAGGAAAGCCATTAAGCCCAGCCCCGAAATGCCAGCACCCTGGCCGTAGGGTCCTGGCCAATTGCCCTCGGCTCTCTGTTGGGCAGCTAAAAAATCCAGCGCTTTGGCCAAAGCCTTGTTGACTTCTTCCTCTGTGGCTGGAGGAACAGTGGGTTTCCCTACCCGGAGAGCATATTCTTTCTCTGCATTGGCTGAGGAGCCGTAGACATTGACATAATAGGGACCTGGGTTGACCTGCATCCTGACTATCATCTTCCCGTCCCCTTCCCGGCCGCTGTCTAGGCGTTTAAGTCGATTCCCAACACCGTCTAGAAGATCCAAGCGGGTGTTGACGTTTTCAAGCCCGGACAGCTCGATGACCATAATCTCCAATCCCGGCTCTGGAACGGTGAAGGAATACCAATCGACTTCTCTTTCAGGGTAGATATACCCAGAGGCCACTTCACCCAGTTTAAAGGGAGTGGCTGATTCCTTCCGATCATTGGGTTCGAACTCCATCCCCTCCTGCCACGGGCCGAGGGACTCGACGAGCAGGGTGTAGGGGCTGGCGCTGTTATGGCTGCGGGACGGGCTCCGGACCGATACGTAATAATCCTCCCCACTAACACCAAGGTTGATGATGAACTCAGGCTCATTGGCCTGGCTTTGGTTATGGCGGATGAGCCGTGAGCGTCCATCCTTGTCAAAGACTTCGATCCAGGCGTCAACCTCCGGCACCCCGCTCAGGCGGATCTTATGAACGCTCTTGCCTGCCTTATCTGGCAATATCTTAAACCAGTCGTGATCAGAATTCGGGAAGAAATATCCCTGGACTAGCTGTCCTGGCTTCAGTGGATTTGCCGTCTCGGCCGTATCGTTCGGTTCGAACTCCACCCCTTCCTGCCAGGGGCCAACCAGTGATGTGCTGAGGGTGTAACTTTCCCTATCATTGAACTCACGAGAGTCGACGAAAATATAGTAAAAGCCTTCGGTCACACCAAAGTTGATGACAGATTCCGGCTCTCCCTCTTGGCCCGTATCAAAGCGGGTCAATCTCCGCCCTGTCGCATCTTGTATCTCGAGGGACAGATTAACACCCGAAACTCCAGTTAAGTCCATCCGGATGATGTTCCGACCTGAAGCCTCGACGTTCAGTTTGAAAAAGTCCCGGTCGTCTCCCGTCGGAAGGGATCCCTTAATACCTTCACCGAGCTTCAACTCATTGGCCTCCTCTTTCCTGTTATTCGGTTCCACCTCATCCAAAATCTGGGACCAGGCAGAACATAGAAAACAAAACACTAAGATCATGGCTATAAAACAAGGAACAAAATACCCTTTCCTTGACACTTTTGTCATTTGCCGTCCTCCTTAATTACGACTCAGCGTATAAAATCGTTATTTATTTTCTAGTAAACAAACTTGATGTCAAAAATCATATGAATAAGGAATCATAGCTTATTGATCCCTAAGGTTGGCAAGGAATTCAAAGATGATATTGTTAAACTGTTGCGGGGCTTCTAAGTTCATCATGTGGCCGACGTCTGGGATTTCAACCTTCTTCGCTTTCTTGATATCTGAAGCGAGCCTGTCGACAACCTTCAGATTATCCGGGTGATCGAAGCCGGCCGCTATTACAAGAGTGGGAATATTGATTTCGGATAGTCTTCCTATGGCCGGAGGACTCAAAGGCTGCATCAGGTTCATATCCCATCTCAAGACTTTGAAGAATGTCCTGGCCAGTTTCTTCATTTTATTCCGGGCCGCTTCCCGACTTCGAGGCGGTACGGTGTACTGCCAGTAAGGATCCTCGAAGAGCATTCGAAATGCTTCCTCCCCTCCTCTTTCTAAAAATAGGGTGATGAGTTCGAATCCCTTCTGCATTAACGCTTTCGAATACGGAAACCCACCGAGAGATGGCGCTGCTAAGATCAGGCTTTTCACTCTGTTAGGATACTCTAGCCCAAAATCAATTGCGATCCCTCCGCCCATGGATAAGCCCAATAAATGGGCTCTTTCAACCTGCCAGAAATCCAGCAAAGCGTTGAGATCACGATGGGCAAAGAAGGTTTCTTTTGGCGGGTCCGACTGCCCGAAGCCCTTCCCATCGTAGCGAATGGCCCTGAAATGGAAGGCGAAATAATCAAACTGATCGTCCCACAACCGGTGGTCAGAAAGGCCCCCATGGATGAGGACGAGAGGTGTCCCTTCCCCCTTGCCTTCATAGTAAATTTTTGTTCCGTTGATCTCAGCGAATCCGCGGATCTTTTTCATCCCACTCGTTTTATCTCCGCTCCATAGCCAGTTCCAGGGCGTTGGCCATCGGGCTGTAGCTCGCCTCCAGGCGATCCCGGAAGGCCCGGAGCGATGAGTCCAGGACATCCGGCAGACCGTCCTGCCAAGGCAGGCGGTACCGGTCGGATTCCATGGTTTGTATTTCCGCTTCTAGGGCCTCTCTCCACGAATCAGGAGTCTCGGGAGCAGCTCTCTCATTAAGCTTGTCGAGCTGGTTACGGAGCATAGAGAGCATCAAATGGTTTACCCGCTTCCGGATTTGTTCTCTTCTCATCTCTCGAGTATCCTCTTCATCCTCTTCCCAGAAATGATCACGCTCATCGTTCCCGGAAATCCGGAATGGAGGGCCGTCCTCTGGCGCTTTACCCAGCCAGGAATAATAAATGACAACATACATGTAATAATACTCACCCAGACCCATTCCCCCGTCCAGGAGGGCCTGATTACGGAACTTAAAAAACTCTGCGATTTGGGGGATGAAACCGATGCCAGTCCGGATCACGGACAAGACGTTCCCTGGTCTCTTCACTTCGATCTCGGGCTTGTCTTTTTGACTGGAAAGGGTGGCGAGGGTCTTTCCAATCTTCTCGCGCGCAGGCGCATAAGCATCTCTGACTTTGAGAAAAACCTCTATCCTGTCCGGCAGAATTGCTCCGTCAGGTTCTGGACTGTACTCTCTCATCTTTCCGAAGCGCTCCTCCAAAAGATCGGCCACCTCATCCATCGCCTCGAATTCGTTCACGATACCCTTGATGAAGAAAAAGCTCCCAACCCCGACGATAATCGCCAGAATAATGATCACTCCACACCCAATCCCACACCCGATGAGCCATTTTTGGGCGGTACTCCGAGAACCTGGTTCCTTTGCAGCCATTGTCTTCTCCCTTATATATTTCTTGTTAAGGTATATATACGAGGGACAAGGGAATGTCAAACTAGTTCATTCGTCATTCCCGCTTTTATCACTCTCGCTCTTTTCTGTCATTCCTGCGGAGCCTGCACCTGCGCAGGCAGGTGGCAGGAATCTAGAGTAAGAATATGAATCTGAATATCTCTGGATTCCTGCCTGCGCAGGAACAAGCCTGGATTCCCGCTTATGCGGGAATGACGAACAGGAGCGAAAATGACATCATGTAAAAAAAGATTAATCTGAGTTACTGTGTCACTTTTCCCGTAGCCAGTTCCCAGTCGAAATAGGCAGCGAGATAGTCGTAGATAGCCGAGAAGTAGCCGAGCTTGGCTTGGTCGGCTAGCAAACGCGCATCTTTGAGCTCCAGCTGGGTGGCCAACCCGTTCCGGGCACTGGATTCGGCAATCTGGAAAGCTTGTTCCGCAGTATCCATGTTCTTTCTTCCGGCCACAATCCTTTTCTGGGCTTCTTCCAGCCGCAAGTAAATGTTGCGAAGCTCGTTGTAGATGATTTCCTTTGTTTTTTCGATCCGGATTTGAGATTTTTCCAGCTCAATATTGGCGCGTCTGACCTGGGCGGCTGTCTCCCCTCCCTGGAAAATCGGGATGGACAACGACAGGCCGACCCAATAGGTGATGTTTCTCCGGTCCAGTCTGAAAACGTCTGAGGTGGCGGTCAAATTGTACAGGACGAAGTTGGCTTTCAATTCTGGATAATAATCCGCTTTTTGCGCCTTGACATCTGATACTCTCAATTCTTTTTCCCACTGAAGGGCATTAAAATCAGGCCTTGATTCCAACACACTCTCAGCAGGAATTATTGCGGGCATACCGGGATACTGATCAAAATCCCCCTCTATGGTCATTTCTTCGAGGACAGAAATGCCGGCAAAAGTTTTCAGGTTATTGAGGGCAAGCTCATAGTTACCTTCAGCCTTTATGGTATCTGGAACGATGTTTTCCCATCTAGCCTCGGCCTGCAGGAGTTCGAGCTTGGAGACCAGGCCGTTGTCGTATTTTTTCTTGATGATCAGAAAATTTTCCTTAGCATTCTCTTCGGAGGACCGGGTCACTTCCCAGACTTTCTTGAGCAGCAACGTCTGGTAAAAAGCTTTCTTGGCAAAAGTGATCACGTTTTGGTATTGAGAATCGTACATAAAATCGGTGAATTTTTGGTACTGCTTAGCAGCCTTGAGGGCGTTGCCCACCTTAAAACTGAACAGTGTTTGATTGATTCCAAGGTTGAGGGCAAACTCATTCCAGTAAGAAATCTGAAATTTTGTCAGTTGGGTCTCGCCAGTTTCAAAATCCGGAAAATCGATGTACAAGAATCGTCTTCCTATGTTGCGGATATAATTCCCCGAGGCTGACACGTGAGGAAGAGCATCCGCAAGAGCCTGCTTCTTCCGCACCTGGGCCATATCCAGCTCTTTTTCAGCCAGCTTTAAATCCTTGTTATAATTTTCTACGAGAGACAGAAAAGATTCCAAGTCATAGGTCTCTGCCTGGATCCCGTAGATAATAAACAGAAGTAAATACACAAAGAGGATGATTCTTTTCTTCACTGCCTTCTCCTTGTCCTGAACTACTTTGACCTGGTGAATAGGTTCAAAATGGAGGGAATGACGATAAGCGTCAACACGGACGAGACGATGAGACCGCCGATCGCCACGATTCCCATCGGCTGCCGAATCTCCACACCGGAGGCTCCGATCCCGAGAGCCAAGGGCAGCATCCCGAGAATAATGGCCACTGTGGCCATCAGGATGGGCTTAAACTTGGTCGGGCAGGCTTCGATAAGCGCTGTCCTCATATCTTTACCCTGACGTCTAAGGATGTTGGCGTAGTCCAGCATCAGAATCGCGTTGTTGACCACAATCCCTAAAAGCATGACGATGGCCATCATCGAAATCGTGTTCATGGTTTTCCCAGTCAGGAAGAGAGCCAGGAAAACTCCGATCAAGGCCAGCGGGACTGTTCCGAGGATGACGAAAGGCTGGCCAAGGCTCTCCAAAATACCGGCCAGGAGCATGTAGACCAACAGGAAGGCGATGATAAAGGTCCGCAGCATATCCACCGAAGTTTCCCGTATCAGCTTTGCCTGGCCACCCCAGTCAATCTTGTAGCCGGGAGGAAGGTCCATATCCCTGAGACGACTGACAATTCCTCCGACGACATTCCCCACAGGAACTCCGGTCGCTGTAGCGCCGGAGAATTCGATAGTCTTATACTTATCTTTGTGAAGGATGTTCCTCAGTCCTTCAGTAAACCGGACTTCCGTAAATTCTGACAAACGGTGGATGCCTGTAGGAGCAACGATGATGATGTTGCCGATTTCTTCCGGAGTATCCACGGATTCCTCACTCAAGACAACCCGAATGTCATACTCGTTGCCCCCTTCTCTGTATTGGGTGGCCACCACACCCTCGATCGCACTCCGAAGGGCCAGAGCAAGATCGGAAATCGTCAGACCAGCGTCTGTCACTTTCTTCCGGTCGGGGAGCAAGGTAATCTCTGGCTTCCCAGCCCGGGAACTCGTGTTCAGGTTGGTTAAACCTTCCACATTTTTTATCCTGTTAACAATCTCATCCTTGTAGATTTCCAGTTGGTCGACATCCTGGCCTAAAAGGTTAAACTCAACAGGCGAACCTCGCCCCGCACCTGAGGTGAGGGCGGCTGGTCTTATTTTGGCATTGGGAATATCAGCCAGATCGCGAGTGATGAGATCCACAACTTGAGTCGTGGTCAATTCTCTCTCTTCGGCATCCACCAGCTTGACAGAAATTCTGGCTGTATTCGTCCCGATGTTCGTCTCGCTCAAACTTCCCAAGGTAGCCACAATATTCTTTACTTCAGGGTAACGCTGGGTACGATTCTCGATCTGCCCGACCAGTTTCGCCGTCTCTTCCAAACGGTACCCCTCAGGCAATTCCACCTCAATAGCGATGTTTCCTTGGTCCAACACAGGGAGGAACTCGAATCCCACTCGACCGGCCACAGGGAAGCTAGCGATGAAGAGAAGAATGGCTGCCACAACCACCAAAAAGCTTCTCCATTTTTTGACCAGGAGGATTTCCAAGACTCGACCGTATCCCCTTTCCCAAGCTCGGAACATCGCATCCAGCTTGGCTCCGACGAAGCGCTTTTTGGTCTCCCGCTCGGGAATAATCAGGGAGGCCATCATCGGGGTAAGGGTAAAAGAGACGATGAGAGAGAAAATTGTCGCGTAGGTCACAGTCAGGGCGAATTCACGGAAGAATTGCCCGGCAATACTGGTCATGAAGGCAATAGGTAAGAAAACAACGATATTGGTGAATGTCGAAGCGATGACAGCCAGGGCGATTTCTGACGTCCCTTTGTCGGCGGCTTCTTTCCGGCCGTGTCCCAGTCCCCTGAAACGGAATATGTTTTCCAGAACCACAACCGAGTTAGTGACCAGGATTCCAACGGCTGTGGACAAGCCCATCAGAGTCATGATGTTGAGCGAGAATCCCGAGACCTGGAGAAGGAAGAACGTGGAGATTATCGAAAACGGCATGGCCAGGGCCACGATGATCGTTGACCTCAGATCATGGAGAAAGAAAAACAGGACTAGACCCGTAAACAGAACACCAAGGAGAATATTACCCAATGTATCGTCAACCGAGCTTTCGACGAAAAGAGAATCATCGTTGGTGATGAACAGCTGACAGCCTGCTGGGAGTTCTTGTTGGATAACAGGAAGCTCTTTTCTAACACTCTTGGCTACGTTGACCGTATTACCATCAGCGGCCTTAACGATGCTCAGCAGGATGACATTTTCATTCCGGGCCTTGTTTTCATTATCGAAATAAGTCGTCCTTTCTCTTATGTCTTCGCTTGAATCTATGATGTTGGCTAGCTGACCGAGCTTCTTCATCCCAAAAGATGTGGGAACCTCCAGCTCTTCGATGGTCCAGATATCTTCAAGCTTACCTCTCAACCGGACAGAATATTCCTGTGTCCGTTGCTGGAATGTTCCACCCGGCAAATCCAGGTTATGCACAGCCAAGAGCTGGCTGATCTGCTGGAGAGATATGGCATTCTGGAAAACGATTCTATTATCCAGCTCGACTCTTATCTCCCTCTTTCCTCCTCCGATGATGTCAACATTAGCCACCTCCTCCACCTGAGAGAGACGATCCTTGAGTTGTTTATCCGCAATGTCGTAAAGTTCAGTCAGCTTGAGGGGGCCGGTAAGAATCAAATCGATGATGGGCAGAGCCTTAAGGTCAAATTTCTGGACGATAGGAATCTCAGCATCCCGGGGCAGTTCACTCAGTATGGCGCTAACTTTATCTTTGGCTTCTTGATTGGCGATATCCGGGTCTTTTCCCAATTCGAACCTTATAAAGACGATGGAGACACTTTCCATGGAATAGGAATCCATGTAATCAATCCCGCTGATCGGGGCGACCGCATCCTCGATTTTCTTGGTGATCTCTGTTTCAATCTCCTGAGGACCCGCACCCGGATAAACAGTGCGGATGGTGACGAACCCGAACTCCAGCTCAGGAAAGAGTTCCAGATTCAGAGTCATGTAGGAGAGAATTCCGAAAATCAAGAAAACAAGAAGAATCATGGTGATCAGGATCGGTCTTTTGATCGAGAGACTCGAAAGAAACATAGCTCTTACCTCATTTGACGACTTTGACTTTGCTGCCCGGTTCGAGGAGCAATTGACCCTCGACGATCAAGTCATCCCCTGGTGTCAGACCTTCGAGGATTTCCACATCCAGAATATACTGCTGCCCGAGCTTAACAGCTCTTTTCTCAGCAACATCACTGTTCAGGATAAACACATAGGACTCCTCGCCTTCCTGGAGGATATCTTTTCGGGCGACGACGACGGCTTCGGGATTGGTGTAGGTGATGATCTTCACCTCCACGGTCGTTCCCGGTTTGAGCCTGTTTCCTGGATTATCAAACTCGACGAGGGCCTGGAATGCCTTCCTGTCCTGATCCATGGCCATATCGACCTGAACAACCATTCCGGCGATCTCGAAGCCTTTCCAAGCTGCAAAAGCCGGCATCCCCCTCTGGATATCAAAGATCTCTTCTTCAGAAATCCAGACAACGGCTTTCATCTTATCTATACGAGAGATAGTGAACAGCTCGTCATCTCTTTGGACATTATCCGTCTCCCGTACGTTGACTTTCGTTATGTAACCGCTGATTGGTGCCTTCACCTCGACTATCTGTTTCACGGCTTCCCAATCGGCCTTAGCCACTTCAAATGCCGCACTGGCATTATCCAGTTCCTGACGGGAAATCCCCCCATCCCTGTAGAGGTTTTCTATTCTTTCATGGGCTCTTTCGGCATTCTCGAAAGCGACTTTCGCTTGATAATATTTGGCCGCGGGATTATCCGTGGGAAAAGTTAATAAGACCTGATCCTTCTTGACATAATCGCCCACTCTCACCAGAACCTTCTCGACTTCGTCGTCGAGCAGGGCGTAAACCGCCGATTCTTTCATCCCAGACAGCACAGAGTGGAAGCTCAGCTCTTTCTGGAATTCTTGCGCAGTGATGGTTTTAACGCGGACAGGAATTCCTTCCTCTTTGTAGATCTGTTCCAGGTTTTTTGATTCCGCCTGCTCTTGCTGACAGGCTGTCGAGAAGTACAACATTATCAAGAATATAGTCATGATAGATAGCGATCGTTTCATCTTTGTTTCTCCTTGATTAATGCTCCTTTGTACAATCATCCTGTTCTTATGTCAAGGGATGCTCAGGAGTGCTCAGGCTGGTGGGTATCGAAACACGCTGAGTTTCCCCAGCGAGGAAACCCAGCTCCGATTCGAGCTTCGCTCTCCTCTCCTACGGAGAGGAACCATGCCCGCTCAGCCCTGCTCAGGGTTTTTCTACCCACCAGCCTTCGCTTTGGCTTATTTTTCCTAGATGAAAAAGGAGGGGGACTTTCATCCTTTTAGTACTGGTGGGTATCGAAGCGCGCAGGCTTGTTCCCGCACAGCTTGTACCTGTGGAAACAAGTAGCGGGAAACAAGTAAGAAAGGAACTGGATCCCTGCCTGCGCAGGGACATGCTGGATTCCTGCTACCCGCCTCCGCGGGCACAGGTTCCGCAGGAATGACTAAGAGGAGTAGATTCACGCCCCCGCTCCTCGGACACAGGTTCCGCGGGAATGACGGGCAAGCTAAAAAATGGCCGGTCCCCTTTTTCTCTATTTTTTTATTTTTAAAATGATCAACGAAAACGTATCCGGGATGATGACGTAGTCGCCGCTCCGGAATCCGCCCACAGCCTCTCCGGGGGTATCGTAAGAGGCCGCCACCTTGGGAGCTGTTGGATTACTGATATCGATGATTTTCAGCCCCGTCGTTTCATCCGAGACATAAGCATACTCTCCCCCGATAGTGATGCCGTTGGCAAAACCCTCCATCTCACAGCTCCCAACAGTAGAAGCGGCCGCAGGATCACTGATATCAAGAATTTGAAGGCCAGCAGGACCATCGGCCACAAAGGCATGTTTTTCCTTGACTGCCACTCCGTAACACAAGCCTGGAGTCCGGTATGATCCCACCAGTTTAGGCGAGGCAGGAATGCTAAAATCCACGACGTGGAAACCCGCGTCGCTGTTGGCAAGGTAAGCCATATCTCCTTTAATAGCTAATCCATAGGAAAAACCTGGCATTTCATAAGAACCGATGATTTTTGGAGAAGAGGGATTGGCAATATCTACGATATGGAAGCCGGAATGGTCAGCCGTGAGAAAAGCTCTGTCATCTCTGACGATCACAGCCCGGGCCACTCCTGGCATGCGGAAGGAATGGATGAGCTTGGTTTCGGAAGGAATGGTGGCGTCGAAAATTCTCAGGGTCCAGCGGTCCGTCAGGTAGGCATAATTACCCTGAGCCGTCATCCCGTGAACCCCTCGGAACCATTCAACAGTACCCGAATGCTCCGGAGCAAAGATATTCGTAATGTCAAATACTTGAAGGCCTGAAAGATCCCCAGCTACATACATATGATTTCCGACAACGGCTGCCCCAAGGACAGATCCAGGAGTGTAGAATGAGCCTTGGGTTAAAGGACGCGATAGATTGCTGATATCCAAGATGTACAGGCCCGTAAATTTATCCACGACGAACGCCTGGTCTCCGCTGACCTTTACCTCCCAGGCCTCGTTGTACATCGTGTATTTCCGCCAGGCAACCTGACTGGGTTTCCGTGGATTGCTGATATCCAGGATCTGGAAAGCACCATCATACAGGTTTCCCACATAGGCATAATCCCCGCTTATCGTAATCCCATGGGCATAGCCGGACGTCAGGAAAGTCGCGACTAATGCCGGACTCATAGGATTACTGATGTCCATGATCTGCAGACCGGGTGAACCATCGGCAATATAGACATGACCTCCGGAGATGGCGATTCTCTCTGCCTTTTCAGAGGTATCAAGGCTGGCTGCCTGATAAGGTTTAGAGGGATCGCTGACGTCGATGACTTGTAATCCTGCATCTCCGTCAGCTAGGTAGGCATATTTCCCCTTCAGAACAAGGTCACTCGCCCATCCAGGTGTATCGCAAGATCCAGTTAGGGTGGGCCGAGAGGGATTTTGGATATCGAGAATCTGCAATCCCGCCTCCCCGTCAGCCACGAAAGCATGGCGCCCTTCGACAGCCACGCTTTCCGACTTTCCAGGTGTATTATAGTCTCCCTTGAGTACCGGCTTTCTGGGGTCCGAGACATCCACAACCTTTAATCCCTCCTTCCCGGCAGCGACAAAAACTAGGTTATCATACAAGGCCAAGCCGAATCCCCCACCCAGGAAAAGTTTAGAAACCTGAATGGGTTTTTTCTTGTTCGAAACATCAAGAATCATCAGCCCGTTCAGGAAGGCACAGTAGGCATAATTTCCATCAATTTCGACATCATGGAGCTGGGTCCAGAGAATGCTGTTAACATATTCCAGTTCTATGTCATCGGAGAAAAGGGCTGGGCTTGAACCGAGAAAAACAATAATCACTAATAAAGTTGGAATCTTTTTCATCGTGATCATATTTTGTCTCTCTTGGATCGCTTAGATCTGTATCTTAAAAAAAGTTGTTATATTCTCAGCCAAGTCTTCTTCCCAGCCTCCAGGAGAGCTCAATCAAACTCAAATCAGAATATCCTCTTTCCAGCCCAGTTTGATGAGTTCGATTTTGTTCGGATCGCTCGTTCCGATGCCGTGTTTGGTATCAGCTAGTTTAATATGTCTGGGAACAGGCGGAAGAGCCCGATCCTTGCCCAACACCTGAGTTCGCTTGGCCATGATTAAGCTCAAGGCTACAGAATCCACCGCAACGGGATCTTGCCCAACAAACAGGCCTCTGTACCTCCAGACGTACCGGCGGCTGAAATGATGGGGACCGCGGCCGTGGAATTGGGGAGTCAGAGCACACAGGATATTCAACCGGGTTTTACCTTCAACCATAGGTAATTTAAATAAAGCACCCAGATCAGCACAGCTGTTCGGATGATAGGCTGGCTGGGATTTAGCGAACATGATGTAATTCTTCAAACAACCGCTCATGCCCGCCAGATAATGAGTCCGGAGAGGCCGGACATTGATCAAGGCGGTGGCTTTTTGAAAGACCGAGTTTGATTTTACGTTGTGGTCATCGATGCTGATATTCTCTTCCTGAACTCCCACATCTTTCAGCCTTCGGACGATGGCCATTTCTAACTCACTAGGCGTAGGAAGGTAGGACCAGACATTGCTTTTAATACCCACAATGTCATCGGGCTTGATCAGTTTTCGGAAAGCCTGTTCGGCACTGTCCGCATCCAGCAATACAGACACCGCCTCATCCAGCATCTGCTGAATAATTTCAGCGTCGATGACTGAATTCTGATCGACAGCCCCCTCGTGACGGATCAAGACCACTCGGGACTTCTTTGCTGGCTGGGCCGATAAGCCTACGCCGGTTCCCAGGAGAGCGATAGCACTCTTCTGCATGAAATCACGCCGGGTCATCCCTGCTGTCCTCATTATTCACCTTCTTTTCTGTGACTCAGCAAGATTAGAAAACTTTCTCCCCTCTTCCTGAGTTACTGAACTTCTGTCTTTTTCTCGACGCGGCCTCCAAGATACTTGGCCAAGAACTCTTCCATGGCCCTGTAAAAGTCGAAGCGGTTCTCTTCGTTCCGGAAGCCATGTCCTTCGTTATCTTTCACCAGATAGGGAACATCGATACCGCGGGCCTTCAATGCCTCAACCATCTGATCCGACTCGGCCTTGGGAACCCGGGGATCATTAGCGCCTTGAGCAATCAGAAGGGGTGCCTTGATCTTATCCACATGGAAAACAGGTGAAGCGGCTTCGAGCAGCTCTTTGTCCTTTTCTGGATGTCCGACCATCTCGTAAATCATCTCTAGATAAGGCTTCCAGTAAGGCGGAATCGCTTTCATCCAGGAAAAGATGTTGGCCACGCCGACATAATCCACTCCACAGGCATAAAGATCAGGCGTGACTGTAAGCCCGGCCAGGGTTGCATACCCGCCGTAAGATCCACCGTAAATACCCACCCGCTCTGGGTCAGCGATGCCTTGGTCGATGAGCCACATCACACCATCCGTGATATCATGCTGCATGGCCTTACCCCATTCCTTAAAACTGACCTCCCAGAATTTACGCCCGTAACCGGTCGAGCCTCTGAAATTCAACTGAAGGACCGCGTAGCCACGATTGGCTAAGAACTGCACCTCAGGATTGTAACCCCAGGCATCCCTGGCCCATGGTCCACCGTGGGGGTTGACGACAACAGGCAGTTTTTCGGGCTCGAGCCCCTTGGGCAGAGTCAAATAGCCACGGATCGTCAATCCATCGCGGGACTGATAGGAAATGGGCTCCATCTCACACATGTTGTCTTCATTAATCCAAGGAGTTATATCGGCTAACTTGATGAACTCGCCTGTTTCTCGGTTCAGGTAGTAATATCCTCCCAGCGACCGGTCACTGTAGGTTACGGCCAGAGCCTTTGTCTCATCCTTGCTCAGGTCGATAACATCGACCACGTAACCGGGAAGTTTTTCTTCCAGCTTCCTCTGCAGTTGCTCTCTTTCTTCGTCGAAGAAATAATATTCCCTCTTGTCGAGGAGATAGGCAACGCCCGTTATTTTTTTCCGCTTTTTCGATCTCATCAAGCCTTCAACATCAACCTCAGGGTGTTCAAAAATCAGGTTGGTCGTCTCTTTTTTCTCGATATCGTACTCATATATCGCTGTCTTGTCGCGCCCTATGTTGGAGGCCACGTATAAATTCTTATTATCAAAGGTGAAGAATAACGGGTAGAGCGTTTCCTTGAAACTCGTCGTGATCAGCACCTGAAAATCATCCTTCTCGCTGTCCCTGTACAGGACGCTGGTGCTGACGCCGTCTGTGGTTTGGGCAATCCTCAAATTTCCATCATGGTCAGTTCGCCAGTCTGTGATGTTCCCTGCGTTCTGGGCCACCATTCCCATCTCACCTGTATTAATGTTGATCCGGTAGGCATCAAAAATACGGGGATCTCTCTTATTCATCGAAATCAGCATGTGTTCCTCATCGTTTTCCAGGTCGTCGATGAGCCGGACTTGGACCTTCTCGAAGGGAGTCAACTCTTTTTCATCTGAACTGTCGATGTTGACCGCATACAGTTTCCAGTTTTCATCCCCGAATTTGTCCTGGACATAGGCGATGCGGCTGTTGTTGGCCCAGAAATAGCCGATAATATCCCGTTCGGTCGACTTCGTGATCTGGGTGACTTCCTCCTCGCCGATCTTCTGGACATGAATGTTCAACCGGGTCTGCCAGGGTTTTAAAAAAGCCAGATGCTCTCCATCGGGAGAGAGTGTAAACCTTGCCACTTCCGGGTTCCGAAAGAAATCTTCCATCGGAATGACAGGAGCCATTTCTTCCTTCGGAGCACAACTGAAGAGGATGAGAATAATTCCAGCCATCAGTAAAAGATTCTTACGCATTGTTTTCTCCTTAAATATCTTTTTTTTATAAAGTTTACGTTAAGGTTTTAATAAATTTTATTTTACTGGGTCCCTGCTACCTGCTTCCGCAGGCACAAGCTCCGCAGGGATTACGGTGAAAAAATTTTATAGCACAGGAGAAGAATGAAGTCAAAGCATGTCCCCGCCCCTGCCTGTGCAGGGACAAGCTTCAGCGGGGATCCAGGTTCGTCTCTGAGCAGGCAGGTGCTGGGATGGATTTTATTTTACTGGGTCCCTGCTTCCGCAGGGATGACGAAAAGGATTACTTTTTTTATCCTGTCTGTTTTCTCCAGACCAGGTTGGTCTGGTTTTTGAAGATGATCCGGCCTTCATTCAAAGCATGATAGTAGAAGGGAAATTCCACTTCCTGCAGATCAGGGTTGATGTAGTGAATCGTGTACAAAATCCACTCTTTCTTAGCCACTTCTATCCTTTCGACTTTCGATATCGGATGGATGTTGATGTCCCCCTCGATGGTCTTGAAGATAATCCTATCCTTTTCGAGCTCAAAATATGTGTCCTCGTATTTGAATGTTGAGGTTTTCCAGACTCCGATGAGCTCGTCTGAGAGCGTTTTGCTTTTTGCACAGTAGTCTCCCAAAAAGACAATCACAATCGCAACAGCCAATAATACAGTTTTTCGTTTCATCCTAAAACCTCCCACTTCCATGGAGAACTCACTTCGCCCTAGCTATCGCTAAGCGTGCAGTCCTCCCCGGCAGAATTCTTTTTTCAAGATAACCATGATGAATCATCTTTTTCCCTGGCTATTACTTCTAAAAAGGCCTCGACTGCTCGAGGATCCAATCCCTTCCCGGTCTGACTTTTAATTATCTTTATGGCTATCGGATCGGGAAAGGCCTCTCTATACGGCCGATTTGAGGTAACAGCTTCGTATCGATCAGCCACGGAGAGGATTCGACTGTACAAGCTTATGTTTTCTCCTGAGAGCCCCTCCGGATACCCAGACCCATCGAAATTTTCGTGGTGCTGCTTAACGATCAATATGACGTCGGTATATTGTGAAATAGGCTCCAATATTTTAGCTCCCAGGCAAGGATGTGTCTCTACGATTTTTCTTTCTTCTGGTGTCAAGGGACCAGCCTTATCCAGAATTTCATTCGGAATGCCGAGTTTGCCGATATCATGAAGAAGCCCACCCCGATGAAGAATATCCAATTCATTGCCGGAAAGCCCCATGATCCGTCCGATTTTCAGCGCTAAGCCCGTCACTCTTTCGGAGTGACCGGCCGTCCAATGCGATTTGGCGTCGATAGACCGGGCTAAGGCAAGTAAAGTTCCCCAACTGAACTCTTCGATTTCTTCGATCAATCGTGTGTTGGATAAAGCCACGCCCACCTGGTCTGACAGCTGGCGCAGTTGGTTCAGGTCGTCCTGGGAAAACGGAGATTGCCCGCTGTAGGCGACGCTTATGATTCCGGCTAACTCCTGTTTAAGGATCACAGGAAAGACTCGAAAAGATAATTGGCCCCTATCCTGAAAGGGGGCAAGATAGAATGGAGCAGGCTGATCTTCATCAATCACAAAGGACCCGCGGTTATCCTTGAGAACTTGGATCTCTTCCGGAGTTAATTGGATATCCTTGACAGATCTCTGGAGCTTGGGATTTCCGAATCCCGCATAGACGTGACCCACGTCCGCTCTTTTTGGATTCAACAGGGTGATGCTCACGCCCTCGTTCGGAAAAACTTTTGATATACGAGAGATGAGAGTGTCGACCATCTTTTCTATATTCAAGGTCGACAGGATGGAGCGATCGACTTCGGCAATCGCTGACAGTGTTTTAAACTGTTTGCCCAATTGGCTGGTCATGATATTGAAGGAGTCGGCAAGAGCTCCGAATTCATCGCGACTCTTCACTAGAACTCGGGTTTCAAAGTCTCTCTTCGCGATGCGCTGGGCTCCTTCCTTCAGCTTTTCAATCGGAACGAGACTCCGTCTGATCTGACTCACACTCAGGAACAAAACCACCCACAAAGACAGAAGGATGACCAATGGGAAGGTTTTTTTGAAATAGGCTATGGGGGCATAAACATAGGATTTTGCCTCGCTGACAACGACTCTCCACTTCGGTGAGGCGAAGCGGCTCTGGAGAAAAATATCCCTGAGTCCGGCAAGATATGTCTTATCCCCCAGAGTCCATTCGAAATACCCCGATGAGGCCCCCTCCAGTTCCTGTCTGGCACGCTCAGGAAAATGGATTGACCCTCCATAGGACGCAAAGAGAACTCGATCTGAATGGTCTAGGATTGAGAGTTCGGTCAGCGGCGGCAAGGAATGTTTGTCTCCCTGTAACCAGACATAAATCGGATCTACTTCGGCCACCAGCAAATCCAGATCTGAAGTTTCTGGCTTAAGAGCTTTGACCATAAATAAGCTGGACATCCCTTCAGGTTGATATCGGGTAGAAATGACAAGTTCTCCTCGACGGAGAGATTGCATTTCTTCAAGAGACAGCTCTGGCCGGGTTTGAATATCACCGAATATCGAAGACATCTCTCCCTTGGAGGTTGAAAGAATGATGCCTTTAAATTTTTCCTCGAGATAATCATCAAGCTCAGGAGGAGGAGTCTTCAGAAGATTAAGAGAATCCATATGGGTATTGGCGGCCATCCTCGTTAATTCAGATTCCAAGAACATCAACCGTTCAAACATAGACAGAGCCATGGCTTTGCATGTCTGATGAAGCCTTGTTTGGCTTTGTTCACGGAGATGATTTGTCACTTGACGGAAAGTCAAGAAAGCTAAGAGGGCGATCGGGATCAGAGTACAGAGGATGAACAGGAGGGCGATGCGCTGAGCCACTCGGCTGCAGAGAAACGCCCTATCCCATTTCATGGTCATCCATCTGGATTAATATTTGGAACCCAAGCCGATGTATTCACCGTTATTGGCCCGGACGATGTCATCCCAGCTGACTGGCGGAGTTAATGGCTTCTTTGTAGCCTCATCCGCTCCCATGCTGTAGAGGTCAAAATCAGAATTCAACGGGATCAAGAATCTATCTTTTCGCCATTTCCCGCTGACTTCGCCTCGTTTTTTTCCGAAGATGGGGAGGTACTCATAAGGATTCCCCCAGGGATCGGTGAGGTCTATCACTCCGACTTCAGCCAAGGTTTCTGGATAATATCCATGTTCGAGGAAAAAATCTTCAATCTTCTGAGAAATGGAAACGATGTCTGAAACGGCCTGGTTGTTCCGCCCTTTCAGCATCAGACCATTGAAAGCCGGAACCATGAGGGTGGTGAAGGTGCCGAGGATAGCCGTCACGATGAGTGCCTCGAGCAGAGTAAAGCCTTTCGGATGGACAAGGCATTTAGGGCAACCAACATGAGAGGCGAACGATTTCTTGGGAAAGGAAAACCATGAAAATATCGATAATCTTTCCATTGTCTTCAATCCCAATTTCTCAGGTTGGGTGCGAAGAAGCTTCCCTTTCCATTGAACAGCTCGTTTTATTAGTTTGATTACCACTAATTATACATACAGATAGTGAACTATAGCCCAAATGAGAACAATCCCCCTTGTAGAGTAATTCTGGGGGGAAATTTCGGTTCTTGGATTCACCCCTATGGGTGATGGACAGAGACCGATATCCTCTTCTCTTTTTGCTTATCCGAAGGATGTTCCTGGAGGAGAAGAATGAGAAAGTTTGGGTATTCCCAGATACTTATGGTAAGGTCATAATCCCTGAGGAAATGAGCCTAATGATCATGCGGAAGTGGTTTACCTATTCAAGCCTGAAGCCTATTCCTCCAATTCCTTGAATTCCCCTGCTCCTCTCTTGAACAAGAGGAAGACCAGGATGCCGATGATCAGATGGGCGGCCATCACATACCAGACATACTCTGGATGCCCCTTATCCCTGACGAATCCGTAAAGCGAGGTGTAGGCCACTCCGCTTAATCCCCCTCCCAATCCGATAGCTAAGAAATTAGACCCCATGTACAGACCGGCTTTTTCCTTCGGGGCTATCCAAGTGATGTATTCCTGGATGCGAGGCGAGGAGATCATCTCTCCCAAGGCAAACAGGAAAATGCCCAAAAAAACCCAACTGGATACAGAGACGTTAGCAAAACCTATCAGACCAAACCCGACGGCGGCCACGAATAGACCGGACAAAAAAGAAGGAATCGCCTTGAATCGTTCGACCACCCGTGAAACGATGATCTGGAAGAAGATGATGATGTAGCCAGTATGGGCAATCGTCTCCCCGAGAATTTTCCTCACGCCGTCTTCATCGGTGTGGGACAGAAAGTTGGCCACACCGGTCCCTAGAACGCCTTTGATGTTCAGGTAAAGCTGAGCTGTGTTGAGGTTGCTGTCAATATAGATAGCCAGGAGATTGAAGAAAGCCCAGAAGGGAAGCCAGAAGAAAAGACCCAGCAGGATAAGAAAGAATAGGAACTTCAGGTCTGCCAGGGCCACGCCCAAATCCCTGAATTTTCGGCCGAGGGTGACTCCTTCGATCTCTCTTTTCGGTTCTTTGTAGAAAAAAATCGTGATTAAAAGCATCAGAGCTATCCCGATGGCTGCAGCCAGGAACGCATAATTCCAAGAAATCGCTCTGAGTTTTCCGGCCACCACCGGGCCGAAAGAGGCTCCGACGTTGACCATCTGGTAGAAGATCCCGAACCCGAGAGTCTTGTTGGTTTTGTCGGTGACAGCGCGCACGGTGCCGGAGATGAGGGGTTTAAAAATACCGGCAGCCAGGCCGATACTGAGCATGGTCAGGGCAATACCTGAGAACGACTTGGTGATCATCAAAAGCAGTATGGATGGAAGGTAGGCTAAGTAGGACACGATGAGAACTTTCTTAAACCCGAACTTGTCGGCAAAGGTCCCTGAAATGACCGGTATTGTATAGGAAATAAGGATAAAAATACTCTGGACAATGCCCAACTGGGCAGCCGTATAGCCAAGGTAGTTCATGTAAATCCCGAAACCCATGTAGATGCCGTAGTAGGCAAACCGTTCCAGGATCTCGATAGAATTGGCAACCCAGAACACTTTTGGGAAAGGAGTTCTTTCCTGCATCATACCCTCTCAGAGTGGATTTTGATAAGCCTCAGATTAAAGCAGCTTGAACCCAGAATGGTATAAAAACACGTCTGGAGACGCAAGTGATTTTTATCATGGCTCCCCACTTCCCCCGATGAATGATGTCTTTATCCAGACTTGATCCATTCGAGGACAGCCACAGAGGGATCTACTCTCAGATTTTTCTCGATGGCCTTCCAGTCATTAGCCAACAGCCGTCTCTCGACCTGCTTCAATCCTTCCAACATGAACCTGTACTGCCGGATCGTGGTCCCTAGGAATGCGGGGACAAGACAGAACACCACGGTGAGGGGAAGCTTGAAATCGAAGGCCAACTGCTGGGTATACAGGAGAGCCCAGTTATCCCCGCACCTCTGATCACGACTCATCCAGTAGGCCACGGGACCTTTCTTGATGGGGCGATGCTTGTTGAAAGTCCTGACTCTGTCCTCGATTATCTCAATCCTTAATACAGGGGTACGAGCTTTTTCTGGATAAGCTGAGAAATCTTTTCGGCAGTTCTTTTGTAGGTTTCCCAATCCTGGTCGAACGGATCGGGTATGTCCCAAAGACTCATTCGATCCAGGAGGTGGGGGTAACGATATTTGAGCATCTCATGAACGCCCGTATCGAGGACGATGATATAATCGAAGCGCTCTGGTTCCACCGCAGCTGTGCTTCTTGTCCTGTGGGCGGAAATATCCACGCCGTACAGATCCTTCATGATCTCCACAGCCTCCTCGACGGCTCCCTCGAATACGGGCGAGAGGCCAGCGCTCTCGATATCGACATGATCGGGGAGCAGCTTTTTGGCCAGCCCCTCGGCCATTGGACTGCGGCAGGTGTTCCCGTAACACACAAAAAGCAGACTTTTGACCGGGGCTTCGAAATCACTCTTTTTCATGAATCATGAGTTTATCATAAATAAAGGGAGAGCAGCATCACTGCTGCTCTCCCTTTATTTATCCTTCGTATACTGAACTATTTCTTCGCTATAGACTCGACAGCTGATGAGGAGATATTGAGTAACTCAGCCATCATCTGGGTGTTGATTTTCCTTTTCCTGAAGGCATCCAAAGCGAGGTGAAAAAATCTTTCTGAAACGATCGGCCCTGCCTTCTTTCCAGTCTTAGAGGCTTTCCCATCCAGACTGCCAAACAGGATTTTCTCCCTCTTATCGGCATCCAGATTCAAATATTCTTTCCCCCGGGTTGGAGAAATATAGTCCATCTCTCTCAGGGTGCTCAGCATGTCCAAGGGGTGGACACCGAAATATCTTTTCAGGTACAGCACATCATCGAAATCTAGCCGGAATTTCCCGAAGTCTTTCTCGACAATCTCTCTCACTTTATTCCTGGGCATCATGAAGCAGGAGGCAAACCTCTGAGCAAACCGCTCCCTCGGGTGGTAGAGAGTTACGTACTCATCGACAAAAAAGTCAGGGCTGTCAACGATAGGGTCGTCCGATCGATCTTTCAAGTAATGGCTGTACTCATGGACGGCTGTGAACACCTGTCGATCATAGGGCAGATGACTGTTAACAAGGGTAAAAGCAGCCTGTTTGAGTTCGATGAAGACATGGATGCCTGATATATTAAATTCGTTCGAGATCGGATATCTCAAGATGCGTAATCCGTTGAGCTCCAGGAGAGAGAGGACATTGCGGATGGGCTCGTCCCCCAGTCCAAGCCGGCGTCTTTCTTGTTCCGCCATCCGTTCCGGTGTGACGCTAGTGTAGACTGGAGCAAGATTCAGGCGCCTCCCGGTCAAATCCTCGAGCCAGAGATACTGATCCACATAGCTCTGGAATTTTTTCAGGATGCGCCTGGCTTTTTGATCCAACTGAGGATTCTGGAGCAGCCAACGGAATCCCTCCTCTTTTTTTTCTACCATGAAATACGAGATATCCTTCTTGAAGAACGTGGCCAAGGCCGATAGACTATCCAAGCTCGGCGCTCTTTTTCCCAGTTCGAGTTGGGAGATGAATTTACTGGAAAGTCCGACGGCTTTGGCCAGATGCTTCTGTGTCAGCCCCGTCCCTGCCCGGAGCTTCCTGATCTTTGTTCCCACGATTTGATACATTGGCTTCCCCTATAAAAAGGATGCCCCCTTTATAACTCCAGGTCATAAAAATGTCAACAATCAAAGCCCTTCCACAAAAAAGGGAACAGATAACATTTTTTTTGGGGTTTCCTGGTCAAGATGGGGGCAGGAAATTCCTTGATGACTCTATTCAACATTTGCCCTTCCAGACAAAAATAATCTAGAATGGAGTGGTTGTTGAATGGGAAGGAGACACCCATGAAAAAATTGCCCAAGAAGGAATTCACCCAAAAATGGCAGACGTATTTTAAAAGCGCTAAGCTGCCCCTTATCTTTTTCTATTCGAATGATATCCGTTATCAGGAATTCCTGAAGCCTCTCCCATCCAAAAAGAGGCATGTCTGTTTGATCGGTCAACTAGATATCTGTTTTAAGGGAAAGACAATCGCCTTCACCAAAGACACAATCGGATGTGGAGGAGGAGTGCGCTATTCCGGATTTCCGTATACGTTCAGCCCGGATTTCTATTATTTCCTCTCCTGTGGTGTTCCAGGTAGACTGGAAGGAGAGCGGTACAAAAAATCTCCAGAAATCGTCAAAGGGGCCGAAAAAGATATGCCAAAAATTTCAGCAGAAGGTAAATTTATCGTCTTCAAGAAATGGGACCTGTTGGAGGAAGAAGAGGAACCGGTGGCTGTTGTGTTTTGGGACAGGCCCGATGTTATCTCCGGACTTTTCACCCTTGCCAATTTCCGCACCGTCAGCCCCCAGGGCGTGATTGCGCCCTTTTCTTCAGGCTGTGGGAGTATGATCGCTTATCCTGTTGCAGAGAATCGGCGGAAAAGCCCGCGGGCTGTTTTGGGCATGTTTGATATATCGGCTAGACCGTACGTCGATAAGAATGTTCTATCACTCGCCGTCCCGATAAAAAAATTCATCCAGATGGTCGAAGACATGGATGAAAGCTTCTTAATCACAAATTCCTGGAAGATGGTCGCCAAAAGGATTCAGTAATATTCACATCTGATTCTATTGGCTATTTTGACCTCGCCTTACTATTTAATATAAAATAGAGCCGCCTGGTGATTTAAACCAGTTCCCATTTCTAGGTGAAGGGGAGAGTTCAAGCCATGGCAAAAATCGAAGAAGGTCTTTTCTCAAAGCTCATCGGTAACGTCAGCGATGGGATCTATTTCCTGGATACTGACAGGAAAGTCACCTACTGGAATCAAGGCTCAGAGGCCATCAGCGGCTACAAAACCGAAGAGGTCATGGGAAAACGATGTTCGGAGAACATCCTCGTTCATATCAACGAATGGGGAGAGAAGCTGTGCGATAAGGACTGCCCGGTCAAAAAAACGCTGGAGGATGGACAGATTCATGAGATGAAAGCTTACCTCCAGCACAAAGAGGGATACCGGATTCCGATCATGATGCGGGCGATTCCGATAAAAGACAGGGAGGGGAAAACGATCGGCGCTGTTGAGATCTTTAGAGACGATTCCCCTCGACTGGCCATCCCTCAGAGAATCCAGGAGCTGGAGCGGATGGCCCTCCTCGACACACTGACCAAGGTGGGAAATCAACGGTATTCGGAAATTCATCTGGAGGCCCGTCTGAACGAGATGTCGAAGTACCACTTTCCTTTCGGCGTCCTGTACGCCGACGTGGACGACTTCGAGGAGATCAACAAGACCTTCGGAACAGTCGTGGGCGATAAGATTTTGAAGATGGTCGCTCAGACAATACAGAATAACATCCGTTTTTTCGATTTCGTCGGCCGCTGGGAGGATGATGAGATGGTCGTTATCCTGTCCAACATCGAAAAGGGCAGGCTGGATCTGATCGCCAACAAACTTCGCCTCCTTATCGGCGCCTCGAACATATCGGTCGAAGAAAAAACTGTCCAGGCCACGATCTCCATCGGCGCCACCCAAGCGAGGTTGGGAGACACAACAGAAAGCTTGATGAACAGAGCCCATCGATTGATGCAGAAAAGCAGGGAATCTGGAAAAAATACAGTCAGCTCAGGCTAATATATTGCTTGAGACTATCTCTGCGCCAGAGAGGTGACGATGATGACCAGCCCGACGGCGATCAGGATCAGAGGCCACCAGGTAACCATCCCGAACACATAGGCAGCCCCGATGATGATCAGCACAGAACCACCGATCAGCTTACCCGTCACCGGCTGACGATCTCCTGTTCTGGCGACTCTGATCAGGGCTTCCAAGATCAAAATGCAACCCAAGCCCAGGACAAAATAAGCCCACCAGTCCCCCCAGGAAATATAATCCAGGGTGGTGAGTAAAAAAAGCACTCCTAGAAGAATGAGTATCAGTCCTCCGGTCACACCCGAAAGAGGGTCATGACCTTTCTTTACGCCTTCGGCCATCCTCGCCTCCTTTTAAGGCAACTCATTTTAATCCTAACCTGAAGCCTAGAATATCACAATCTGGGCAGAGAAAATAGAAGCTGACTTGAAAACAGGCTATCTGTCCCAATTCGAGGGCTAATCTCATCTAACTAATATTAACGCAATAATTGGTGTGACATCATCTCTTGGGCGGCCTGGATGCCGCCCTCGAGCCCCCGTAGCGGAGG
>Ga0209427_10001703_pt1 | contig 25442 bp, 29 predicted proteins | sample DeeMarSWOR136_30_FD_187465 | JGI IMG/M metagenome (GOLD analysis project Ga0209427, IMG submission 187465) | Marine sediment microbial communities from White Oak River estuary, North Carolina - WOR-1-36_30 (SPAdes) (version 2) | ecosystem: Environmental > Aquatic > Marine > Intertidal zone >...
ATTCGGCGGCGCTAAATGTTCACCGATTTTTTCTATATCCTCCGGCAAAACAAGGTCCCCGTCTCCCTAGTGGAGTGGATGACCCTCATGGAGGCGCTGGCCAAGGGGCACATCAAAGACCTGGACGATTTCTATTTCCTGGCCCGGGCCATCTTGGTCAAGAGCGAAGCCTACTACGACCAGTACGACGTCGCCTTCCAGCAGTATTTCCAGGGAGTGGAAGCCCCCGAAGAGATTACCGAGCAGGTGCTGGACTGGCTCAAAGACCCCTTAAACCGCTTCTTCATGAACGAGGAGGAGCGGGCCAAGTTCGAGAGCATGGACTTCGACAAGCTCATTGAGGAGCTGGAGAAGCGGCTCAAAGAACAGACCGAGCAGCACGACGGCGGCGGCCACTGGATTGGGCGGGGGGGCACCTCTCCCTTCGGGCACTCCGGCTATCACCCCGCCGGCATCAGAATCGGGCGGCAGTCGGGGGGGCGGCACGCCGTGCAGATTGCCGGAGAACGTAGATTCAAGAACTACCGCAGCGATTTGACCTTGGACGTGCGCCAGATTGGCATGGCGCTGAAAAAGCTGAGGCAGTTGCGGAGGACAGGATTAGAGGACGAACTGGACCTTGAAGGGACGATTAAAGCCACCGCCAAGAACGCGGGCGACCTGGACTTTATCTGGCAGCGCAGCCGCAAGAACACAGTCAAGCTACTTTTATTGATGGACGTCGGCGGCTCCATGGAGCCCTTCGCCAAGCTCTGCAGCCGCCTCTTTTCGGCGGCGCATTCCAGCACCCACTTCCGGGACTTTCAGTACTACTATTTCCACAACTGTATCTACGACTATCTCTACAAGGATGTCGAGCGGGTAGACGCGGTGAGCACTGTCCACCTGCTGCGCACGCTGGAGCCCGACTACAAGCTGCTTTTAGTAGGCGACGCTAGAATGGGCCCCTGGGAGCTGACCGAGCGCTACGGGGCAATTAATTATTACGAGCGCAACGAGATACCGGGCATACTCTGGCTGAAGAGAATCCGCGACCACTTCGACCACAGCGTCTGGCTCAACCCCGACGACCCGCGCTTCTGGATTCACACCACGGTGCAGATGATAGGCAAGCTCTTCCCCATGTACCAGCTGACGCTTTCGGGGCTGGAGCAGGCCGTCGGCAAGCTGGTGGTGGCTAAGTAAGCTAGTCGAAGCCGTACCACTTAGTCATGACATCCAAAGGCTCCCTCTCCGAGCGGAACTGGTTTATGGGGTCTTTGTCGTCAGGATAGCCGATGGCGATACCCAGCACGAAGAGCTTTGAGTCAGGGATATCCAGCGCCTTCCTCAGGACATCGGGGTATTGCACCGCCTGCGCCTGAGCCACCGTGCCCAGCCCGTAGTCGGTAGCCAGCAGCATGATGTTCTGGGCGGCCAGGCCGCAATCGAAAACGAGCCAGGCGTTGATGGCCTCTTTCTGGAAGTAGAAGTCGCGGTCGATGAGGATATAGATGACGCAGGGCGCGCCGTAGTTCTTTAAGCCCTGCAGCCGCCACCAGCCCCTCCCCTCCCTGTCCTCCCGCTTTATCCCCTTGATTTTCTGCTCGGTGGCCATCAGCTTGCCGGTGCGGCTGATGTAGGGCTCGGGGAAGCCCCAGGGGCGGGCGATATCGAGCTTGGGTTCGTCGTCTATCTTTGCGATGTAGGTCTTTTTTATCTCCTCCAGTTTAGCCCCGGAGGCGATGGCGAACTCCCAGGGCTGCGTGTTGGCCCAGGAAGGCGCCCACAGCGCCAGTTCCATTATCTCCCTTAAGACCTTCTGGGGTACGGGGTCGGGCTTAAAGGCCCGCGTGCTCTTTCTCTCTTTGATGGCGCTAACGGTATCCATAGCTATCCTCCTCTAACCAGATTCTGACCGGCGGCGAAGGCATCCTTGAGGGCGGTGGGGTGCTTCTTGATGGCGCCCTTCTCGTCGATGCCGGGAAAGAGCAGCTCGCCAGCGTATCCGACATCAATGACGGTGAAGAAGGCCTTGACCGTCGCCAGCGAGGGCTCAAAGAGGCGAGCCAGCTTCATACCGCCCACGGCGACAAACAGACCCTTACGCTCTCTTCTATCGCCCAGCGGTGGTTTCTTTAGAATATACTTTCTCGCCCAGAGCGCCTGGCCGCGGTCAATCATGGCCTTCATCTGGGCGGATAAGCCCAAAAAGTGTATCGGCGAAGCCAGCACGATGCGGTCGGCCTTTTCCATTTCTTTATAGACCGTCTGCATATCGTCCTTAATGCGGCAGACGCCCGCCTCAAAACAGGCGTCGCAGTGCTGGCAGGGGCTAATATCCAGGTCGTTGAGGGCAAGGGTCTTGGTCTCGGCGCCCTCACTTTCAGCGCCCTTTATCACTTGAGCCAGCAGGAGGTCGGTGTTACCACCTCGTCGGGGACTGCCATTAAGGCCCACTACTCTCATTGGCTGCCTCCTTTGATAAGGCTCAGGAGCTCTTTTTCCCGTGACTGCATCTTGCGCCTAGCCTCGCTCTCTTCGTGGTCATAGCCCAGCAGGTGGAGCAGGCCGTGAATGAGCAGTATAGAAAGCTCTCTCTTTAAGAGGTGGCCGTGCTCTTCGGCCTGAACTGCCGCCTGTGGATAGGATATTATCACCTCGCCCAGGTGGAGCAGGCCATCAGGGGCAAAGATAAAGCGGGAGCCGTCGGCCTCATCACGGGTGGAGAAGGCGAGGACATCGGTGGGCTCGTCCTTACCCCGGTAGCTGCGGTTGAGCTGTTGCACCATTTCCTGGCCGGTGACAACGATACCCACCTCGGTCTTGGCGCTGGCCTTTTCCGCCGCCAGCACCCGCTGAGCGATTTCCTCGAGCCAGGACGGCCCGACACCGGCTTCGACACCCTCGTCGACCAGAATGTTTATCTCCACGGCTATAAGCCCATATTAGCACAGCGGCGGCGAGGGCTCAATAAGAGCTTTTATGGTAGAATAGCCCTATGAAAAAGAAAAAGGTGGGACTGGCGCTGGGGGGCGGGGCGGCGCGGGGACTGGCCCATATCGGGGTGCTGGAGGTCTTCGAGCAAGAGAAGATCCCCATCGACATGATTGCCGGCACCAGCATCGGGGGGATGGTGGGCGCCTTCCGCGCCCAGGGACAGGACTCCAGCGCCATGAAGGAGATGGCCGTAAAGATAAACGTGATGAAGATGCTCTCGCTGGCCGACCTGGCCCTGCCCAAGTCGGGGCTTTTAGGGGGTAAGGCGGTCATCAACCTGCTGCAAAAGGCGATGGGCAAGGATGTTAAGTTCGACGAATTGCCCATGCCGCTGGCGCTGGTGGCCACTGACATCATCACCGGTGAGGAGGTGGTCATCGACCAGGGGTCGGTGCTGGAGGGGGTCAGGGCCACCATCTCCATACCGGGGATTTTTACCGTGGCCAAGCGGCAGGGACGCTACCTGGTGGACGGGGGGCTGGTGAACCCGGTGCCGGTAAGCGTGCTCAAGAAGATGGGCGCCGACTTTATCATCGCCGTAAACGTCATGCCCGACGTGGGCGCCAGCGCCCGCCATCAGAAGAAGGACAAGAAGGGGCCAAAGGAGCCCAATATCTTTAACGTTATCCTGCAGTCCCTCTACATCGGAACTTATATCATCGCCAAAGCCTCCACCAAAGGCGCCGACGTCATCATCAGCCCCGATACCACCGTAATTCACCCCGGTGACTTCCACCGCGCCCGTGAGTGCATCGAGCAGGGGGAGATAGCCGCCCGTGAGGCTATGCCCGAGCTCAAGCGGAAATTGAGCCAAGCATAGGGCTGTGATACAATAATTGTCCAAGAATAAAAACGGAAGGGGGAAGCAAAATGCCAGCAGCATGTGGTCTAGCCTGTGAAGTCTGTGGTGCCTTAGCCTCCGGGAGTTGTTTCATAGGAGGCTGTGTAGCCGGAACCGACCCTAAAGCTCCGGAAAAGTTGGAGAAGTTCAAAGCAGCAACGGGACAGTCCTGTTCAATACTGGAGTGTGCCATAAACAAGAAGGAGGGTTACTGCCTGAGTTGCGCTGAATTCCCCTGTGACGTTCATTATAAGCAGGAGCTTTACAGTATAAAAACTCTCGACATGATAAAGGCAATAAGAGAACAGAGGCAAAATAAATAGGCCATCCTCGGGTGGCTGTATTCAATTTGAGACCACGGAGGGGTCGCATAGTGGTCTAGTGCGGGCGCCTGCTAAGCGCTTACCCTGGTAACTCGGGGTCGAGGGTTCGAATCCCTCCCCCTCCGCCATAAAAACTATGAGCAAGGTTGACGACTATATAAATAAGCAGCCTTCACCCCAGAAGGAAATCTGCCAGAGCTTGAGGGAGCTTATCCTCAAGACTATCCCCGGGGTGAAAGAAGAAATGATGTGGGGCGTCCCCGTCTTTGCCGGCGGCAAGTTCTACATCGGAGCGCTCAAAGACAAAGTTAATTTGGGGTTCGCCATCAAGGGGCTGACTAAAGAAGAGATAGCCCTTTTCGAGGGCGGCGGCAAAACGATGCGGCACATCAAGGTCTACACCGGGGAAGATATCGACGAAGAGAGAATAAGCGGGCTTTTAAAACTGGTCGATAAAAAAGCCAGCTGCTGAAAAGAACCTCGTCATATCAACACTATCCCCTGTACTAATCGAACGGAGTTATGCCTAAATATCATATCTGGACCATCGGCTGCCAGATGAATAAAGCCGAGTCGGAAAGGCTGGGCAGCTATTTCGAGAAGCTGGGCTACCAAGCCAGCGCCAACGCCAACGAAGCCGAGCTGGTGGTGCTCAACAGCTGCGTGGTGCGCCAGAGTGCCGAAGACCGCGTGGTCAACAAGCTCGATAACCTCAAGGCGCTAAAGAAGGCGCGCCCCGATATGACGCTGGCCGTTACCGGTTGCCTGGTAAACGCCGATACCAAAAACCTGGCAAAACGCTTCCCCCAGGTAGATTACTTCTTCAGGCCCGGCGACTATCCCCAGTGGTTGGCAGGCCCCAGTGAACCGCCGCTACCCGAAAAACCGAATGTCGCCGCCTACGTGCCCATTATCCAGGGGTGCGATAATTTCTGCAGCTACTGCATCGTCCCCTACCGCCGCGGAAGAGAGAGGAGCCGAACGGTAGCCGAAATCGTAAACGTGGTCAAGGAGCTGGTAAATCGTGGCACCAAAGAGGTTACCCTGCTGGGACAGAACGTGGACTCCTACGGGCACGACCTGCCCGGAAAGCCAGAGCTGGCCGATTTATTACACGAGCTGAACGAGATGGAAGGGCTTTTACGAATTCGTTTTTTGACCAACCACCCCAAGGACATGAGCCCGAAGCTGATTGAGGCGGTGGCGGCGCTGGACAAGGTCTGCGAGCAGCTTACCCTGCCCGTCCAGTCGGGGAGCAACGCTGTCCTAAAGGCAATGAAGCGGGGCTATAGCGCCGAGCACTACCGAAAGCTGGTCAGCCAGATAAGGACTATAATACCCGAAATCGCCCTGAGCACCGATATCCTGCTCGGCTTTCCCGCGGAGACGGAAGCCGAATTCCAGGAGACGGCCGACTTGCTATCCGAGCTAAATTTTGATACAGTCCATATAGCCGCTTATTCGCCGCGGCCGGGGACCTTCGCCGCCAGGGAACTGGACGACAATATCCCCCCCACCGAAAAGAAGCGGCGCTTAGAGCACATCGAGCGGCTACAGGAGGCAATCGCCACTGCCATCAACGCCCGTCTCAAGGGCAAAGTGGTCGAGGTGCTGGTGGAAGGGGAAAAGAAGGGGAGGTGGTTTGGGCGCACGCGGAGCGATAAACTGGTATTCTTCAACGACAGCCGCGACTGTCGGGGAAAACTAATAAAAATAAAAGTCGAAAAAACAAGCCCCTGGTCACTCCAGGGCAGTGTTGAAGGTTAAATTATATAGGAGGCAAAATGAAGCGGTCTAAGATTCTGGGCTTAGTGTTAATTGTCGCCGTGCTCGCCACCATGGCGCTGCTGGGCGGCTGTTATCCCGCCGACGGTGAAGGCGGCGGCACCAGCAGCACCATCTACATGATTGTCTTTTTGGTGCTGATTTTCGCCATGTTCTACTTCCTCATGATTCGTCCCCAGCGCAAGCGACAGAAAGAGCACCAGCATATGATGGAGGAGTTGAGGAAGGGAGACCGGGTGATTACCGCGGGCGGTATCTACGGCGTGATTGAAAGCGTCAGCGAGGATACTATCGTCATCAAGGTGGAATCAGGAGCGACGCTGAGGCTGGCCAAGGGCAGCGTTGCCCTCAAGCGAGAGCAATAGCATTTTTATCCCGCTGGCTTATGACGAGCCAGCCCGTGAGCGGCCAGCAAGCGCTCGTCGGCTAAAAGCTGGTGGGTATCGCCATCGGCGACCACTTGGCCACCATCAAGAATGATTGCCCTCGGGCAGAGCGCCTCGACCAGCTCCAGGTCGTGAGAGGCGATGACCTTGGTTATCTCCAACCCCTTGAGCAACTCAATGAGTGACCACTTGCTGCCCGGGTCGAGGTTGCTGGTCGGTTCGTCAATGACCAGCACCTCGGGATTCATAGCTAGTACCGTAGCTATGGCAATGCGTTTCTTTTCGCCCAGGCTGAGGTGGTGGGGCGAACGCTTTTCGTAGCCCCTCATCCCCACCCAGGCTAATGATTTAGTTACTATTTGGCGGACTTTGGCCTCGTCATAGCCCATATTGAGAGGCCCGAAGGCGATATCGTCAAAAACCGTAGGGGAGAAGAGCTGGTCGTCGGGGTTCTGGAAGACCAGCCCTACCCTACCCCGCACCCACCTGAGGTTTTTATCGTTGACCACCCTGCCCATTACCCTGACCGCGCCGTTGCTGTGGAGGATACCGTTGAAGTGCAAGAGCAGCGTCGACTTGCCAGCGCCGTTGGGGCCGATGAGAGCCACCGTTTCCCCCCGGTGCACGGCCAGGCTGACGCATTTAAGCGCCGACTGGCCGTCGGGGTAGCCGAAGCTGAGGTTATCGACCTTTATTATCTCTTCCACATATCTCCTTACAGATACCACAGGTTTAACACTATCGCCGAGGCCAGCACCAGGCCCAGAATAACGACGAACAATAGGTCCCGCTGGCCGAAAACGGGTTTTTCCAGCGTCCGGGTCTGCCCGTCGAAGCCGCGCGCCATCATGGCGGCGTAGACCCTCTCGCCGCGCTCGTAACTGCGGATAAAGAGGGTACCGATCATGTTACCCACGGTGCGTATTTGCCTCAAGCGCCCGCCGCCCAGGTTGCGGCTGTCCCTGGCCTGCTTCATGCGCATCACCTCGTCGACGAGGACGAAGATATAGCGGTACATAAAGGAAAGAATCATCACCATGATGCGGGGCAGACGTAGCTGTTCCATACCCTTAAGCAGGTGGGAGAAGCGGGTGGTGGCGGTGAGCAGAATCAGGCTGAGTATGGAGAGCCAGGCCTTGGCCAGGATATTCAAGAATACCTGAATGCCGCTGTGGGTGACGGTGACCTCCCAGAACCAGATGTTGTAGCTGCCGGCTACCTCCCCCTCTTTAAAGAAGGGAATAAAGATGGCAATGAGGACGACGAAGGGGATGATTACCAGCGAGCGCTTGAGGACATAGAGGATGGGCACCCGCGATATAATAATCAGGGTCGCCACCATGACAAAGTAGAGGGCGAAGGCCGGCCACTGGCTCGCCGGTGTGAGCACCACCACCAATATGAAGGCCAGGGTGGTAATCAGCTTGGTGCGCGGGTCGAGCCGATGGATGAGGCTGTTTCCCTCGCTGTACTGGTCGAGAAAGCTATGTTTCACGCCGTCTGCCTCTTTCTCAATGTTATCAGCCAGGCCACCCCGTAGGCGGCGCCGAAGAGGACCAGGGTGCCGACCACCCCGGCCAAAATCGTCGCCAGGGCTTCGTTTTCGATGCCGGGAAAGACGTAGTCGGCGATAATCTGGTAGGGGGAGTCCTGCCCCAGCCCGAGAAAGCCCTCGTCCTCAGCCACCCTTTCCAGCCCGTCGGGCGAGGACGACGCCAGCGGCGCCAGGCAGGCCACCGCCAGACAAATAGCCAGTGCAATCAGCCACCACTTTGATTTCATATTTTTAACCCCCGTTTATTAAGCACGTTTTAGCTGCAAAAGGTCGGCTCTGGTGGCCATCACCAGGACGAGCACCGCCCCGGTAATCAGCCCCTCGCCGATTCCGATAAGGGCGTGAACGCCCGCCATGGCTGGTAAGACCACCGCGAATGGGGATGAGCCCGAGAGCGCCAGCTCGATGGCGCAAAAGATGGAAGCTAGGAACACCGAGAACCAGGCGGCGACGAAGCCGCCGATTAGGGCGCCCCGGCGGTTGGCACCCGCCAGCCAGTTTATCAGCTTATAGACATAGTAAGCGCTGAAGCTGGCGACGATGCCCATGTTGAAGATGTTAGCCCCCAGCGCCAGCAGCCCGCCGTCCTGAAAGATGAGCGACTGAGCGATGAGCACACAGCTCATTATTAAGACCGCCGCCCAGGGGCCGAGCAGTATCGCCGCCAGGGCCGCGCCGATAACGTGCCCCGAGGTGCCGCCGGCGACGGGGAAGTTGAGCATCTGGGCTGCGAAGATGAAGGCGGCCAGTATGCCCATCATGGGCACCTGCTTTTCCTTCAGCTTTTTGCCCACTATCCTGACCGCACCGCCGATACCGCCCGCCGAAACGGCCGCGGTGGTCGCCACCGTGGCTGCGTTGAGGAAACCGTCCGGAATGTGCATTCTGCTCCCCTTTCAATTATATGCAATTGCAACTAGATGCAATAACAGCTCAAAAAAATTTATTCCTTACACTTGTCGCAGCGCCCGAAGATAGCCAGGTGCCTCAGGTCGGCCCTGAAGCCGTATTCCCTGAGTAGGTCCTCTTTGAGCGGGGTGAGCACGGTTTCGTCGAGGTCGGTTATGCTGCCGCACTCCTGGCAGACGAGGTGATGATGGTGGCCCTTGCCCACCGGGTGGTAGCGCACCCTGCCCTCGCCGAAGTCGGTCTCGGTGACCAGCACCAGCTTTTTGAGCAGTTCCAGGGTGCGATAGACCGTCGAGATGTTGACGTGGGGGTACTTCGCCATTACCTGGGCGTAGATTTCCTCGGCGCTGATGTGGCCGTCGCTGTGCTCAATGGCGGCGATGGCCATCAGCCGCTGGGGGGTAAGCCGATAGCCCTCCTCGGTCAGCTTTTTGACGATATCTCCGGAATGGGAATGAGTCATTGCGCAGGGTATTATAACAGAGCTTTCGGCTTATTGCAAGGTTTTGCAATTACGAATATTTGCGATTAACGCCGTTCGTGGCTGTCGAGCATGATTGTCACCGGGCCGTCGTTGTGGATTTCGACCTGCATGTACTGCTGGAAGCGGCCCGTTTGCACTTTGAGCCCGCTGGCTTTGGCCTCTTGAACGAAGTGCTCGAATAACTCCGAAGCCTGTTGGGGCGGGGCGGCTTCGGTAAAGCTGGGGCGGCGTCCCTTTCTGGCGTCGGCAAGCAGCGTGAACTGGCTCACCAGCAACAGCTCGGCCTTGATATCTAAAGCGGAGAGATTGAACCTCTCCTCTTTATCGGCAAAGATGCGCAGATTGACTATCTTAGATGCCAGGTAATCAGCGTCTTGGGGGCTGTCACCCTCGGCGACGCCGACAAAGACCACCAGCCCCCGCCCTATCCTGCCCACCACCTCACCATCTATAGTGACCGAGGCGCTGGTGACTCTTTGCAGGAGGGCTTTCACTTCTTATCTTTTTCCTTGCCCCCGTCGCCCGATTTGAACTCGCCCTTGCCCATGTCGGGGGGCTTTTTACGGTTGTCGGTGATGTAGAACCCACTCCCCTTGAAGATAACGGGGGCGGGGTGGAAGACGCGGCGCAGCCTGCCCCCGCACTGGGGGCATTTAGCTATGGGCTTGGCGTCAAAGTTCTGCTTCTTCTCAAAGCGGTGATGGCAGGCATCACACTCATACTCATAGGTAGGCATATATTAACCTCATGGGTGTATTCTTAGTTATTTTAACTTAATCGGGCACTTCAAGGCAAAATTTTAGCCGCCTCTATGGCCTCGCCGACGATAAAGAGCGAGCCCGCCAGGCAGACCAGGTCCTTTTCCCCAGCCATCGAGAGTGCCTGGGATAGCGCCGAGGGCACGTCGGTGGCGATGCGGGCTTTCATACCGTGGCGGGTGAACTCGGCAGCTAAGGGCGCGGGGGCCATGGCCCGGGGGTGGCGGGAGCGGGTGACGATGACCCGGTCGAAGAGGGGGGCCAGCTCATTTATGACGCCCTTGATGTTCTTATCGTCCGAAGCCCCCATGACCAAGATGGCTCGCTCGAAGTCGAAGTATTGCCTGAGGGATTTTTTGAGACTGCGGGCGGCGTCGATATTATGAGCGCCGTCAAGGACCAAGGGGGGACGGCGGCGCAGCACCTGAAAGCGCCCGGGCCACTCGATTTTAGAGAAACCTTTGGCTATCTCATCGGCGGGGATATCAAAACCCTTTTCGGTTAAGACCTCCAAAGCGGCCAGGGCGGTGGCGGCATTTTGCAACTGGTGCTCGCCGAGAATGGGAATAGAAAGCTGGTAGTCGCCCTTTCGGCCCTTGACCTCGAATCGCTGGCCTTCCAGGTCGGAGCTTAAGCTCCGCCAGCTAACGTCTTCGCCGACTTTTATCAGCTTTGCCCCGCGCTCGGCGCAGGTCTTCTCGATAACCTTCTCCGCCTCGGGGGGCTGGGGGGAGATGACCACGGTGGTATGGGGCTTGATGATGCCGCACTTTTCGGCGGTAATTTGAACAATGGTATCGCCCAGGACGTCGGTATGGTCGAGGCCGATGGTGGTGATAATGGCCACCAGGGGGGTTATGACGCTGGTGGCGTCGAACTTGCCCCCCATCCCCACCTCCAGCACCTGGAACTTGACGCCCTTTTTGCCGAAATAGGCGAAGGCCATACAGGTAAGGAGCTCGAAGGTGGTCAGCTCGCCGTAGCTCGCCCGTTTATTGACCTCTTCCACGTAGGGCCTGAGCTCGGTGACCAGCTCGGCCAGCCCGTCTTCAGAAATCATCTCGCCGTCCACCCTGATTCTCTCCCGCCAGCTGTGGAGGTGGGGGGAGGTATAAAGCCCGGTGGGGTAGCCGGCGGCGGCAAGCGCATAGGCCATCATGATGGCCACGCTGCCCTTGCCGTTGGTACCGGTGATGTGCACCGAGCCCGCCTTCTTGTGGGGATCGCCCAAGGTGGATAAAAGCTCGTCGACACGGCGCAGGTCGTAGAAGGCGGGGTCGTGGGGCATGCCTATCTTCTCGTAGTCGGTGTAGCCGTTGATGTAGTCCAGGGCCTGCTGGTAGTCCATGTTGGAGATAATTATAGCACCAGCGCCTTAAGAGCAACAATCAAACTCTTGACCTGAATGACCTTGATTGCTATTATCAACGCAGGGGGATAAAGCGGTGAATTTCAACGAGAAACTTAAGAACGCCATGAAGATGAACCAGAGCCTGCTCTGCATCGGGCTCGACCCCGACCTGGAGCTGATGCGGGAGGGGATGGCCGTCTCCAAATTCAACAAGACCATTATCAACGCGACCGCCGACCTGGTCTGCGCCTACAAGCTCAACCTCGCCTTTTACGAAGCGCTGGACAAGGGTATGGAGAGCCTGAAGCGCACCATCAAGGCCATACCCAAAAACATCCCCATCATCGGCGATTGCAAGCGGGGCGATATAGGCAACACCTCCAAGGCCTACGCCAAGGCCATGTTTTCCCTGCACGGCTTCGATGCCGTTACCGTGAACCCCTACATGGGATTTGATTCCATTGAGCCCTTTATCGACTACTGGGAGAAGGGGGTCTTTATCCTCTGTCGCACCTCGAACCCCGGCGGCGCCGACTTCCAGAACCTGGCATTCGGCCTGGAAGGCAAGCAGGTGCCCCTCTTCGAAATCGTCGCCCTCAAGGCCGAGCAGTGGAACAAGAAGGGCAAGGGGCATAACATCGGGCTGGTGGTGGGCGCCACCAACCCCGAAGAGCTGAAGTTGATAAGACACAACCACCCCAAGATGCTGCTACTCATACCCGGTATCGGCGCCCAGGGTGGAGATTTGGCCGCCGCCGTCCAGAACGGGGTCGATAGCTGGGGAGGGGGAGCGATATTCACCTCTTCGCGGCAGATAATCTACGCCTCAAAGAGAAGGGATTTCGCCCAGGCCGCCCGTCAGGTGGCCCTGTCGCTACGGGACGAGATTAAGCACCTAGCCAGCAAGCGCAAAAAATAAAGCTCAACTTAACACGGAGTTTCACATGGTTATGGAGATAAGGCTGGGGGATGTCGTGCGCCTCAAAAAGCCACACCCCTGCGGCAGCGACCAGTGGCGGGTGGTGAGGCTGGGGGCGGATATCGGCATCAGGTGCCTGGGCTGCCAGCGCCGTGTGCTGCTGGCGCGGTCCGTCTTCGAGAGGCGGGTTAAAGAATTTATCTCCAGGGGCGGAGAGGATTAATAATGGGGTACAAAGGGGGCAAAAATGAGAATGCGTTATATTGGCAAAACGGGTATCCAGGTCTCCGAGCTCTGCTTGGGGACGATGACCTTCGGGGGGCGGGGCTACTTTAAGAACGTCGGCGACTTGGGGATTAAGGAGGCCACCAAGCTGGTGGATATCTCGCTGGAGGCGGGGATAAACTTCTTCGATACCGCCGACGTCTATTCTCGCGGGCTCTCCGAGGAGCTGCTGGGCAAGGCGCTGGGCAAACGAAGAAAGGACATTATCCTGGCCACCAAGGTGCGTGGCAAGATGGGGCCTGGGGTCAACGATGTCGGGCTTTCAAGGCATCATATCATCGAGGCGTGTAATGCCAGCCTGAAGCGGCTGGGCACCGATTACATCGACCTTTACCAGGTGCATAACTTCGACCCCGACACGCCGCTGGAGGAGACGATGCGGGCGCTTGACGACCTGGTACGCCAGGGAAAGGTGCGCTATATCGGCTGTTCCAATTACTCGGGCTGGCAGCTGATGAAGGCGTTGGCCATCTCCGATAAGCGCGGCTGGGAGAAGTTCGTTACGCTGCAGGCCCTATACTCATTGCTGGCGCGCGACCTGGAAAACGAGATGGTGCCGCTATGCCTGGACCAGGGGCTGGGCATCCTGGTCTGGAGCCCACTTAGCGGCGGCTTCTTAAGCGGCAAATACCGGCGAGGTAAGCCCCAGCCCAAGGGCACGCGCTTAAGTGGGTCGGAGCCGAGGTTCCTGCCCCTCGACGAGGAAAAGGGGTTCGATATTATCGACGAGCTGGGAAAAATCGCCAGGGTGCACAACGGCACCATCGCCCAGGCGGCGCTCAACTACCTGCTGGCCAAGGATGGGGTCAGTTCCGTTATCATCGGCGCACGGACGCCGGAACAGCTGGCCGATAACCTGAAAACAACCGACTGGGAAATGAGCGCCGAAGAGGTGGGGCGGCTCGACGAAATGAGCCAGCCCGTGCCCATTTATCCCTACTGGATGCAGGCCATGCCGCCGCCGCCCGACCCCGAGTTCGATTAAGCCAATATAACCCGGTTGCGCTATAATAGAGGCGTATGGCACGCCGTATCATGCATATCGACCTCGACGCCTTCTTCGTCTCCGTGGAGCAGGTGTCCGACCCCAGCCTCAGGGGCAAACCCGTCGTCGTCGGGGGGCACCCAAAGGGGCGGGGGGTGGTCGCCGCCGCCTCTTACGAAGCACGAGCCTTCGGGCTCCACTCAGGCATGCCCCTGATAACCGCCAGCCGACTCTGCCCACAGGCTATCTTCATACAGGGGAGCTTCTCCAAATATCGCGAGGCTTCAAAGAAATTCATGGCCATATTGGCCGACTTTTCTCCTTATCTTGAGCCGATGGGGCTCGACGAAGCCTATCTGGACGCCACCGGTTTCGAGTCCATCCACGGCTCGGTTCATGCGATGGCACTAAAGATAAAGCAGAGGATTAGAAAAGAACTGGGCATAAACGCCTCTATCGGCATCGCCAGCGGTAAGGTTATTGCCAAGGTCGCCTCCGGGTTGAGTAAGCCCGACGGGCTATTAGAGGTGGAGGTAGGCAAAGAGGCTGAATTCTTAGCGCCGCTGCCCATCGCCAAGATGCCGGGAATAGGTGGGAAAACAGAACCAAAATTAAAGAGCCTGGGAATAGATACCATAGGCAAACTATCCACCATGCCCCTAAAAGCCCTAAAAAGCCATTTTGGCGCGTCTGGTGAGATTCTACACCGCTTCGCCAGCGGCATTGACGATAGGGAGGTCGAGCCGCCAGCGGCCGCCAAATCCACCAGCCGTGAGACCACCTTTTCCCGGGATACTAAAGACCCCAAAGTGCTGGAATCGACGCTGCGCTACCTGGGAGAGAGGGTGGGCGCCGATCTGCGTTCAAAGAACAAGCGGGCGCGCTGCGTAACCCTGAAGCTGCGATATAGCGACTTTGGCACCATCACCCGCCGCAAAACCCTGAGCCAGAGCACGGACAGCGACCAGACCATATTTGAGACGGGGCAGGGGCTACTCAAAAAAGAGCTTAGCGGGGAAAAGCGGGCGGTACGCCTCATTGGCATCGGGGTCGCCGAGCTGGTGGAAGCGGGGCGCCAGCTGGATATGATGGACGGCTCCGCCCAGCGGCAGGAGCAGCTGAATAAAGCCATCGACCGCATCCGTAAGAAATACGGCTTCACCGCCATCCAGACGGGGCGAACATTGAAGCTCAAGGATATCTTTGCCGAGGGTGGCGAGGGCTATACGTTAAACACGCCGAGCCTTTCGCGCTAAAAATTGACAGCCCTCCTCACTTTAATATATGCTCAACAGGATTCCCTTTTGATGAGAGAACTAAGCGCGTGGCCGTAAGCATCGAAGCGGAAAGATACCCCCGATACCGCTGGGTTATCCTGGGCATAGCCTGGCTAACGCTGTTATGCCTCTACTGGTCCTGGTTTCTGGTGCCGTCGCTGGCTTCCCGCCTTACCCTCGACCTGAACTTAAGCCACATGCAGTACACCCTGATATTCACCGCGCCCGTCATGATGTGTATCTGGTGCGCTATCACCGCTGGTGCCGCCGCCGACCGCTTCGGCATCAGGCGGGTGGTGGCCATAGCCGCCTTCCTGGGCGGGGCGGGGAGCCTGGCCCGCGCCTTCGCCCCCAACTTCGAGGTCATGTTCATCATGATGTGTCTGATAGGCATGGCCGCCTACGGGTCGATGTCCAACCTTCCCAAGCTGGTGGCTATCTGGTTCTCGCCCCGGCAGTCCGGGTTTGCCGCCGGCATCTATACGATGTCCATCGGCCTCGGGCTGAGCCTGGGGCTGTTTACCGCCCCCCTCTTCAAAGACTGGCAGACGGCTTTTACGGTTGTCGGCATAATCACGCTGGTAGCCGCTTGCCTATGGGTGTTGCTGGCCCGGAACGCCCCCAAGGGAGTAAAGATAAAGATGCCGCCCATGATTTCGGGGATCAAGAAGGGACTGCACAGCCGCAACATCCTGCTGGTCTGCGCGATATATTTCCTTTTTATGGGGATGTTCACTTCGTTTTCGGGGAACTTTCCCGAAGCACTGGAGCTAATTCATAACATCAGCCCGGCCACGGCGGGGGCCATCACCGCTCTGCTTACCAGCGGCGGAGTTGTGGGCAACCTGCTGATTCCCTCCCTCTCCGACAGGCTGGGACTGAGGAAGCCCTTTATCTACGCCGCCGCCATTATCATCCCGATATGCCTCTTCTTTGCCTGGCAGCTAGCCCCTGGTGCGGCCACCTGGGTACTGGTCTTCGTGGCGGGCCTGGGCGTGGGCACAATGCCGCCGATAATATTGACCCTGCCACTGGAGCTGCCCGAAATCGGCCACGAGCACGTGGGCGGCGCCACCGGACTGATGCTATCGGCGCATTCTATAGGGGGCGTTATTATACCGCTGTTTATAATCTCACCCATCATGGCCGCCGCCACCGAGCAGGCCTATGACATCGGCTTTTTGGTGATGATGCTAATGCTCGCCGCCGCCATAATCCCCGCGCTGTTCTTAAGGGAGACGGGGCGGAGGGGGAGGGGGTAAGGTTTCTATTCAAACCTAGCCTATCAACCCCAAAAGCCAGTGTCCCAAAGCTGCGAAAATTCCTGCAAGAGAAGCGGCGGCAAAGGTCAACGCTAACCAGCTCTTCTGTGTAGTATGGAATGCATACACCGTTCGATAATTCATTGGTTCTGATGAAACGAGATCCGTTGGTATGACAAGTAAAGTGTCTCCTGTATAGCCAAGAAATATATTACCTATTACGAAATCAACGGGCTTCCCTATCTGTAAAGAGGAAACATCCAGCTGGCCACCCATATAATCACTAATACCAAATCTCACGAACCATCTAATGGCCCGATTCTGGGCAGACGAGTCTAATTTAGTAACCGTTAGAATAAATTTGGGTGCGGACGCTTGCCAATATGGCCAAAAATCAAAGGTGAGACGACACCATCGTGGTGATGGTTTGGCCGTAAATCGGTATCCCTTTATCTCTTCAGGCGTACCACCAGCCATGTCAACTACCCCTCACCCCAATAGTCTTTTCTCCCCCTTTATCTTCTGTATCTCGGTTATATCCTGGCTGACCTCGACGATGCCCAGGTAGTTGCCCGCCTTATCCTTGACCGGGAAATAGCGGATATAGACCTTCTGCCCCTTAAGGTCAATCCAGAACTTGGCCATCTTTCTCTCGCCACTCTTCAGGTCGGCGACGACCTCGTTCACCTTGTCAATACTCTGCTTGGGGTGGCAGTTTTGCACCTTGAGGCCGATTATGGCCGGCGTGCGGCGGAAGATGCGGTCGTCGTGTCGGCTGTAGTAGCGGACGGTATCGTCTTTATCGACGAAGGTTATATCCACGGGCAGGGCGTCAAAGATAGCTTCGATTGTCTCCGCTGAGATTTTTTCCAGCATAGCTCACCCCCTATTTTCGTTAAGCTAATTATACACTGTTCTCATCCAGCAGAACTAGTGTTATAATAGAACAAACTATTTTGGGGAGTGACGGCTTAGATGGGTGACCAGTTTATGGATAAGGGGCTCTGGATATTAATCGCCGCTGTTGTCGGCGCTGTCCTCTTCTTCCTTTTGTGGCGCTGGTCGCCCTGGATTGTAAGAAAGCTGGCGCCCGATCAGCTTGAAGAGCAAAGGGACAGGGTGAGAATGACGGTCAGGCTGGTAATCGCCATTATCGGCGGTATTATCCTGGCCCTCGGCGTAGCCGCCGTGGCCGTCACCTTCTACGACGTGGATATCGGCCCGACCTGGGAGGCCATAGGCGACTGGTTCTTGGCGCACGGCATCCGTATCTTCGCCATCCTCCTGGTGGGGTGGTTTATTTATAAAATAATCGGCATGATAATGCCAGTTTTCATCAGGCGCTACGTCACCCAGAAAAGCAAGCGGCGCCGCACCAAGGGGTACATACAGCAGCGGGCAAAAACACTGGGCAGAGTCGTCACCCAAGCGGTGGGCATATTTCTACTCACTATCGCTTTCTTCATGATTCTCTCCGAGCTGGAGGTGGATATTACCCCGCTGCTCGCCGGCGCCGGCGTGGCCGGCATCGCTATCGGCTTCGCCGCCCAGAACTCGATAAGGGACTTCATCGGCGGCTTCGTCATTATGATGGAAGACCACTACAACATCGGCGATGTGGTTAAGGTCGCCGACATCACCGGCGAGGTGGAGGAGTTGGGGCTGCGGCGGACCGTGCTCAGGGACCTCAAGGGGATCTTGCACGTTATCCCCAACGGCGAAATAAGGGTTTCCTCCAACTACACCCGCTCGATTTCCCGGGCCTTCTTCGAGGTCGGCGTCGCCTATAAAGAGGACCTCGACCGGGTAATGGCCATCGTTAAGAGAACCTGGGAGGAGATGGCCAAAGACCCCGCGTGGAAAGATAAAATAATCTCGGAAACGCCCTGGATGCTGCGGGTAGAGGAATTCGGCGACTCGGGCATTATTATCCGGGCCGTCGGCGACACCAGGCCGATGCAACAGTGGCCTGTCTTAGGGGAACTGAGGCGGAGAATAAAGATAGCCTTCGATAATGAAGGTGTTGAAATTCCCTGGCCGCACATCAAGCTCTATTATGGCGAGGAAAAGAAGGCGGCGCCACCCCAGCCACTCAAACCACCCAAGCCAACCCTACCACACCCCCGCCCCCGGACTCCCAAGACGGGCCGGGGCGGCGAAGGCGGCGAAGGCGGTGAAGGCGGGGGCTATTAGGGGTTAGTCCTTGCCTCCCTAATTCATACCCAACCACCCCAGGTTGTTATTCCCACACCTACCCGCCCTATAAACGTTTTTCTAAGGGGCTTTGCCCCCTTAAAATCCCCCATAGGGATTAGATTTCTATTCTCTGTGGTGGGGTGGAGGGAACCCTTACAGGAGGGTATAAAGGAGTTACACCCCATCTAGGGTGGGTATTGGGTGGGACAGAAAAACGTACGCCAAACAAGGTTGGGTGAGGGGTAAAGCCCCTCCGCTTGTCTTCCCCCAAACTAAAAGCTATAATGGACGCTATCTAGCAAGGAGCCGAGCCAATGCCATCATACGCCTATATAAATAAGCAGTTCGTCCCCCTGGCCGAGGCCAAGCTGGGGGTGATGACCAACTTCCTCCACTACGGCACCGCCGTCTTCGAGGGCATCAGGGGCAACTGGAACGCCGAGCAGAAACAGATCTATATCTTCCGCCTCAAAGATCACTACGAGCGGCTGGAGAACGGTTGCCGCGTTCTCAAGATTGACCTGCCCCACAGCGTTGACGAGCTATGCCAGCTAACGGTTAAGCTGGTGGAGATGTGCCGTTTTGAAGAGGATGTTTATATCCGCCCGCTGGCTTACAAAAGCTCGGAGTCGCTAGGCGTGCGCCTTCACGACCTGGAGAGCGATTTCCTGGTCTTCGCCTTCCCCTGGGGGCCCTACCTGGACATGGATAAAGTAAGGTGCGGCATCTCTTCCTGGCGTCGGCCCGACTATAACGTAATCCCACCCAGCGTCAAGATTTGCGGGCTCTACGTCAATAATGCCTTTGCCCGGACTGAGGTCAACGAGAAGGGCTTTGATGAAGCCATCATGCTCACCCCGGACGGTCATGTCTCGGAGGGCAGCGGCGAGAACCTGTTCCTGGTGACTAAGGGCAAACTGGTCACGCCCGCCGTCGACAACCACATCCTGAAAGGGATCACCCGTGATACGGCCATAAAGCTGGCTAAAGATGAGCTGGGTATGGAGACCGTGGAGAGGCCGATTGAGCTGGAAGAGCTTTTCCGTGCCGAGGAGTGTTTCCTCACCGGCACCGCCGCCCACATCACCCCCGTAGCCGAGGTGGACGGCCGCAAGATAGGCGGCGGGGAAATCGGCGGGGTGACCAAGAAGCTACAGAAGCTCTACCATGAGGTGATACGGGGCGATAATCCCAAATACCTCGACTGGTGCACGCCTGTCTATAAAAAGTAACTACTGCTGGGTCACGCCCTTTTTAGGGGCGCTCTCCCCCCGCAGCGACTTGAGCAGGCAGATTACCTGGCAGCTTTCTTCCAGAGTGGCGGTGTAGTTGTGGGCTTCTTCCAGGAGTTGGCCGATGGCGAAGGTGCCGTGGCCGTGAACCAGCACTGCCCGACTTGACTTAAGCGCCCGGGCTATTTCTTCGCCAAAGCTACCGGGTTTTACCTTCTGGTCCCAGCCCAGCACGGGCACCCTTTCCATTATGGACTGGCCCTCGGTATCGATGGGTACAATCTCTTTTTCGGTAAGCGAGAGGGCGACGGCGTGGGGGGGGTGGGCGTGAACGATAGCCTGTGCCGGGGTTTCCCGATAGATGGCTCGGTGGACAGGCAGTTCCACCGACGCCAGCGGGGTGTTGCGGTCGTTTTTTTTTAAGCCGGTTTCAATGAGGTCGTTTTCATCAACACAGTTCAAGCGGCTACCGCGGCGGGTAATAATGATGCGCTCCCCCAGCCTGATGCTTAGGTTTCCGCTATGGGAGGAGACCAGCCCCTTGGTGAAAAGGTCACGGCCCACCGTCTGAAACTGAGATAGAATCATGCTTCCTCGCTAGTTTTTCTCTCGGAGCATAAACCTCTTTAGCCCTCTGAGTCAAGTTTTTCCGGGGATTTTTCCGCTTTCTTGGTCTTGGCTTTAGTCGCCTTTGCCTTTGGCTTGGCCTCTTTGGTCTTCGGTTTAGCCTTGGTCGCCTTGGGTTTGGCTTTGGCCTTGGCTTCCGCCGCTTTAGTCTTGGGTTTAGCCTTGGCCTTCGGCTTGGCTTTCGCTTTGGGCTTGGCCCTCGTCGGGGCTGGTGTCGGCGCCAGTGCCTGTAGCTGGTTGAACTTCTTCATCAGTCGTGACTTGCGGCGGGCGGCATTATTGGGGTGAATAACCCCCTTCTCGGCGGCTTTATCCAGAGAGTTAATAGCCACCGCCACCGCTTCCTGGGCGGCACTGACATCGCCCATGAAAATAAGCCTCTCCGCCTTGGTGATGTTGGTCTTGCACATGGTGCGCGCCGACTTGTTGCGCAGCCTCTTTCTTTCCGTTGCCCGTACCCTTTTTTCCGCTGATTTGATGTTTGGCAATCTCTTCCTCCTTGAGCTCTAGGTTTTTGGCTTGGTGGTGGCTTCGTCACCGATGCGGGAAACACCAATCACCCCTCGAATACCATCGATTTTAGCCATGAGCCGGCTTAACTGGGCCAGGTCCTTGGCCTGCAGGGTAAAGTTCTGCGCCACCTTGTTGCTATCCTGGGGGTTTAAGGCCATCGAGGTAATGTTAACCCCCTCCTCAGCCACAATGGTGGTTATATCCCGGATGAGCCCGACCCGGTCCCAGGCTTCGACCAATATATTGACCGGAAACAGGGAATCGGTCGGCTCCCACTCCACGGCGATGAGCCGCTCCTTCTCATCCTCGTGGACTACATTGTAACAGTCTTTGCGGTGAATAGTCACCCCTCGGCTACGGGTGACGTAGCCAATAATGCTGTCGCCAGGCACCGGATGACAGCAGCGGGCGAGGTGAGTGACTAAATTATCCACCCCCAGCACCCTTATCGCCGACTTGGGGGGCTTGGGTGGGGCGGCTTCTGGCTTGGCCGGAGGGGGCTGCTCGGCGGAGAGTTTCACGGCGATCTGGTGGGTGGAAACGCCACCGTAGCCAATAGCCGCCAGGAAGTCGTCGAGGCTGTCGTAGTTGAACATCTTGGCCAGCGCTTCGCGTTCGGCGGGCCTAATCCCTAAGTGGCGCATCTCCTTTTCCAGGAGCTCCCGGCCGCGCTCAATGTTCTCCGCCCGCTCCTGGCGGCTGAACCACTGGCGTATCTTGGTGCGGGCGTGGGAGGTCTTGGTGTAGTTGAGATGGGGGTTGAGCCAGTCGCGGCTGGGGCCCTTTTCCCCCTTGGCGGCGACAATCTCGACGACGTCTCCGTTGCCGAGCTGGTAGTTGAGGGGCACCAGCTTACCGTTAACCTTAGCCCCGGTGCAGCGGTTGCCCAGCTCGGTGTGGACGCGATAGGCAAAGTCGAGGGGGGTCGCCCCCTTGGGCAGGTCTATTATCTCCCCTTTTGGGGTATAAACAAAGACTTGGTCGATAAAGATATCGGTCTTGACCGATTCCAGAAACTCCTCGGCGCCGCTGAGCTCGCGGTGCCATTCGACGAGCTGGCGCAACCAAGATATGCGCTCCTCGAAGTGGAGTTCTTTTTCCTCGCCCTCTTTATAGCGCCAGTGGGCGGCCACGCCGTATTCAGCGACATGGTGCATCTCGCGGGTGCGAATCTGTACTTCCAAGGGCACATTTCCCAGAGAAATCACCGCCGTATGCAAAGCCTGGTAGCCGTTAGGCTTGGGGTTGGCGATGAAGTCGTCGAACTGACCCGAGAGGGGGCGCCAGAGGCTGTGGATGACGCCGAGGACGTTGTAACAATCGGCTACCGTGCCCACCAGTATACGCAGGGCGAGCAGGTCGTAGATATCGTCGAAGTCCTTGCCCAGGGCCTCGTACCTCTTCATCTTCTGATAGATGCTATAGATGTGTTTGGGGCGGCCCGATATCTCGGCGCGCAGGCCCGCCTTCTTGAGCTCTTTTTCCAGAATCTTGATTATGCGGGCGATATACTCCTCGCGCTGGCCGCGGCGGGCGGCAATCAGTTTAGCCACCTTGCGGTAGTTCTCCGGTTCCAGGTAGCGGAAGGATAAGTCTTCCAGATGCCACTTCAGCCCCCATATCCCTAGGCGGTGGGCGAGGGGAGTATAGATTTCCAGTGTTTCCTGGGCGATGCTGCGTTGCATCTCCGGCTTCAGCGCCTCGAGAGTGCGCATATTGTGCAGGCGGTCGGCCAGCTTGATGAAGACCACCCGCAGGTCTTCCGCCATGGCCACCAGCATTTTTCTCAGGCTTTCCGCATGCGAGGCCCGGTTAGCGGTACGGGGGGCATGCAGAGAGAGCTTGCCCAGCTTGGTGGTACCGTCGACCAGCTTGGCAACCTCGGGGCCGAACTTGGCTTTGATCTCGGAGATGGGTATATCACAGTTTTCGGGGACGTCGTGGAGCAGCGCCGCCGCCAGCGTGCTGGCGTCGAATTGCTGCTCGGCCAGAATAAACGCCACCTGCAGTGGGTGCTCGATGTAGGCGTCACCTGACTTGCGCACCTGCCCTTCGTGTGCCTTGGCGGCGAAGGCATAGGCTTCTTCCACCAGGGATAGCTTCTCCGGCGGCATATACTCTTTAGCCTTCTCTAAAAGCTCGGCCAGACTCATGGTTAAAGTATAGCGCAAGGGGAGCGGGGGTGCAAAGAATATAATATCCCTTTACAACCCCTATTTAATACTGTATTCTAGCTCTTGAGAAAATGTTGTATCAGGCACCGCGCGGAACCTCGGACATCCTGCCCGAAGAACAGTCCTACTGGCGCTTCATCGAGCAAAGGGTGAATATAAGCGCCCAGCTTTACGGCTACGAGCGCATCGACACCCCCGCTTTTGAGGACACCAAGCTCTTTGCCCGCAGCGTGGGCGAGGACACCGACATCGTCACCAAGGAGATGTACACCTTCGAGGACCGGGGTAGCAGTTCGCTGACCTTAAGGCCGGAGGGTACGGCCTCGGTCGGCCGCGCCTATCTGGAGCACGGTATGCATAACCAGCCCCAGCCGGTGAAGTTGTATTACATCGCCTCTATTTTTAGATATGAGAGGCCCCAGGCGGGCCGCTTCCGCCAGCACTACCAGTTCGGCTACGAGGCCATCGGCGACGGCGACCCCGCCCTCGACGGCGAGGTCATCGATATGGCCTGGCGCTTCTTCGCCGACATGGGCTTAAGCCGTCTGACGCTGGAGTTGAACAGCATCGGCTGCAAAAAGTGTCGGCCCGATTACGTGGAGAATCTCAAAAGCTATTACGTGGACCATGCTCTGGATCTTTGCCCCGAATGCCAGACCCGCTTAAAGCGTAACCCGTTGCGGCTGCTCGATTGCAAGCAGGCTGGTTGCCAGAAAGTGGCCACCGCCGCGCCCAAGAGCGTGGACTATCTCTGTGAGGAGTGCGCCGAGCACTTTAACCAGCTAAAAAGATATCTGGAGTTGCTTAAACTACCCTATAACGTCAATCACCAGCTGGTGCGGGGGCTTGATTATTACACGCGGACGGTCTTCGAGATTCAGCCCGAAGACGGGGGCTCCCAGAGCACGCTGGCCGGCGGGGGCAGGTACGACGACCTAATCGAAGAGCTGGGGGGCAAACCGACGCCAGCCATCGGCTTCGCCGCAGGCATGGAACGGCTGATTTTGAACCTTAAAGAGCAGAAGGTGGCCATACCCCCCCTAGCCAAACCCCAGGTTTTTATCGCCAGCCTGGGTGACGAAGCTAAAGACGCCGCGACCAAGCTGGCCGCCGACTTAAGGGGGGCGGGGGTGGGGGTAATCTTGGCTACGGGGGACAAGAGCCTCAAGGCACAGCTGAGGCAGGCCAACAGCCTGGGCGTGCGCCACGCGGTCATTATCGGCGAGGAGGAGGTCAGAGCGGGGACGGCAGTGCTGCGGGACATGGCCAGCGCCGAGCAGAAAAGCGTGGGGGCTGGTGAGCTGGCCAAGCTGTTAAAATAGCCTTTTCACCTTCACTCCAAAGCCAAATTATGCTATAATATATACGTATGGCTGCCTTGCAATCATCAACAATCACCTCTGGTTGGGTGGCCTCTTCTTCTTTAAGCAGCTGCCCAGCTCGGCACCTTTCCTTATCACCCTAACGGAGTAGAGAACGTCTATGACAAAGGGTAAATCACCAAAAGCCAAGCCTAAAAATAACGAATACAGGGCGGAGGATATCCAGGTCCTAGAGGGTCGGGAGGCGGTGCGCCGCCGCCCCGGGATGTACATCGGCAGCACCGACCAGCGTGGGCTGCACCACTTGGTCTATGAAATCACCTACAACAGCATCGACGAAGCCATGGCCGGCTTTTGCAGCAACATCTGGGTGACCCTCTGCCAGGACAACACCATAAGGGTGGAGGATAACGGCCGGGGCATACCCGTGGATATTCACCCCTCGACCAAGAAGCCCGCCCTGGAGACGGTAATGACCGTCCTCCACGCTGGTGCCAAGTTCGGCGGGCATACCTACGTCGTTTCCGGTGGCCTGCACGGGGTGGGGGCCTCGGTGGTCAACGCCCTCTCTTCCTGGCTTACCGCCAGCGTCAGGCGCGACGGCAAGCAGTACCAGCAGGAATACAAAAAGGGCATACCCGGCGGCAAGGTAGAGGTGGTGGGTAAAGCCAGCGATACCGGTACCACCATCACCTTCCTTCCCGACAAAGCTATATTCGGCGAGGCCAAGTGTGATTTTAACACCGTCAGTGAGCACTTGCGCGAGCTGGCTTACCTGAATAAGGGCTTGGAGATATACATCCGGGATGAGAGGAGGGACGAGGAAAAGACCTTCTACTTCGAGGGGGGCATTACCGGCTTTGTGCGCCACCTTAACCGCAACCGGGTGGTGCGCCACCACCGACCAATTTATATTTCCAGCACCGTCAACGGCACTATCGTCGAGGCCTCCCTGCAGTATAACGACGGCTTTTCCGAGTCCTCCTTCAGTTTCGCCAACTGCGTCAACACCATTGACGGTGGTACGCATCTTACCGGCTTCCGCTCGGCGTTGACCAGGGTCTTAAACGACTACGCCCGCAAGAACAAGATGCTCAAGGAGGATGAGCCTAACCTCATCGGCGAGGACGTCAGGGAAGGTCTCACCGCCATTATCAGTGTCAAGCTGGCCGAGCCCCAGTTTGAGGGGCAGACCAAGGGCAAGCTGGGCAACCCCGACGTCAAGAGCCACGTGGAGAGCGCCGTGGGCGAGGGCGTAGCCCTGCACCTGGAAGAGCAC
>Ga0209427_10001704_pt1 | contig 25434 bp, 28 predicted proteins | sample DeeMarSWOR136_30_FD_187465 | JGI IMG/M metagenome (GOLD analysis project Ga0209427, IMG submission 187465) | Marine sediment microbial communities from White Oak River estuary, North Carolina - WOR-1-36_30 (SPAdes) (version 2) | ecosystem: Environmental > Aquatic > Marine > Intertidal zone >...
GGCGTCTTTCACGCCTCTCAAAAAAAATAGGGGGGGATCGGATCGTTGAAAACCCTGGGTTCCCCCCAAAAAACAGCATGCATGCAGAGTTAGCTGAGGGGCTTAGTGAGGAAGTCAGGGAACACGATTCGCACAAGTTTTATCTGTCCATTAAGCAACTTAACGATTTATGGTGCATCCCGATGGAAAAATCGCAGGGGTTCTCTTTTTCGTCGCGGCCACGCAGTTCGTCTTATGCTTCATTGTCGCAGAAGCGCTGTATCCTGGCTATAGCGTTTCTGACAATTACATAAGCGATCTTGGAGTCGGACCTTCCTCATTGATCTTCAACTCCTCAATCTTCCTTCTGGGACTTTTGTCAATAATCGGAGCCTACTTTCTGCCCCGCACCATCGATTTTAGAACTTTGACCATACTACTCGTACTAATGGCAATCGGAGCCATGGGCGCGGGAGTCTTCACAAAGGATTTTACCACAATTCACGGCGCCGTTTCTTCAATGGCCTTTGCGTTCGGCGGACTGTCGGCCATAGCCTCGTTCAAAGCGCTGAAAAAACCTTTGTCTGTGATAAGTCTGATGCTGGGGTTGATGACGCTTGGAGCGTTGGCTCTCTTCGCTGGTGGCCTCTTAACAAGCGGCGCGTACACAAGCATCGAAGCGCCATCAAGCGATCTCTTCTTGGGCATAGGTCCTGGAGGAATGGAACGTATGATCGTCTATCCAGCGCTCATTTGGCTTATTGGATTCAGTGGATACCTAATCGCGATGTCGGAGAAATAAGCAACCCAGCATCAGCAGCGTTAGCCCATAACTGCATGCTGCCTTATTAGAGACGAAGTCGGTGAAGCGCGCGCTATGTCAGAAAGACCATGCTATTCGCAATAGGATATAGTGCATAAACGGGAAAGAATGTAAGCAGATTCCGGAATTCACAGTGTAAACTCCCATTCACACCAGACATTTCTTGGGTGATCGTCTGGAGGGCATGTCTTGCAGGTCACTCTTATTTCTGAGTTGAATTCTTCTACGAAGCTTTTGAGGTAGCCGAGCCTTACAGCTTTGCATGGGAATTCGCCCAATCCCTTTTTTATTCTCGTCTCTTGGGTTCGGCAACGGGTCACGCGGAAAACTCCGCTCCGGGCAGACGCTTCGCTTTCCTTTTCAGCTTGATATAGTGCCCAACTTGTGTTCTTCAGGGTTTTTATGAGAGCCGCGATCCCGTCATTTTCCACTTCCAGAGCTTCTTTCAGTTCTTTTGCTTCGATTTTGCCCATGATCTTCCAGCAGTTCGCATCGATTTCGGTGGCTGGTTGCGTGCCGAAACGCTCTTCTATTCCAAGAAAGTAGAGGCCGTCGACTCTCCAAAGGTTCTTGTTGTGCAGGAAAAAAAGACTCAGCAATTTTTCTTTTGGCATGTTCCCAAGCATTTGCATATCTTCGTCAGTGGGCCAGTTCAAGTTTTAGCACCAGTTAAATCTGTGTTGAAACAACTATTCCCTGTCACAAATAAAACTTCAGCTACTTGCCGCCAGGAATGTTGATTCGTGCTTCATAAGTCTAATATTGTTTCTCAGTAAGAGGTCGAAGCAAGCGCGAAGCGCGAAAGGTGTGCATCTCCCAAATATTGGGGGAATCACGCATACCCTTTCCCAGGGTGCTTCGAATCCCTTCAGCATATGATTTCCTTGTTTGTGTCTATTCGCGATGTGTGTGCCAAAGGGCTCCTTTTCGGGAGATACTTTGTGGGGCTAGGTGAGGGTTTTTTGCTTCTCGCAGGAAGTGAGGTTTGATGCTCTCACGCCTATCAGTCTAACCTTCTTGTTCTTGCGAATGTACGTTTGGATTAGTTCTTTAGCGGTTTTCTGCAGGGTTTGGAGGTTGTTTGTGTAGAAGTTCAGGGTTTTCCCATGCGTGTGGGTTTCAAAGTGCTCATAACGGATTTTTATGGTTACTGTCTTGAAGAGCAGTTTGCTTTCAGAGAGTTCTTCTTGGATTCCTTGGCTGAGTTCGTCCAACGTTTCTAGAATTAGGTCGATATTAGATGTGTCTTCTTCGAAAGTTGTTTCTCTGCTTACGGATTTGACTTCGCTTCTCTGGGCGACCTCGCTTCTGTCTATGCCGTGAGCGGCTTGACTGAAGTATGTGCCCATTACCCCGAATTTTTCGTTGAGGGTTGAGACGTCGAAGGCAGCCAAGTCGCCTATGGTCTCTATGCCCATTTTGTTCAGTTTCCGCTCTGTCTTCTTCCCTATCCACAAAAGTTTTCGCACAGACAGGGGGGCTAGGAACCTCTCGATGTCCTTTTCTCCGACAACAGTCAGTCCGTCAGGCTTGTTGAAGTCGCTGGCGATTTTGGCTACAAGCTTGTTCGGTCCGACGCCTATTGAGCATGTGAGTTTCTCTTCTTCAAGGACCTCGCGCTTCATCTTTGCAGCTAATTGCTTTGCCTCTTCGAGGTTGCTGACTTTTGAGCTGACTTCGAGAAATGCCTCGTCTAGTCCCCACTGCTCGAACTTGTCCGCGTGTCTCCTCAAAATATTCATTATCCTGCGGGAAACCCCAACGTAGAGTCGGAAGTTCGGGCGCAGGTATGTCGCGTCGGGGCAAAGCTTCCAAGCTCTTGAGATGGGCATCCCAGATCTTATTCCGTATTTTCTAGCTTCATAGTTGGCAGTCATAACAACCCCTCTTCCCTTTCCCTCTTTGGGGTCAGCCCCCACCACAACAGGGTTACCCTTAAACTCCGGACGCTCTCGCTCTTCGACTGCTGCATAGAATTGATCCATGTCAACATGGAAAACCGTCCTGGTCTTGCCCAAAGAGCGACTTCCTCATCAAGTTTCAGGTCACTGAAGGACCAGTGAACGACTAGGCGTTCACCAATTCATTGTTCAAACGCCTAGATGATATTTTTGGGTCGAGCGACGCGTGAAATGGGATGGACAACTTGCTTCACAAGGTCTGATAGACAGCCTCTGAGTCCTGTATCTCTGGAGGATGAGTGGTCTTGTACATTAGACCCAATACAACAGCGATTATCCCTACGACTACTAATCCTCCGAGGGCGAAGACCAAGACTTTGGGAACGACGTAGAGCGTGGCGATGTTGCTGTCTGCACCAGCGTGTTCGTCGTTTCCAGACCAGCTTGCCTTCACCTGGAATTGTCCCCACAAGGTTGAGCTATCCAGCGTTGTGGTCCATGGGAATTCATATCTTCCGTTTGAGTCCGGCGTCACTGTTCCGATTGAGATCCAGTTGCCGTTTGCCGCCGCATACAAAATGATCGTACCGTTCGGGTTTGGGAGAGAGATTTGGCCACGTATTGTAACGGTGCTTCCTTCGATTACGAGCTTTGATGAAATGACCAGGGATATTGTGGAAGAGTCGAGGGCCCCGAAGCTCGACGAGACCTGGCCTGGGGCGATTTGTTCGCAATTCTCGAGAGTCACTACCGTTACCTGGGCACCCTCCAATTCCTGAGGACACTCACCAACTCTCCACCCGTTTTGCCAATCGTTACCAGTGCATTCAGCCATGTAATACCTTGTACCTCCGTAGTCCACGTACGTTACTGTTGATCGCGCGTCCCTTGGAGGAGAGGGCAGATGCACGCCTACGTTCATGTGGCTTTCCTGTTCGTAATAGAAAAGCACGACGTCCATGTCTTGGGCTTTTATCAGCGACGACGCGATGAACGAAAACAAATCGCAGTCTCCTCTATCATCAACAATTGTTTCCACTGGATATCTCGGTTCCTGGACAACTTGGTATGGGATTTGATGAACCAACATGAGAACTAGGTTGACAAATTCCTCGTCGTCTGAGGAGATGCTTCGAATGTCACCGGATGGGGGAGACATTACGTAGGGGGTTACGAAAGTCGCGAAATTACGGGGGGTCAGCTGATGGCTCTTCCCTTGATAGTACTCGTATAGTGAGGGAGTTATTGAAAGGGTGAGTCGATAGGTTGAGTGTCCTCTGAGTAGGATGTATTCTCGCTCATAATTTTGACCAAGACACGGGCTTGAGAGTGCAAGGACAAGAAAGGCTCCGATCCCTATGGTTACAAAAAGCCTGCCTGCAAGCCTGCGCATCAAACATTCCTCAAAGACCTAAAGAGGGAATTCCACGTGAAAAGACCTATGAAACTAAAATCTGAATCTTGAAAACAGCAGCCATCCACACACACGTCGCGACTCGAAGATGTCTCGTAGGCTTAAGGTTTCTTCGTGGAATCGAAATGCTTCAATCTTTCTTTGTTCCTTTCGAAGAACCCCCTAAAAGTCTTTGTCAAGTCGTAGCCGTCTACATCTTCGAAGGGAACCCATCTCACGTCGAGGGCATCGCTTCCGGCGCGGGGCGTCCCGCTTTTTAGGGTCGTGAAGAAGTCAAGAATAATGAAGTGGTATCGCAGTCTGCCTTTCTTGTCTGGCACCAAGTTATCCACGACGTCGATCAAGCTGTGGACTTCTACGTCCAAGCTGCTTTCTTCTTTAACTTCTCGAACAATTGTGCTTCGCACCGTCTCGCCAAGTTCAACTAGGCCGCCCGGAATACTCCACCTATTCTTTCCCGGTTCAGAGCCTCGCCTGGCGAGAAGTATACGGCCGTCGCGGATTATGACCGCTCCAACGCCTACAATGGGTTGATTAGGATATTCACGTTTCAAATCTGCCGATCCACCCTGACAGACTTCAGTCTCGTCGCCAGACCACTTACGTTCCGGGAATCATCTTGGTGGGCCCGGGGCGATTTGAACGCCCGACCAACAGGTTTCTCTCCCGGACGATTATGAGCCTGTCGCTCTAACCGTGCTGAGCTACGGGCCCACTTTTCGGTTTGAAGCGCTGCCGCCCGTGTTCTTGCGATCTGAGGTTGCCAACTCTATTCCTTAAGTTGCACCCAGAGTTTCCGTTCACTAACGTTGTGTCCTGAGATTTAAATGTCCTTCGCACTTGGTTTGCGTAGGGTTAGTGTACTGTTTCTTAATTTACGCGTTCCATAGACTTTCCTGTGAACGATGCGAAATCCGAGCCCCGTTTTTCTGGGCAGTCAACTGGAAAAATATTGAGGGTTGGAGAAAAATGTGAGAGTTCGGCCTGGCGAAATGTTGACTTTCCTGTCAGTGTATATGCCTGTGGCATTTGCTGACGAAGATCGACTTTCCGTTGTGGGAAACGATGACTCCCTCGGGGCTTGTAAGAACAACTTTGTTTCCGTGAGAAACGAAGCTTCTGTCAACGCCGGTGTAAACCAGTTTGCTGCCTTTGGCGACGAGTATGTCAAGCCGGTCGCTTTCGTTGGGGAACGCGAAAACGAATCCCCCGCTTTTGTCAATGCATCTACCGTTGTGGGTTGACCCGTCGAAGAATTCGTCGAGTAGGCTTTCTGCCTCGGAAACGAATGCTTGCTGACTCTCGAGCTCCAGTCTCTCGAAATCCTTCCGGTTAGTCGGGCCTAGACGCGGTTGTACTTCGACAGGGCTTCCCAGCATCAGAAAGCTCTTGTTGAGCTCTTTTTCAACAGATTTCCCGACGGCTCCTTTGTCGGTTTCGACGATGGCGTCTAGGAGGAGCTTGCCCTTACCGCGAAATACGAAGCCCTTCGCTTCACCGTCAAGCTCCACGGGAAGGGCCAACGTGTTTGCCTCGATTTCTAAGATGCCCTTCTCGCTTTTCCACAAGGTTATGTTTTCGGTTGTCTTTGAAACAGTGTCAGCAAGCTGATAATCATGCCACTTCATTCTTGGCTTCTCCTTTCTGCGAACCTCGTTACCCGACGGGCCATTTTGTAGGCAGACCTGCCGGGCATTGTTATGAGGTACCGGCCTCTGACCCTCTCCTGTACAACAAGTCCCGCTCCTTCCAAGACGTCGAGGTGGCTTGAAAGCGTGCTTGTGGCAATCTCAGAGAGTTTCTCCTGCAACTCGTTAATGTATTTCCCGCCAGTCATGAGTTCACCGAGGATTCTTAGCCTGTGCTCGTTTCCGAGAGCACTCATGACTTCAGCTACTTTGTCAAAGCCGACTTCTTTGCCCTCGTTCTCGAATGGTTCATGTGGTCCTAGGATTCTGATGGATCGGCCTCTTGGACCTATGAATATGGATTTCTCAAGCTCTCCATGGATTCCCTCAGCTACGCCTTCCATGACGTCTTCTACGTAGTCGTGTACACGATTCCCAACGTCTATGTATATGCCACGGCCTTTCCTTCGCCTCATTTCGGTGGCTTCCGTTATCTTCTCTTTAAGATCTGCGAGCTCTTCTTTCAGTCTCTTCATTTCCTCTTTCAAGTCTTCAGACAAGTCGATTTTCACCGTCGTTAATTTCACATTTGTCTACTTTAATTCTAAAAAAACCTAACAGAAGAAGACGAATATAAGCATTGCTGTGTACGCTTCGACTTCAGAAACGGCCCCAGCACCATAAAGCTAGAGACCGGAATTCCCCTTCTTGACCCCGCCCAGTGCCGCCCCTAGACCTAGACAAAACAAGCCTACCGAAAAGGTTTCATGATGAATATCTGCCGCTTCAAACCAGACTCCATAGAAGACATACTGATGCACCAGTATCAATGAACCGAACGCAAAGCAGACGAACATAAAGAGGAGCGTTGCTTTCGACATTTCCAGCTCAGCCTTTTTTTACAAGCATGAAGATTTAAATATTCCCCGCCTCGTGAGGATATTCGTCACGTTGCCGCCGTAGCTCAGTTCGGTAGAGCAGCTGACCTTTGTAGAGTCTATAGAGGGCTGAGGCTGTTAACCAGTCGGTCGTAGGTTCGAGTCCTACCGGCGGCGCCAAACCACACAAACTACGTTTAAATCCTTGGTCATGAGCACAAGTTTCTTCCAAGTCATTAGAACCGAAATAACCAGTCTTTCAGAAGCTAAGCGGAGCATGATCCCTTTGTGAAGTCTGGTGAGATATATTACATAGTCACCTTTGCTGTACTGATATCTCTGGGCTTATTTGATTTCTTCAAACGACTTCTCGCTCTAAATCAACAGAAATTGTTTTAAAAGCGAATATAGGTGCAAATCAGATTTTAAATCACTGAAAACTCAAGATTTGAATCTTTTTTCACGATAAAGGCTTAAGTGTGCGAGTATCTCTTTGTAGCGGACGTGATTCCATGTATCAGGCAAGACTGCAAGGTACTTACTATGAAATGGGCTATCAGCAAGGAAAGATGATGAAAAGAAGAGCCGTTCCTCCGATCTGGTCAGAGTCTTTTCATGAAACTGTGGATCCCGGAAGAACAGAGTTTGCTAATGAATGCGAGGAAGTAGTTCGTCGATACATGCCAGACTTTTTAGATGAGTTTCAGGGAATATCGGATGCCCTCGGCGTAGATTTCGACAAAGTGAAAATCTGGCCCTTATGTTCGTATGCGAAACTTCAACAATCATGCTCTGCAGTAGCGATATCAGGGAGGCACACAGCAAAGGGTAAACCGCTTTTTATCCGTACCTACGATTATCTAGACGTGGATGGGAAGGATTTTACGGCTTTTTGGACGAAACCAAAGAACGATTACTCTAGTTTGGGATTTTCTGACGCGATGAGCAGCAGATATTGTGGTTTCAATGAAAAAGGACTTGCAGTGGCGTCGAGCATAAGTGGCTATGCAGGTCCAACCCAACCAGGCGTTGTATTCAGTCTGGCGGTGCGATGGGTATTGGATCACCACTCAACGACTGATGAGGCTGTCGAGTTTCTCAGAAGAGTTCCACATTTCCACGGTTGGAACTTCTTGATTTGTGACTCACACAGCAATATTGTTCGAGTAGAAACATGCCCAGAAAGAGTTGAGGTCATCGGCTTCGACGAAGGAATCGGAGTTTCAACGAATCATTACCTATCAGAAGAAATGCAAAGATTCGAGGAAGAGACTTGGCGTTCAGAAGGCAGCACAGTAAGAAGGTATGCCAATATCTTGAATTGGTTCCGAAGCCGAAACGGACTCATCACCACCGATTATGCATGTGAACTGGCAAAGAGTCACGTAGATGAGGGTGGAATATGCGATCGCTTTGTAGGAGTCGACGGTGGAACGCTTTGGTCTTGGATACACACAGTAGGGGAACCAAGCGTCTTGATTTCGGATGGACCTCCTTGCGAAAACGCCTACCAAGAAATACGTGCTCTTTGACACCACTTATAAGGGGAATCGGGACTGGTCTTTCAGAAAGTCTCTGATAATGTCTTCGCAGTTGTTGGGCGTCCGGCTTATGCAAACGTCACTGCCTTTGTCTTGCCGGAAAGAGTGGTTCTAGTTGATTGCGGGATACAGCTGTCTGCAGTGAATAAAGCTAGGAGAGAGATCGAAGAGATTTCCAAGAGGGAAGTTGAGATAGTAATCCTCACACATTTTCACTCAGATCATACTCATGCTTTGCCCGCATTTTCTGACTGCAGGATTATCTCCTCGAACTTGCTGTTAAAGAATCTTAAGCAGGCAGGACGAAAAGTTCCTGAAGGATTTAAACCGACCTTCCCCAACGAAACTTTCGACAGACAACTGGAGTTACGAGATGACGACATTAGGCTTGTGATCAAACAGACAGGCGGCCACACCGACTGCTCAACATATGTCTCTTGCACGAATTACAAAACAACTGCAACCGGAGATAACCTTTGGACTGAATATTATCCCTGGGGAGGTGCAAGAGGCAGCGACCCAGATGTGTGGGTTCAAGCCCTACAAGAGTATCTGTCTCTAGATGCTGAATACTTCATTCCCGGACACGGACCAGTAGGGAAAAAAAACAGTGTCACAAGACTTTTGGATTACTTAAATGACGTTGGCAATGTCATGAAACAAATGATTGCTCTGGGAAAGAGTGAAGAAGAGGTGATCAGAGCCGGAGGAGAAGTCAAATATTACCCATCAGGAGCGGGGCATCCTCACATCTCGACTCTCAAAAAGTGGTACAAGATCTGGCGAGAACGTACCGAATAATGACGTTCAAGCATGCATTTATTGCATAACATTTAAGGCGCGTTATGCTTGTCTTATAGACCAGGCGATTTAATGTCAAGGGATTCAAATCCCAGAGGAGAAAAAAGACCGAGAGATGGCAGAGGAAAAGGCGTTGGAATGAAGGGTGGACGCAGAGGAGGTAGAAACCCAGAGCCATGTAGCCCAAACCGTGGATACGGTAAAGGCAAAGGTCGAAAAAGAAAGTAACTGCATATCAGATTATGCGCGCGTGCAGAAGGGAGCCTCTTGTTGTCTCGAGTCAAGAGACACAACAAGGTAGGCAGGGAACTAATTAAGGCGTAAGAACTCGATTTTCACAACAGTGCCACGTTAGTAAGTGGTTCTTACATGGGGCACTTGTATTCGCCTTTTTCTAGCCATTCCATGGCTTTAGCTTCGTTGGCGAGTTGGGCTTGTCGTCTTTTTTCTATTAGTTGGATTTCGTTGTATTTTTCTGAGATTAAGGCTCTGATGACTTCGGTGTTTTGTTTTAGTCCCATGTATCTCTTCACGGTTTGGAACTTCTCAGTCTCTGCTCCTTCGAAATCTATTCTTATCGGCACTTTCCTTAAAAGGTTCAATTTTTGTGTCATTTTTATTCACCTCAGGTGTATATAGATAGAAAGAGGCGTGATAAATATTGTGCATATATTCTAAATCTAGTATATACTATGTATGCCGCAAAAGTGCATACAACATACATGTATGCCTGAAGATCAAGGGGTGAAACGAGACAATAAATCCACCTTCGAATATTGGCAGGGCCTGAATGCTCCATTTTTCACGGTGGTCGCTGGCTCTCTCTTGAGGCTCTTCTTCTCAGTCTTTGACGCCATATCGCGATTGAGGCTCCTGCTGCGATCACGGCTATGCTTATGCCCATTATGCCTAGGATGCCGCCCATGTGGTCTAGTAGGCCGGCGTGAACTACTTCCATGGTTATGCGGTAGTCCTCGACTCCGCCGTCATCGTCCCATGCAACAAGTGTGACATTGTACGTTTTGATTGTCGATTCAAAAGCAAAAGCCGAGGCTTCGGGTCCTTCGAATGTTACTGTGGGACTTTGCTGAGTGCTTGTAATGGGGTTGGCGCCTTCGCCGAAGTTCCACGAATAAGTGAAGGTGTCGCTACCAGGGTCGTAAACTGATGCTTCGAAGCGAACGGCTTTTTCTTCAGACACTCTATATGAAGGCGGTGTTCCAGTGCCGAAGGGCAGTCCCGTGTGTACGTAGATTGTTGGGGGGACGTTCAAGACTGTTAGTTGTCTACTGTAAACTGGGCTTTGGCATTCTCCGTCTGAGGCTTGGGCTCTCATTTCGCCTCGGAAATCGTCGTCGTAGGTGTGTGAAATGGTTGGTGTTGTTGTCCAATCTGTGTCCCATACGTCGTCGCCGTTCAGATCCCATCTATAAGTCAGCGAAGTTGATTCTGGGTCTCTGAATCCATAGTCTGCAGCGTTGAATACATGTGTGGTTCCCTCGTTTATTGTTATGTCACTGGGCGAAACGCCAATCCATGGAGGTCTGTTCATCAAGCCCCCTACACGCAGCGACGGGTCGCCGAAGAGCATGAACTTAATCGGCTGGTGGTAGCCTGCAACCTTGAACCAGTCGCCATTGGCTTTTTGGCTTATTTCTCCCCTTCCGATCTGTCCTAGAGTGCGGCCTGAGACGGTCTTGGTGGTATCGCAGTACTGTGTGATCATGTTGATCCACATGTCGCCTAGAGTCACAACCACGTTGTGTCCATCGATAGCGTATGGTTCATGGTAGCCTTCGAAGAAGAATTCATCCAAGTATTTGCTCCACGCTTGCGCTCCAGTCACGCATCCCACGTAGCCTATTGCGCCCTTGCTTGGATGGTAGCAGAGCATGTGTTCTGGAAACGAGTCGTGGATGTCTGTTTGTAGGGGTGTTGGTGGTGGGAGTGTGAGGCTAGTCGGCCAGAGTTCGCCGTTGTTGATGCCTACGTGTGTTCGACCGTATATGTCCACGTAAGTTTCATAGGGCGGCTGCACCGCGAATTGTGCTGTCCCACAGCCTACGCTGTGTACGATTGGCAGCTTGAAGTTGCTGAAAGTGCGGTTGTCCACTGACCACGTGTAGAAGACACCGTCCCAGACGTCTCGGTTTCCGTGGCCTCCGTAGTTGACGAATCCGACTCCTGTGGTCATCCACCATTTCATCAGGTCTTCGGTTGGTGTCCCATTTGTTATCGTGGCGGCTCCACTTACACGTGGGTCATAGAGCCTTGTTATCCTGAAACCCTCGGCTTCTGTAAGAGAGTCAGAGGCAACGTTTTCTTTTGCGTCCAGAAAAATCTCATCTAGAGTGTCGTTCGATGTGTATGGTATTACGAAAAGAGCGCTTTTGAACCATTCAATCGTTGTTCCTGAGCGGGTTGCTCCTCGAGTGCGGCTTTCATAGTCTATCACTTTGTCGACGTAGTTTTCAACATCTTGGATGCTGGCTGCTGGCACGCGGCCTACGGCGACATCGGGGATCATGTCTATTCTATCGAAGTTGATGCAGTCGTCTGTGAACCATTCCCCGTGGAGTTCGCCGTATATGTGGTTTCCGTTGTAATCCCAGTTGTCGAATGTTCCGTCCTGTTTGTACAGGTCGGCGTAGTATAAGTCGCCCGCGTAGTAAGCGCCATACCCGATTATCTGGCCGCCTGGAGTGTTGTCTGCCTGTTTTCTGTCGGTGCACGTGTATCTTACGGGAAGCATGTCGCTGTCGCCTACAAGCAACACATATTTCACTCCGTAGGTTCTGTGTGCAAGTTCTATACCATTCTTTATTCTCTCAGGTTCATCCCATCCCCAGCTGGTGTATCCATTGTATGTCTGCCAGCTGACGAGTCCCGTGGGCACTCCTGTTCGGGTCTTCCATTCTCTGAGGGTTTCGAGAGGTTCTAAGAAGTCTTCGTGAGCGACGATTAGGAGGTCGTACCCCGAGGCGTTTCCAAAAGCCACAAGGGACGAGAGTGATTGACTAAGCTGTATGAGCAACAACACGATTACCAAAAGACTGACAACAATCCTCTTCGGATTCATCGTTGCACCTCAGAATTGAGGCTGATTCGGCGAGGGTGTATAAAAAGCCTTTGCACAAGCTATGGGCCCGAGAGCGAATTCGCTTCAGGTGTGCTGCTTCTTCCATACACAAGAACTGAAACCGATAAGGTGCACACCTGTCAGATAGTTAGGAAATTGCAACTCTCGCATTGTCTATGTTGTACGTCATTTCAGTTTCCCATCGTACCGTGATTCCCAGAGCAATCCACATTTCTCCGAGGGTTTCTGTGTGAAGCGTTGTAGCATAGGTATAGCCTTTCCATCCCGCAACCTCGTTGGCAGGGCCAAGTACAATGAAATCCTCTTCAACCTCTGGATCCGAGAGCCCGGCAAACGCACATACGCCCGCTATAACGTTGAAGCTTTCTTGTTCACTGTAGAATTCAAAGGAAACGGTAACTTGGATTTGGGAGTTGTTTTTCACGGCTATTCTCTTTTCTATCCAAATCGTGCCATCATCCTGCCTCCCGTCAATATACAACTTCAAAGAGTATTGTCCAGAATAGGACACGGAGGTTGTCCGAGAAACTTCCCAGGCAACAGGGTGACCGGGATTGTTTGGATCCAAAGGAACCTGAGCGTCTTCTGCCCATCCGCCGAAGTCCTGTTCAAAGCTTTCATCGTACACAACAGCTTTAGGATAAAAGAACCACGCAACAAAAACGAGGATTAGCAAAATCCCAATGACGAAGCAAATTCTGATACTTAGCCTCAACTATACAACCCCTCACAAAAAACAAGGGGCATCGGTTGCAGATAATACCATGTATTAGAACACCTGAGCACAGAGAGCCGTCGGGGCTAGGAGGTTATATCTCCCCAGTGAGGTAGGTTTTGAATCCAAGCGACCCCTCAAGTGGCTTCTCAATAGAAGGAGTTTTTTGTGGATTTACATCAGAATCAAGGTCTATTCACGGAAAATTGTTCTGCTAGCATCTAGTAGATGCAAGCCTCAGAGCCGCTTCAAAGGCGCAGATTTCTTCAGCAGTTCAGGCTGCGCGCAGTTCTTTTACTGCGTTTTCGATGATTCCCTCAGCGAATTCTATTGTTTTTGCGATTTTCTCCAACGTGGCCTGCAAGTGATTAATTTCAGCCTTGTCTTTTTTTCTTGACTTTAGGGGCCTCACTTTTCGTGTCAGGTCTTTGATTTTGTCCCTTTGCGCTTTGTAAACTCTCAACATCGTTTCCATACTACTGGCGGTCATTTCAGGGAAGTCAACGCTCACATGGAACACGAAATGTTTTAGGGAGGCATCCTTGTGCTTGTGGACGATTCCCATTCTGATCATCTGTTCCAAGGTCCTGCTAACAGATGAGATGGAATATCCCGTTAGATTCGAGATTTCTTTATGGCTTAGATTACGTGTCTCTAGAAGGAGGGTGGCCATGATTCTGCCAAAAATCGTTGGTAGTCCTTTCGCGCGTAGCATATCTTCGTAAATCTGGATAAATTCCGCTTTGATTTCCCCGAGTGAATCCATGGGTTAATATAGTGAACTAAAGACTTATATGTCTTACTATAATTATCGTAATTATAGCAATTTGCGGAAATATGCAAATTACGAAAAACGCTTAAAAGGTGGTTGATATGAACAAGCCCAAACAAGGAAGCGTGAGACAAAGAGGCGATACAAAGAGCCACGAAAAGGTGATTGAAATCGAGAATCTGACGAAAATGTACGGAAATCATGTTGGTGTTAAGGACTTGAATCTCACAGTCAGCATGGGGGAAATAACGGGTTTCCTTGGACCCAACGGGGCGGGAAAGACAACCACCATACGGAGTTGTCTCGCATTGATTGCAAAAACAGCAGGCGACATAACAATATTCGGATTGGATTCCCACAGAGATGCCGTTGCAATACGAAAACAGACGGGGTACCTACCCGGCGATTTCGGTCTTATCCCCTCTGTCAAGGTCAGATCCTATCTCAAATATCTACTCTCGTTGAGCGACTGCAACTCAACGAAGAAAATGCTATCGCTGGCGGAGAGGCTTAAGCTTGACCTAGACAGAAAAACAAACGAGCTTTCCAAAGGCAATAAACTGAAGGCAGGAATCGTTCAGGCATTAATGGCAGATAAGGACCTCATCATCCTAGATGAACCATCAGGCCTTGACCCACTTATGCAACAGGAGTTCTATCGCATCCTGCGCGAAGAGAAAAAGCAGGGCAAAACTGTGTTCATGTCTTCGCACAACTTGGCAGAGGTTGAATCGGTGTGTGACAGAGTCGCCATCATAAGAAGGGGGCAATTAGTGGTCGTAGAGGACATACAGGTGTTGCAGGAAAAGACAGGGAAGGTGCTTGAGGCTGAGTTCAGAGACCCTTTCAGCATCGACGAGTTCAGGTTTGAGGGAGTAAGCAGCATACGCCAGGATAACGGCAGGCTTGTATTGACCATACACGAGAATCTTGACAGCGTAATCAAAGCTGTCTCGAATCATCAGATACTGAACATGAATCTGGAAACTTACAGCTTGGAGCAGTTGTTCCTGAAGTACTATGCAGAGGAAGAAGTTGACGAAAGAGGTGGTGCATAATGTTTGGCGGAATTGCTTTTATGGAACTCAAAACAGGATGGAAAGGCGTTCTCATATTTGGGTTACTCATCCTAGTCATTTCAGCTGGCATCCCGCTGATCTTTCCCACTTACAGGGATTCATTGATCGAAGAGTTGGAAGGGGCAAGCAAAGTGCACTTGGAGCTTCCTGATGAGCAAGGAGGCATGATCACCCTTTCATGGGAACCAGTAGAGACTGCAACCAGTTACATTGTCCTAGAGGACAATCGCTCAAGCATGTTGACGCCGAAGCTCAAGTATATGGGCAATGAGACAAACATTACTTTTGAAAAGGACTTTGAGGAGAAAAGGTACTACGCCGTCATGGCTGTAACAGATGAAACATCCGAACCAGTCTTAGTAGGAATCACCGCAACAGAAAGAGGTGAAGACCCCTTTCAAGAACTATTGAAGAACCCTGCATATGCAGGCCTCACTGGCGGGAGAAACATCAGCATGCTTGAAGTGAAGGGATTCGTATCTCTAGAGTATTATAGCTGGTCGTGGATGCTTACGGGGTTGTTTATCGCCTATCTATCTGTATCTATCATAGCCAGTGATTTCGAGAACAAACGTATGGATGTGACCTTGTCGGCACCGATATCCCGTAGACGCTATGTCTTGGAGAAGTTTGCTGCTGTAGGTGTCATCGCCGCGTTCGTGGTCTTAGTGGAGGTTGCAGGGCTTACCTGGGGTCTGGCAAGTATCAATGCTCTAAATGAATTTTCTGCCTATGCAGTGTTGTTCTCACTAATAGGTTGCCTACCCTTCCTCATGGTCATAGCGGCGGTTGGCATACTTGCTGCTCTGCTCTTCCAAAAAGTTAGGACTGGAATGGGCGCAACCTTTGCTTTTGTCTTTGCGGAGTTCTTCCTGTATACGTTTGGAGGCTTCACCAAACATCTTGAGTGGATGAAATCTTTTAGTGTCTTCAAATATTGGGACTACCTCTCTGTCATAATCGATGATCTCTTCAAAGCACAAGATTTCGTTTTGTTGATGGCGTTGGCAATTGTGATCCTAATCATCGGCATTTGGATCTTTGGAAAGAAGGACATACCAGCCTGACGCACACAAAACACGCATGCATTGCGCGCGCATATGAGACTAGGCTTCTCTTTCTTCAGGCTTAGGTTCCTTAATGCAAAAGGCGGTTATGAGAATCGACGGGATGATCAGTATGAGCATTCCTATGAAGGGGATCTGCGGTGATATGTTGTCGTACAAGAGCCCGCCCATAAGGCCTCCAAGAGCCATGAAAATGTAGGTGAAGAACTGCATTGAACCTGTGACTTTTCCTCTCTGCGCTTGCGGGACAAGATCCGCAAACAAGCTTTGAAAAGCTGAGAAGCCCAAGAGTTGGGCAAGTCCCATTAGTGGCATTGCTATGAAGAGGGTGACGTAATCCCCGTAAATGAAGAGGAGAATGGAGGGAATTATCAGGAGCCCAGATGCCACCAGCGGGATTTTCCTGCCAGCCTTGTCGAGCAACTTTCCTACTGGAAACGACAAGACAATCATCGATAGAAACAGAGCGATCATGACAAACCCCCAGAGAGTGCGCGCATGTTGGAGAGCGGGATCCATCTCGGGAGAGAAGAGCTGTGGTTGTGGGGTTCCTCCTATTTGAAGGACATAGAATGCGTAGACTAAGAAGAGCCCACCCACCATTGCAAAAGACACGCGCATTGTTATGGTGGAGAAGAAAAGGAACAATGTTGAACGGGGCACAACTTTCCAAACTTTCATCCCTTGTTTCAGAGATTCCGGGTATGAGTGCAATACATCATTGAGAGTGAACTTTTCTGCTTCTTTAATACTCTCAGTTAGCTTCAGTCGTACAGTCGCTGCAACGATGAAGAATATCGTGACAATAGCGTATGCCACTCGCATGCCCATTTCTGAGCCGTAGGCGGACACGAGGTATAAAGCTACTATCGGCGCCGGAGTTGTTGAAACGCTCATTATGAGGTTTAGGATGGAGAACCCCATTCCTCGCTTTTCAGGGGGTAAGGAGTCTGCCATCGTCGCCATTAATGCTGGTTGATAGAGCAGACAGAGGTTTTGTATCGCAGCTCCAATCAAGATGAAGTGCCAGCTTGGGGCCGATGCGTAGAAAATGTATGAAAAGGCTACACCAAATGTCAGTGTTGAGACTAACCAGCGCCTGCCATATTTGTCAGCTAGATAGCCTCCGGGGAATTGAACGGAAGCCAGGCACAGCATCGAAACGAGGGAAATTAAGCCTATAACTGTGGCACTCCCGCCTAACTGAATTACATAGTCGGCGTAATAGGTTCCTGGTAGTTCGCCCGCAAAATCCATCAGAATCCAACTTATGATGAGTATTAAGTAGTTTCCCTTAATGAAAGAAAACTGCTCCTTCAGATTCTCAGTGAAAGTCATCTTCGTAGCTCCGGCAAGCTTAGTTCCGAATATAGGGAAATGGGCTAGATATAAGCCCTAAGTATGCTTATACACCAGCGAGAACTTGTCCAGCTATGTCACATCATGCTATTCCATCGGCGTGGCAAAAAGTCGAGCAGGTTCACGCATGTGATGTTTCCAAAGCTCGCGTATGAAGCCGTCTATAAAAAACGGTGCATGCCATCACCCTGGAAGAGAGTTTGCGCGCCCATGGAAAGAAGTCAAACATAGCAACGTGCCCGCGCTCCTTACGCCAGCGGACCCTATAGAAAAATCTTACTGTATTCCTTTTCTGATAGAGTTAGACAGATCAATCGGGGGTGTAAGTTCACGACTTTCTGTTTATATTCTCTCCTTCTCTTCGGCAGAAAGGAGAAGAAATGTGAACTTGCACTCTCACATGCCTGCATCTGTGGGTTTTCGCGGTGGAAGCTCAAGGAAGTCTCGTTGGATTTCTCAGGGTTCACGCTCATAATTCGCCTGCACGCAGGCTCTGGAAAGGTGAACGTCACGGGCGACGTTGGGGTCAAATTCCTTTATGGGAAAGCGGGATAAGGGAGTTCGTTCAATATTTGTTCTGGTGTTTGGTCTTGGAAGCTTACATATTCATCAACGCGGACCCCGGAATGTTGTGGCATATTACTGAAGCTGCTCTTAAGATTGAAGGGGTGAAGATGGCCCACACGGTCACTGGTCAGTTCGATGTCGTCGCTTATGCCCAATTCGCTAATATGGATGTGCTACGCGAGATCATAGCCAACTTCAGGTCATTGAATGGCGTTCAGCGAACCCAGACGGCAATTGCCATACCGCCTAGGCTGGAATAGACTATGAGCGTGGCACATACCTCGTGCGTGGAGTTTGCTGGTGTCTACCTTCAGTTTTCACGCTGGCAGTGGTCGGGCTCAAGAACTGCAGCACGAGCAACAGGAACCTTCAGCTTTTGCTTGCATGCATGCATCCGGCTCTGAAAGAACTTCTGGAAAAGGGATTGGTAAAAATGGAGAAGAAAGGCAGAGCGAAAGTCTACACACTATCTGGGCAAGGCAGAGAAGAGCTTGACAAAGCCTGCAAATACTTCTGTAGCGCTTATGGAGACATTTTCGACGAGTATGGAAAGAAGAAATGAAATCAACTTCAGATCAGACGCTGCGCATCGACCCTATAAGTTTCTGATTCGCCTCTCTATCTCTTTCTGATCGATCTCTGAGATTATCTCGCGGAACCACTCAGCTGCCTCATGATACTTCTTCTGCAGATCCTTCTCATCCTTGACAAAGTAGAGATGCTCAAGCTTTTCAATTGCTCCCGGAGGAAGTTCGTAATGGATATAACGCATCTTAAAGTCATGATGAACAGCGTTATATTTGATCCGTAAAGCTTCGACAACTGTGGCAAGGGTGACAGTATGGTAGAGGTCGATTGCTTCGAGGCTATTCCCCCTGTTGATCTCCTTTTGAACGAAGCTGTTGAACATTTCGAACCTTGCCGCCAATTTTTTTAACCTTTCCTTCAATCTCTTGACCATTTCATCCTTGTCCAATTTGGAGGGTTTTACCTTGTCGCATTTGTTGAAGAGGAACACAACATTGCCATGTATTTCCGGCTCTAGAAATTTATCTGGGCTGCCAAGCTTGATTACCGCGAGGTCTATGATGAGATACTCGCTTGCCCTCTCTAGTTTGTAGAAGGCCTGCGAGACTCCGGGCCACGGCAGCTGCAATACTCCATACTTCTGCTTAATGCGAGACAGGGATTGCAAGGCACGCTCAGCTGCCAGGAATGCTTCATCCGCTTTCTCGTCGTCAACGACTAAATAGAGGTCGACGTCGGACCATGCATCTGTCCGGTTGAAAGCGGCGGCACCTCCTTCCCGAAAGGCGTGGATATAATCGAGTGGTTCCAAAGCGTCGACTAGTGTTTGGACTACTACCTCCCGCGTCAGTCTGTCTCCAGTTTTCATCGGATCGCCTCTGAAAACACCATAACACAGATTGAACACTAATGCTCGTAAATAAATGTGCAGAACCCCGTGCGCGGGCACAAATTACTGCAAGAACTCGGAAGAAAGCTGACGCCAAGGCCGGGTAAGATTTGTTCTGCGCCTTTGTGTATTCGAGAAGACCATCAGTACTTCAGGGTCAGATATAGAAGCACTGATAATGCAATCGACGAGAACAAGTCTGGCAACATGGAGAAGGGTCTGAGACCAAACGCTCGATAGCCAAAGATGACCTGTACGATTGGGTCGGAGGCGAATCCTCCCTGTTTTCTTGCGTACATCAATAGTAATATGCACATAACACCTAAAGGATAGGCGTTTCCTTTCAGAATTTATGGTGCCACACAGTCTTCTTAGGCTGTCCTTCCACAGTGCGTTCTCGACGGCCTGTAAGCTCATCGAGCTCAATGACTACGAGGCAACACTCTGAAACACGGTCTCTCCCAAACTTCTTGCCCCCATCGGAGAGAGGCTTCCGGTAAAGCTCAATATACTTTTCAGCAAACACCTGCAAGAGACGAACCTTCTCCCCCTCAGCGTTCTCTATTCGCCCTCTTCCGAACGCTAAGACACTATCGTAGTCCAAGTGACATCGCTCCTCATAGTGATAACCTACCTCGCCCATAAACTCGTCAACCTCAAAACAGCAATTAGGATTCTTCTTCAGCAGGTCTAGCTTCTTCCCCTCCCACGCGCAGTGAAAGGCTATCTTTCCATGTTGATAGAAAAAGTTCACCGGAACTATGTAGGGCATCAAATCCTCGCTGAGGGCTAGACGGCCCACTTCAGCCTTCTTTAGGATCTTTTCCATCTCCTCCAAACCATATTCAGAACACTCATTATTTCCCAAGAATGCGAACCTCCATCACCGTGCTACTACTTAATGCTGAGGCTTTTTCTCCTCTCCGGCGGGGCGTGCTTGAACAGTTGCACGTATGGAACGAGAGATGACACAAGCTTGTTTTCGGCCTTTTTCAAATGCTCCTGAAACGTGGTTCGTGGAACCTTCTCCCTCAATGCTATTGTCTGAATGTCAGTTTTTCTTGGCAGCGTGTAGTAGCCATGTCTATGCGCCGTCAGGAGAGCCTCTATCTGTTTCTCAGTCAGATCTGAGAACAGAGCGTCAGCCGTTAGAGTCAACGAACTTGCGATGAAACCGTCGAAGGGAACTTTCCTCAGAATCTCAAAAATCCATCCTCCAGTTTCGAGGCGTTTAAGAAACTCCTCCACGTCTCTGTGTCTGAACGCTATGAAACGGCGATACTCCCATCCTCTTACTATGATGGCTGGAAAAATGTGGAGAATGTCTAGATCACCGATTTGCTTGACCACAGTGTTGTGCTTCATGCAGACGCATTTCTTCACGATCAAGTGAGCCTTGTTCGAATCTGAAGAATGTTCAATGAATGAGAATTTGGGCATTTGTTCCATAGCGAGGGAAAGAATTTCGGGATCGTCGGCGATTATCTCGTACACGTCGTGCTCTCTATTGCACCAAATGAATATTTTCACGGTTGGAAATCTCTTCGTGATTTCGTCAAACGCGCTGCCCAGCGAAAGTTTCAACACAAGTTCAAACATCGTCATCAGTTTTAAATTTCTCTCTCCGATATTTATGGGTTGAGCCGTCATATGACGTTCAGAGAACGACCGTCATATGACGGCAGAATGGTTATGTCCTCAGCTCCACTTAGATTAATCCGCTGTGTGAAAGATGAGAAGGATAGAACCACCAAGAAAGCGCTCCTTCAAGGTGAGAGTACTTCACCTTTTTAGCAAGGAAAGTGGCTTTGAATCACCTATGCACCACGAAGAAGAAACTCACACGGGCATACCCGCAACCTACAGGCATTTCAACAGTCACAGGGAAATCAAGAATGCCTTGCTGGAGGCAGAACAAGACAGAGCTACCGCAACAATGGAATGGCAGAGACGCCGCTTCCTTTGGCGATAGGAACTACCTTCCAAGCCAAATCCTTCCGAGCCAAATCCTTCCCCCTTTATTTTCGCGCAACTTTCACGGGCCATAAATGTAAATTTCCCCAGGCTGATCGACGCGTTCTTCAGGCCTTTTCGCCACTTAGGTTCTCAGACCTCGGCCCGGGAGAACAGGTATGTACCGAGGCCCACCATCAAGGCGTTGAAGCCTATCAACACTCCTAAACCGATGAGCCACCCAAACGGACCGAGAACGAGCGTTATCGAACCAGAAAGGCACCAACGTAGCAGTTCGACCCCGTAAAACATTGGATCCAATAGCATCGCAACCTGAAGCGGCACTGGCACGGCATCAATGGGGAAGAATACTCCAGAGAGCATGAAGAGAGGCCACATTACAAAAGTAGAGATTAATTGAAATGCGTGGAAATCGGTTATTGTTGATCCGATTGCAACACCGAGGCCGACGAAGCCGGCGGTGATCAAAAGCATTAAGCCTATTGCAGCAAGCGCCCCAAACATCAACCTAACTGTTGGTTGGAAAGCCCCCATCACTCCTGCAACCGCCATAAGTAGTACGCCTTGGATCGAGGCTGTTGCGGCCCCGCCAAGGATTTTACCGAAGATTATGCTGGTCCGACTGACGGGAGCTACAAGCATTTCCTTCATGAAGCCGAATTGCCGGTCAAAGATAACTGAAACACCGGAGAACACTGAGCCAAAGAGCAGCCCCATGCCGATTATTCCTGGTGCTATGTATGACAGGTATGTGCTGCCGCGAACGCCCCCTAAAAAGCCGCCCAGGCCCAATCCGAAGACGGCTAGGAAGAAGAAGCTCTGTGCAACCGATGCGACAATTCGAGATTTCGCTCTCCAATAGCGCTTCAACTCGCGTAGCAAGACCACATAGATTGCTTGTCCAGACAGCGGCTGAACCATCTCAAGCTCACCTCACATCAATTCGGCGTGATAGCCTATCACCGCCTTCCGCGGGCTTGTCGAACGATACGGTGGCGACGAATCATCTCCATGAAGCTGCCTCTTTCGTCCCGTATGTTCCGGCCTGTCGTCGTCAAGAACACATCGTCGAGAGTGGGCTTGTGAAGCTCTACTGACTCGAGTACAACTCCAGCTTCATCGACAAGTTTGACGATCTCCGGGATTCGACGCCCGCCGTCGTCCACCAACAGGTTTAGACATCTTGGCCCTCCCTCGCTACCACCCCTATCGTTCTCACCAGCCTTATCGTGAGTAGGCGTTTGTCGTGGTCTCTTGAGCATCCCTCCGACTTGGCGAACGTCGCCGCCTCCAAGGCCGGACATCATTCCGCTCATTCCAGCTTCGCCGGTTGGCATTCCTCGCATCGTGTGCATCATGCGACTCATGGTGTTATGTGCATTGCTGCTGATTGTCGTGTTGATGCTGCGAATCCAATCCTTCTTCTCTAACATAGCACGGATATTCGCAATCTCTTTTGGTTCCTTGAACGTTAGACTCACAACGTCTCCTTCCAATCGTGCTTTCAGCCTGTCCGGAGTGTCTAATGCCACAATTTTCCCAAAGTCGATGATCAGTGCACGATCGCAGAGGTAGTCAGCCTCTTCGGTGTAGTGTGTGGTCAGGATGATCGTGATGTCCTCGTCTCGGTTGAGGCGTTGGATGTGTTCCCAAATTGAGCGTCGGGTCTGGGGATCCAATCCGAGAGTTGGTTCATCCAGAAACAGTATTTTAGGATAGTGGAGTAGCCCCCGGGCGATTTCTAGTCGCCGTTTCATGCCGCCACTATAAGTCTTCACCAGGTCGTCCGCGCGATCACTCAGTTGGACCACCTCCAGCATTTCCTTGATCCGCTGTTGTCGCAAGTCTTTTTTGATGCCATATAGGCGTCCATGGAAGTCCAGGTTCTCGTTGCCTGTCAACTCTATGTCCAAAGTAGGGTCTTGGAACACGAAACCTATGCTGCGGCGCACTGCATCCGGCTCTTCAATAATGTCGTGGCCATTCACTGTGGCGGTGCCGCTGGTCGGTCGCAACAATGTTGACAGCATGTTCAGGGTAGTAGTTTTTCCAGCGCCGTTGGGACCGAGAAAGCCTAGGATTTCGCCTTTCTCTAAAGCGAAGCTAATGCCGTCCACTGCCCTAATTCTGTTATCGAATACCTTGGTCAACCCTTTGACTTCAATTATGCTAATTGGCCAGCCCCCACAAGCCAGTACGACAAAAACTTGATGTTATTTCAATCTAATATGCTTGCTTGTCGCACGCCACGCGCGGTTGATTTCTGCTTGCTAAAATCGCAACGTGGGCCTGCGTCTCGTTAACCCGTTCAGCGATGCCTTGGAATTTCTTATTAGATGAACCAGGTATCTATGTTTACCTGTCGGAAATGTTCTAGGATGGAGTGGATGGGGTTGAATGAGAAGTTTAGGTTGTGGGCTCCTCTTGTCTTTCTCTTTAGCATCATAATTGTTCTATCCTTTGTTTGGTTCTTCACTTTCCCCTCTTCCACTTGGGAAGAGACACCTAACTACTTGCAAATGTATCTTGGTTTCGTCGCCAATAGGCCTGTTGACGCATTCCTAACTGTTAGCACAGGCCCTGGAGGTACAGTATCTTGGGCGTTCATCCCGACCTACTCACTAATAGTAATTCATACAGTGCTATATGCCGTCGGAAAGCAAAGGGAAAAACAATACACGCTGGTGACGAAACATTACCTAATCTACCTTGTTCTTCTAGGGCTGTTTGCCATCTCATTCCAGAACGCCAGTCAGCATTATGGCTGGTATTGGAACCCAGAGTTGAATGCCCCTGGCTACGTTGACACGTGGACTCACATTACCTCTCCTTGGCTTCTGGGAGCTTTGCTGGTGCCTCTTGCACTGGAAAGGTATTTGGGCTGGGACAGAGGATTCATGTGGATCTTCATGTTCTCAGCGCTTGCGATCATAGCACTCGGATGGGAGATCGCAGAAACCCTTGACGTGCAAGTTAGACCGTCCACGACATATTTCAACTATCCAATGGACTCTCTAAAAGACATGATTATGGGAGCAGGGATTGGCACAATTCTATCATGCTGGTTCTATGAGCGTCTCGTTACAGATTTGGGTAAGAAAGAGCTGCCTTCAGTGTGAAAATAAATGCCGCCAAACCCACTGCATTTCTCAGCAATCGCCCCATTGTATTTTAAATGGCCCAAAAGCTTCGACATCACAGCGCTGCTCTTCTCATCTACTCTCGTTGATCTTGAGTTGCTAGTCTTTCTTCTGAATGGAGAGCCGATGATTCACGGGTTTTGGCACAGCTACTTGTTTGTCTTGACAATCTACCCCGCCGCACTGAGTCCAATTCTCTATCTTCTTGAAAGGGGAATCGACAAGAAGATTGAAGGGATCTACAGGTTTTTCAGGTTCTTTCCTGAAACGATCAGTTATCCTTTCAAGGCGATCTACACCAGCTGTCTCGTCGGAGGAGCATCACACATATTCTTTGACATGTGGGTTCATCAAAATTCCTCCTGGGTTCTATTTCCCTTCTATGAAGGAAACTTGTTTTGGATTGGCGAATGGAGCATTATCGTGTTTGGGCTGGTAACTCTGCTCAGCCTATACGCAGTGTTTCTCTGGATAAGGCAGATGCGAATTCCCCGAAGAAATTCGACCCAGAGTTGAAGCATGGAGCTATTGACTTCAGGATCCTTCAGTTTTGAGGCCTAACTCTTCACGTAGAAACCTTATCTTGGCTTTAACAACACGCTCCAACATCAGAGCTTCTAACAACAAATCAGCTAATGCGTCCTTCGAGAACACCGTGAGAATTTCCATTGCTTCCTCAAATCTGCCTTCATCTAGAAGCTTGAAAACCTCAGCTTTCTCCTTCTTTGAATGCAGCATCTCTAGGATCTCAAAAGAAACAGAAGCAAATGGAGACTTATCAAGGAGACAGGAACAAGAATATAGAACAAACCCTAATCGCGGCACGCAAAAACCATTTAATCTCTTCCGACCAGATTGTTAGCAGTGATCTCCATGAAAGCTTTTGTCTCGGTTGATCTGGAAGGTATGCCCCACGTGGTGATTCCAGGTCACCTAAACCTTAAAGGTTCCCTTTACAACGAAGCGAGAGGAATTGCTACAAAAGTCACTATAGCAGTAGCAGACGAGCTCAACAAGAATGGTTTCACTGAGGTCGTTGTTGCCGATAGTCACGGGCCCATGGTCAATCTCTTAGTTGATGACTTGCCTGAATACATAGAGCTAATCAGAGGCACTCCCAGGCCAGTCAGCATGGTTTCAGGAATAGAAGGATGCAGTGTCGCCGTGTTCCTTGGGTATCACGCGAAGTTCGGAACAATAAGATCTACGTGGGATCACACCTACGCTGGACGAAGCATCAACAAAGTGGAAGTGAACGGAGTCGCAGCAAGTGAGTTTC
>Ga0209427_10001706_pt1 | contig 25429 bp, 16 predicted proteins | sample DeeMarSWOR136_30_FD_187465 | JGI IMG/M metagenome (GOLD analysis project Ga0209427, IMG submission 187465) | Marine sediment microbial communities from White Oak River estuary, North Carolina - WOR-1-36_30 (SPAdes) (version 2) | ecosystem: Environmental > Aquatic > Marine > Intertidal zone >...
TGGGTGGAATATTTGATGATAGTCTTAGCGAAATTTCAACATTTACTATTGCCGAGCCCTCAGATCCAAATAATGTGGATTATAATTTCCCATGTGTAAGCTTTGATGAAGATAGTGAACTATACCTTGTAACATGGAACGATGGTGATATCTCTGATGGAGACTGGTATGGTAATATTTATGGAAAAATATATGACTCATCAGGATCTGTTGAGGTTAATCAATTTACAATTAGAAGTGGAAATTTCGTCAGAACTGATATTGTTCCTTATTTGTCTGAGTCATTCTTTGTTTCATTTGACGATGGTGGCACCATATTTGGAAGACTCGTTTCCTCAGAGGGAGATTTAATTAGCGGAGATGTACAACTTTCTGCTTCTCCAGGTGCTGATGCAGATTGGGCAAATATGGCTCTTGGTGGTAATAAGATCTTTACTGTCTGGGAGGATGAACGTATTCAAAGCTATCCTAGACCTGATGCTTATGGAAACATGGTGCATCTAAATATTCCGGATGGTTCTGATATAACATATAGTTTTGATGATGAACAACAATTAGTTCTTGAAGCACAAATTACTTCAGTTGATATTGAACCTGAAAACTTGGAAAGATGGCATGAGTTTAGAGCTTCTTATGAAGGAACGATTACATTTGATATACTTGACAAATATTGCAATATAATTTTAGAGGAGGTAAGCCCAGGTCAAGATTTAGCTAGTATTAATCCAACCCAATACCCAACAATAAAACTAAGAGCACACTTTACCCGACCTGATCCATCTGATACTCCAGAACTAAAAAATTGGAGTGTTTTATATGAAGGAATCGATACAGCTCCACCCGTTACATGGATAGAGGATATTGATGGAGAACAAGGTCATAATGACTGGTATATATCTGAATCTGTTATTGTTTGGTTAGGATCAAGAGATTATCCAGAGGATACCGGCAGTGGGGTTAATTATACAAAATATACACTAAACGGGGGAGCAGAGCATATCTATGATGTGGACGGTGGACTGAATCTAACAACTCATCCTCCTGATTATTGGGCTATTTGGGAGATTAACTTTTGGTCTGTTGATAATGAAGGTAATGTTGAAAATAAAGAAAATCCTGCAAATAAAAGAACTATTAAAATAGATCCGAAAGTACCAATTGCTACTATTACTGAACCTCAACAAAGTGAAGGTGTAACTATGCCATTTGTATGTAAGGTGACAGTTGAAGAAAATGCTGAGATGGATTATGTAGAATTTGATATGGAGCCATGGGGAGAAAGAGAGGGTCTACCTAAAAAAATCTATACTCCTCCATATGAACATGAGTTTAATCAATGGCCACGTTCAAGGACTAAAAATACTAAACCTCTTCCAGGTGGAAGAAATATCGAAATACGAGCCTGGCCTTATGACAAAGCACATACTCCGTCTGCCCCTGACACAATATGGATAAACATTCTAAACTGGGGTAGAAGGTCAAAAGTTGTGACGGTTCCAAGCTTCAGGTTAATATTTGAAAAATTGAATCTAGGAATTGTAGTAAATGACAAACTTGGCATCAGTATTTCTGGAATAGACGAAGTGGACCAGATGAAATTTGTAGCAACAAAGATACTGACGGGGGCGCAAACAACGGTTTGGGACAATGATTTAACAGATGGGTGTTATGGAAGCTTTAATATTCCAACTGGTTTTTACAAGATAACAACCTTTGCTTATAAAGCCGGTGAAGAAATAGAAAAGGATGTTATCCTGAGAGTATTCTTTATAAACACATGATTAGGACAAAATTGATACTAATCCCTTCTCCTTTCTCTCTACTTGGAACTAAATTAAAAGCAACTTGACAACTAATGTATCCAAACCTTTAAATATTAATATTATTCTTATTTATATTAAGAATAAATAATTTGGGGGAAGAATAAAATGAAACTGAAATTAATAGTAATAATAGTTTTAGCAATATTACTATTTTCATCTATAAATGTAATTGGTATTGATCAAGAAAAAGATGAAAAAATTATCAATTATTTAAGTGTAGATCATCATATTTCCTTTTCTAAAGCATCAATTGAAACAGAAAATGAATATTGTTCTGTAAATGTTGAAGAGACAAATTCCTTTATAAATGATCCTTGTAAGCCAAGACTGCCTATGTATAGAAAAGTATTCACTTTTCCAAAAGGTACAAAAATAAAGGATGTAGAATTTATTATTTCTGATGTTGTTAGGCAAGATATAAATTTAAAAATAGAACCCTCCATAAAACCTGTTCCAATATCATCTATAAGTAATACCATAAAAAGAGAGGAAAAAGGTGAAAAAACCGAAGTTGAAGAAGATACTGGTGATAATGAAATATTCAAAGCTGTAGAAGATCAAGCTGTATATTCAAGTTCAAATCTTTATCCAGACACTTGGTATGATTATAAGATTCGTTGTGGACTTCACGAAAGTAAAGATACAGTTTTTTTAATTGTTAATTGCTATCCTATAAGGTATTCTCCAGCAGAAAATACTATTTATAAAATTGAAAGTTTTGATGTAAAAGTTACCTATGAAGAAGATTTAGAACCTAAAGTTTTTGCAAAGGAATATGATCTTTTAATTATCGCACCTAGAAAGTTTTTAACATCAATAATGCCTCTTTATTTCCATAAAACTCTTAGAGGAGTACCTACAAAAATCAAAACAGTTGAATCAATCAGCAGACAGTATGACGGTAGAGATAAACCAGAACAGATAAAATATTGTATTAAAGATGCAAAGGAAAAATGGAATATAAAATACGTTTTGTTATTTGGCGGTTTAAAGTCACACTTCTATGCAAAAGATAGAGATAATATAAATGAAGGAAGTACGGGTTGGCATGTTCCAGTTAGATATGCAAATATCTATACTATTGGTGAGGATGATCCTGGATATCTTTCTGATTTGTACTATGCAGATATCTACAAGTATAATGAAACAACACAGGAATACGAGTTTGAAGATTGGGATTCAAATGGAAATGATATCTTTTTAGATGGAGATTGGTATACTTATGAAGAAGTAGACCTAATGCCAGATGTTTACTACGGACGTCTTGCCTGCAGAAACAAACATGAAGTAAGAAATATGGTTAGAAAAATAATAAAATATGAAAAGCCAACAATAATTTCAAAAATTTTTGGAAAACCATGGATGAATAAAATGTTTGCAGCAGGAGGAATTACTGTTGGTTATTATGAAGATCAACCAGATGGAGAATGGTTGTGTGATAAATCAATTGATTATATGGGTGATAGAATTGATAGTGCCACAAGAATTTATGCATCTAATATTCTAACTGGAGGTCCAAGGCCGATTCCTACAGATATTACAGATATATTTTCAGAAGGTGCAGGTTTTGGATTGTTACAAGGTCATGGTAGTGCATATATTTGGGATACACATTGGCCAAATACAGATGGAAATTGGACTGGAGGGCTTGCAATCTTTGATTTTCCATTCATTAGAAACCGTTGGAAACTTCCAATAGTGGTTGTTGGTGGCTGTCATAATGGAATATTTAATGTAACATTTCTTAATACATTGTTGAAACCAAAATATTATCATGCATATGGACTGGCTATAAGAGCTTGTTTTAGTTGGAAACTTGTAAGCAAAGCAAAATCTGGTGCAATTGCTAGTACTGGTTGTACAGATTATGGTCTTGCAGGATCTCCTCCTGATTCAGTTAGCGGAGGACTAGAGGCAAATTTCTTTTATAAAATAGGAACAGATGGTGTTGAACACTTAGGTGAGGCACATGGTGGATCTATTGAAAAATATATTGAAGAAAATGATTTATATGTAAATGATGTCTTCTGCATTACAGAATATCAGCTATTTGGAGATCCAAGTTTAAAGATTGGTGGTTATTAATTCATTTTTTTTTTTATTTTCTTTTTTTCTTTTTATAAATAATAAGAATTGTAATTGTTAAGATTACAGAAAAAATTTCAAAACCAGGTGAATCTTTTTTCTTATTTTCTTTTTGATTTCCTGCTTGTGAGCTTATATTTACATAGGTTGTATCTGTTTTTTGTTCTCCATTACTGTCTGTTACAGTTAGAGTAACCGTGAAGTTTCCCTTTGATGAATATGTATGTTCAGCAGAAATTCCTTCACCTGTTGTTCCATCCCCATAATCCCATCTATAACTTGTAATGTTATCACCTTTATCGGGATCATAACTGTCTGATGCATCAAAATTTACACTCTGATTTACAACTCCTGAATATGGGCCTCCAGATAATGCAATAGGTGCATTATTTGAACTATTAGATAAAATTATGACATTTACCATGGATTCTGGTGACCACTCACCATAATTATCTTTCACCTTAAAATAGATATTATGTTGTCCAATTGATAAGTTGTTTTTTGTAAAATGTATTTTATTACTTAAAAAATCATCAATGCTTGAGCGCCAGAAATATTCTACGACCTGTCCGTCATCAGACCAATCTCCTAGAAAATCAATTTCTTCTCCATATATTTTTGTAATAGAATCGGTGGGTTTTAATATATAGGCATAAGGTTTTTGATTAGGAGCAATTATTATTAAGGTTTTATAATCATAATCTGACCAAATTCCTTCATTGTCCATCACTCTATAACTGATCGTGTGAGTTCCTACTGATAGAGAAGATGTTTGATAATTTCTTGAATTAGATAGGATACCATTAATGCTTGAATGCCACTCGTATTTTGATACCGAGCCAGTTGCATGACCATTAAAATAAACTTTTATACCCTGTGAAGCAGGATTTGGACTAATGTAATCAATTATTGCTTCTGGTTTTTGAGTTAAAAAATCACCTAAGGGATAGTTATCTTTGTTTTCCCCAGTTCCGCTAATAATGTATGGATTATCTCCGGTCCCATTACCGTTACTATCATAATAATTGTAGTCATCCCAATAATTTCCTTGAAAGTTATAATCCCAATAATTTGAGCCATCATCTCTACCATTACTATCATAGTTATCTGCAAAATCATTTTGATAAATTATGTTACCTGAAGAAGTTGATGTAACAAAAACACCATTCATCACATTATTTTGGATATTATTACCTTTTATAATATTGCCATCTGAGTTTGATAGATATACTCCAACATTATTGTTTTCTATAATATTTTCTTCAATAGTATTATCTTCAGATTCTAAAATATATATACCATTGGCTCCATAATTAACTACGTTACCTTTAATAAGACAATCTCTTACATAATTTAGATATAAACAATAATAGGTTTCTCCAGTATTAGATATAGTAAAATTAGAAATTTGAACATTATTCTGATTTATCTTAATTGTATGGCCACCATTTCCATTTATTACAACACTTCCAATCCCTGCACCTATTAATTTTATATTTTTACCTATTGCTATATTTTCATTATAAATTCCACTATAAACATAAATTGTATCATTTTCACTTGCTGCATTAATTGCATCACGAATATTTGTATAGTCTGCTCCACCATCATCATCTACGTAAATAGTATTTCCACCCGCATTACAAGTATCAATAGATATTACAAAAAAACTTAACAAGTTAAAGAATGTAATAAATAATACCATACATTTTCTCAAGATCAACACCAACCTTTAGATAACAAAATATATGACTTATATTTTTCTTTATCCTTTTTTTTATTAAATATGCAATAAAATAAATAATAAAAACGCCCCGGCCGGAATTTGAATCCGAGTCCCGAGCTCGACAGGCTCGGATGATAGTCCACTACACTACCAGGGCATATTATAATTTTTTGTAAGAAGGGTAAATACAACCCTTTCTTTAATTTTTTCCTTTGTGAACCTAATATTTTCATAAAATTAAAAAATTATTCTATCTAATCTCTTCGAAGAACTCGTATTCATCTATATCGTCCTGAGCCTCTTCATAAATCTCAAGTTCTTCTTCATAGGCATCAATTGCTCCTTGAAATAAGTCTAATAAACCTGTTACATTCTGCTCAAAAATCACACCATTTTCTTCATCATAAGTAAGATTTTCAAACAAATATATTAGGTATTTACTTGCATTATATCTAAGCATAGTTAATTTTGAACCAGAATTTGTTAAAACAATATAAAGATCCAAAATATCCAGATACTTATCAACCTCGGTATGGATTTTAGTAATATTGAAATATATTTTTGCTTCTTCAAAGTTTAAATGAGAATAATAATAGCTAGGCATTGCATTTGTACAATTTTCAATACCTCTATCCTTATAAATTAAAAACTCTGATTCATTTTTTTCGTGTAAAACACTTTGATACCATAAAAAACCTAAATCAAAATGATAATTTCCGTACGCTCTATCTTCTCTAGCTTGGTCCAAAATTACTGATGATTTAATAAAACTACTTGTAAAGTTTTCACTTTTATCTTTAACAGATGTAATTTCTCCTTCATAATATGTTGTTAATGTGTCTATTTTTGAACGATTTACTATATCTGCAACAAAAAAAGTAATAATAATGACCCCTATCATTATTGATAAAAGAATTATGAACATATTTTTATCAAATATTCTTACCATCTTTTCATCTCCTCAAATTTATTAACATTAGGTTGGATAGGAAAGCCCTATTTTATGTTCATCCCAGAAAAATATTGGACATACTACGGGATCAGGATTTGTCGTACTGCTCCACTGGACTCTATCAAAATCTGAAAAAGAGCCGCTAAGCGCATTACCCTGACCACTGTCAACAACACCAATGTCAGTCATGCTAAGAGTATAGTTTATATAATTTAAACCAACTTTTTCGATTCGAAGCTTATACCAATTATTACACAAATATCCACTGGTATAGTAAGAGCTTAAACGATTCCAATCACCAGAATCATAGTAATATAATTCTAAAACCCAGGGCATTGGTCTAAAACCCTTATCAACATATTCTAACTTAATTTTAGCAATATCTGTTCCGCTATTAGTTTCTAAGTCAATAAAAAGTGAATACTCCTCACTAGTATCTCCACATGTAAACCATACTTCCCACCACTCTAATTCAGCGTTATCAAGATTGGATAAATAATAGTACCAATATCGTGAACCATCAGAGTTTCTGAACTTAGTTTTAAAGGATTTTGCAGTTGAATAATGATAAAAAGGTGCAACTTCAAAATAACTTCCAACTAACACACTTTCTGGAGCTTCAAACCATTTGCGACTTAGATAAAACTGAGTTGCGTTTCCACCTGAAATATCATCAGAAAAATCTTCAGTTACAAAGGTGGGTTTATCAAAAGCATGAATAGTAACATCAGTTGGATCATCATCATCAGTATCTCCATCTCCATCTTGATCTATTTTGTCATCAATATAGGTATCATCAGTAAATTCTATTGCATCATTTGTTCCGTCTTCATCAGTATCCCAATAAACTAATCCTTGATTAGATATTATATGACCATTTTCAAGACCTTCATTTACAACCACTTTAAATTCTAATACACAGCTAGTTTCTGCTGGAATATCACCATTCCATATTATCTTATTTTCCCCTCCAAGATAATCATATGTTTCTCCGTAGTGGCCTATTACTATATTTAGGTCTAGGTTGTCTACTATTCCATCGTTGTTTACATCTTCTCTAATCCAGCCTGGTGTTCCTGTTTGTCCAAATGATGCGTTTATTAAATCAGAATCATCACTATCTATTTCCCAATCCATGTTTATATCCCAGTCATAATAACCATATGATATATCTCCCGAATTTGCTGTAGCTGATCCATTTACATAAGTAACATCATTTGGTAAAAAATCTTCAAATTCATCTCCAAAATTGTCAGTTTGATCTGCTGATCCTGTGTTACTGATTGTAACTCTATATCTTAGGGTATCATTACACAACAAATCTCCACCATTTAAATCAAAAACACTTTTTCTTGCAGTAATTTCTGTTTTTGCATATCCAGAAAATCTTAGATTATCAATAAAAGCAGCACTGTCAAACATATTGTCCCCAGCATCTTTAATATTTATTGTTACTATTATTTGTTCATTTGGAGAAACAGGATGAGTTATACCACCAATTGGTATAATATCAGTTGCGTTTGCATCAGAGCCAGGGGTTCTTGGTGTTCTATCAACTAGATCTACTTCAGATGGATTTCCACTTTGTGCAAATATATCAAATCCTGTTCCTGGAATATCATTAGCACTCCAAACAAAATAACCTGGTTTGCTGAAAACATCAAATACATATATTGATATTCCCTGTGAAGGTGAATTAACAGTTATTGTTAATTTATCATTATATTTTTCGCTAGAATACTCAGGCCATTCAGTAGTGAAAAATTGGATATCGTAATAAATATAATGCATAAAAGGTGGAACTTTTAGAGTCATTGTTAATGTAGAACTGTCCCTTGGATTTCCATTTTGATTTTTAAACCACGTCCCTCTTTCATCTCCGGGATTTTCTCCTATATCATCACCATCTTCATCAGTTGTGACAGGTACACTTCCTGCAATTCCAGTACTAAATAATGCAAATGTATTATCATGGGTTGGAACCATTATACCTAAAGAAGAAAGAACAATTGCCTGTCTATGGCCACTATGATCACTATCTTCATAATATGAGCCAATAAGTGTAGATGGATCTTTTAAAATAGCTAAGGCTAAATCTTCACCGTTATATGAGCCAGCATAAACTTCTTCTGAGTTAAATATTGACAATAGAATTAAAAATAATGCTACTAATCCAGTTATTATTATAAGATTTTTAAAAAATGATTTTTTTATTTAATCACCCCCAGGATAATTAGTTAAATGTAAAATATTTGAACTAATTGGAATATCATCTATTTCTCTATCATTTGCAGTTACTATACATTGCCAAGTATCTCCATTATTAGTTTCTTCAGAAACCATTATTCTTCTATCATAATCTCCAGCACGTTCAGATAAATATATTTGATAAATTTGATCTTGGCTTAATGCTTTTTTATATACAACTAATTGATCAATATAACCATTAAAGAATTTGCTACTGGAAGTTCCATGTCCGATTTCAAGTAAATTAACTCCACTTCCTAAAGCAAAATTTCTATAACCAGCTAAATCATATTCAACTCCGTTACAATAAACTAAAATAGATTTTTCATCTGCATCCCAAACTCCAACAATATGATACCATGTACTGTTAGATACACTTTCCGTTCTTACTGCATCCTTAATTCCATTACAACAAACTCCTATATGAACTTCATTCCCTTGAATAAAAAATTTTATAAAATTTCTGTTATCCTTACTTGCCATTAATATTACGGCATTATCCAAAGTTACATCAGCACTATTTATCCATATAGAAATTGAAAAATCATTGTTAGGTATATCAGATAAAACTGGTGGCAAACCAAAAGTAATATATTCACTTGATCCTCCATAATAAGTTGATCCACCAATTATTGCATTATCCGACCAATAAGCATCGACTAATGTCCCATCCAGTCCGTTTCCAGAATAATCTTTGCATGTATCATTATTTTCTGTATCAAATGGAACATTTAGGTCAGTAATTGACTCTCCATTTTGTTTCCAATTATAAATATATGATGTAGCATTAAGTTCTGGTCTAACAGGATAACTATAACATATTAAATCCTCATCAGGAGTATTTGTTTTAAGACTTGATATTAATATTGGAGATCTTGTTGACAATTCATTAAAGTGTCCACAAGCTTCCCAAGTAAAAATCTCTTGTTCCTTTCCATCTATATTTAAACTAAAAATTTTTATTATAAATTTAATATTATCATCTATAAGTCTTACATCACTAATATTTTTTAAAGGATATCTATATTCACCAAAACACCAGTCTTTTTCAATTTTTGAACCAATATATGTCCCATTTGGATCATAAATTACTACTTTATAAGATTCCAGTGGATTTCCGCCAATATGCTTTAATGTAACTATGCCGTTATCATTAATTGATCCTTCTATTCTAACAGATGCATCATAATCGGGACTGGGAGGAAAAACGTATAAATAAATAGTAGAAAAAGACATTACAGCAACAAAAACTAGGAATACACCTCCAATTATTTCTGAAACTGCACTATTTTTTCTGTAAATATTTCGTCTCCTCATCTCTCCCAATCCACAATAAAAATTTTACACCTTTTAGTATTTGAATGTTTTGTAGAAATTTCTCATATTGACATTTTTACATTTAGAACAATACTTTAAATATAAAAAAAGAAACTAAAATAAGAATAAATCCGAATCTTACACCTGATGAGAGCTTTCCATCCATCATAAATCCGCCAAGCAAGCCCCCACCAATACTTTGAACAAGAACAAAAAGGAAAAATGTGTTTTTAAGTAATACCTGATCTACACTTTCTGCAATTTTCATACCACCTATTTGTGTACCTGCCATTTTACCCTGCAGTTCAAAAAATTCTTTGAAAATTGTATTGTTAATTATCAAAATTACTGCTAGAAAAACAAAAAAGCTTATGAAAATTACGACACTGTACATAGACATTTCTGTTCTTCTCTGTTGTTCTATAAGTTTAGTCTGATCAATTTCTTTTGCAGCTGCTTCAAAAACAGCCGAGGTATTTCCACCTATTTCAAGTGCTTTATTTATTGTTACAACTATTCTTTTTATAGAATCTGTGTTTATTCTTTTTGCAAAATTTTCAAGAGCTTCCTTTACAGATATTCCCCATGAAAGCTGAGAAGCCATTTTTTGTAATTCTGGTGTTAGTCTTCCATGATCTCCTACTGAAGCTGATTTTATTGCATCAAAGACAGTCATACCTGATAAAGTTGAGCTGGATATTTCCCTTAGGAAATCTGGTAATTGTTCCTCAATATCTCTTTTCTTTTTTGCTTTAAGATGGTTATAAAACCCAATTGGGCCTATTGCTGAAAGTAAACCAAAAACAATAAAGTCCATTCCACCAATCATTTCACTGTCAAAAATATTTACTCCAATAAAGCTTAAAAAACCTAGTAAAAATAATAAAATTGAAAAAGAACATGAAATTCCTAAAAGAATTAATATATTTCTATCTTTCCCATAAAAATAATTTAAATCATATTTTTTAATTCTTATTGGGATTTTCATACTGTTTGAACTCCTCCTGTACTCATCATTACATAAAATCCTGCATACGCCATTGGTAGTACTCCAAGTGCAATAAGAAATAAAATAGTAAAGTCAATACCTCCACTTGTAAGTCCCATCACAGAAATAATTATTATTAAAAAAAGTGGAAATGCAATAACTGTTACAACAAATGATTCAGCCATAATGGCAAGTGACTCCAAACCTTTTTTTCTTTCTATAAGATCTCTTGCCATATATTTTTCAACACATCTTTCAAAATACGGTTCAAGTTCACTTCCAGATTGTATAACTGCAAGGATACCTTGAATAAATTCTTTGAATTTTTCTGATGGGGATATTTTAATTGCATTTTTTAAGGCAGTTATTGTATCAATTCCCATTAGGTTAATTTCTGTATTAATTTTTTGAGCTTCTTTTTGTATTTCTCCATACAAATCCACATTTGAGAGTGCTTCAAAAATTTCTGCAGGTGAAATTCCTGCAACAGACATTGTGTTAATAAAATTAGTTGCATAGGGTAGGTAGCTATCTATTTTTTTCCCTCTTGATTTTGCCTTTGATGATGGTAAACTAATATAGTAAAGTCCAATAAAAATAGGTACAATACATGAGACAATCAACATTAAAAGTGCAGTAATAGGGTGAGGAATTAAAATATAAAAGATTAAAATAGATATAAATGCTGATATAAAACCAATAATTATGTTCATCAAAACCATAGAAAAATATTCTTTGTAAACCATTGCAATATCTGCTTTTTCAAGAAGTCTATTTTTACTTGTCTCACTGATATCAAATCTTTCAAAGGTATTTGAAAATAACCGACGACAAAATCTTGTATAATTCGTAGATTTCACAACTTCATTTCCCCCCTTACTTTCTTCAAGAGTCTATCGGGGTATTTGCAATAATCTGAAACAACTCTTCCTACCTCTAAATAAGATCTTATATCTTTATTTCGCATCCATTTGAGAATCAATTTTCTATTTTCAAGCTCCTCTTCTAACTGTTTTTCTGACCAGTCACTTTGAAGTCTGATATTATTCATTATTTTACTTCCCTCCCTTTTATCAAATCTATCATCTGTTTTTGAAATCCACCTGAAAGGCTCCATGAAAATAAGCTGATTTGTATCTGGATCTAGTTTTACAATTTCTGTAACACTTGTCATTCTTCTTACTGTTTTTCCAGCTATATCAATTGCATTTTGAAATACAATTATATCAAGCGATGTAAGTAAAGCTCTTGGTAATGATATTGGAGGATTCTCAAGACGTTGAACAAGAGTATGTATATCACTTGCATGAACAGTTGCATATGAAGTATGGCCTGTAGCCATTGCCTGAAAAAGACTGTATGCTTCTTTTCCTCTTACCTCTCCAACTATTACAACTTTAGGTCGTTGTCTAAGAGCTGCTCGAATAAGGTCAAACATATCTATATCTTTACCTGTCTTATTTGTTTCAGATGATGAAAATCCCTGTCTTGTAGTTCCAGCTATCCAATTTTTATGAGGAAGATTTACCTCTCTTGTATCTTCAATCGTAATGATTTTATGTTGAGGTGGAATAAAAAGAGATAAAGCATTAAGTGCTGTTGTCTTTCCACTTGCTGTTCCTCCACAAAAAAGTATTGATGCTCCTCTTTCAATTGCCAACCAAAAGTATGCTGCCATATCTAGTGAAAGTGATTGAAAACCTATCATATCAACAGGTGTTAAAGGATTTTCTTTAAATTTACGAATTGTAAAAGTTGAGCCTTTTGTAACAGTTCTTGCAAGAGTTGTTTGAAGTCTTGAACCATCAGGTAATTTCCCATCAACAATAGGTGAATAAATTGAAATTTGTTTTCCACAAATTTGAGCAAGTCTTACAACAAAAGAATTCAATTCATTTTCATTATCAAACATTACATTTGTAGTAACTTCATTATATTTTTTATGATAAATAAATACTGGAACATGGTGACCATCACAGGAAATGTCTTCTATACCATCATCTTTCATAATAATATCAATTTTACCATAACCTAGAAAATCTCTAAAAATATGATAAAATATTTTTTCCTTTGATTCCTTTTCAGCTTCACTAAGTTCCTCTTTAATTTCTAGAATCGGACTTTTTGATTTATCTTTCCCTCTTTTAGATTTTGATAATATTTTTTCCTTTAAGGGTTTATTATTTTTTATTTCATTTGTTTGTTTTTCTTTTCTAACAAACTTTAATAATGATCCTTTTCCTTTTGATTCTTCTTTTTTCTTTTCTTTAAATTTAATATTATTATCAATAATTATTTGTTCAAGTATTTCCCCAAGATATTTCATTTTTTCTTCCTGATTTATATTTGTTATATTTACATCTGCAAGCATTTTGAATAGTCGAGACAATTCATTTTTTTTCTCTTGTTCAAAATCATTTAATACTGGTTCATTAACTACATAAATATGTTCATTTAAGTTATTGTTAAAAACAATACTTCTTGTAGCTAGGCCATTCCATCCAAAACCTGTCTTTTTTTCAATGATTTCTATATTACTATCATCATTTATACTATCAATAATTTTTTTTCTATCTTGTTCTTGTTTTTCTTCTTCAAATGTTGTAATTTTTTCCCTACTTTGTTGAGCATTTTCAAGTAAACCAGATTTTTTTGTTGTGTCTTCCTCTTTTTTTTCTTTTTTTTGTATTGCTTTTTGTAATAACCCTGATTGTTCTCTCTCAATATTTTCATTTTGTTCTGTTTCATTTTCTGTTTTCCCTTTTTTTGTTTGTGCTCTTTCTAATAATCCCATAAAATCACTTATTTTTATATTTGTTTATAACCTTTTCATACAAAACGAAGTCCTTTGAATGAGCAAAGTTATCTATAACATCATCAGGAAGCTTTTCTAAAAGCCCATCAATTATTGGAATCAGTTTTTCAACATCTCTATCATATTGATCTATTTCTTCTTTTTTAGGTTTAATAAAAGTATCCATTCCAACTGGTGGTTCCTTTTTGATTTTTGTTTTTACTCTCTCCTCTCTTTCCTTTTCTTTTTCTTTTTGTTTTTCAGCTATTTCTTGTTCTTTTATTTTCTTTGCTTTTAGTTTCTCCTCTCTTTCCCTTTCTATTTGTTTTTGTTTTTCAGCTATTTCTTGTTCTTTTATTTTCTTTGCTTTTAGTTTCTCCTCTCTTTCCTTTTCCATTTGTTTTTGTTTTTCCTCTTTTAATTTTTGAATCTTTTTTTCTTTTTCTAATCTTTTTAATTCCAATTTTTGAAGTTTTTCTGCTCTCTTTTTTTCTGCTCTTTGCTTTTTTAATTCTACTTTCTTTTTCTTTTCTTTTTCTATTGCATTTTTTAATGCTTTTTTTCTTGCTTCTATTTCTTGTCTAGTTTTTTCAAGTTCCTCCTTTTTAACTAAAATACCATTAATTTGTTCTTTTTGTTTTTCAGTTTTTATTGATTTTTGTTTTTCAGTTTTAATTGTTTGTTGTTTTTGAGTATTAGTATTTCTTACTTTAATACGACCTAAAGAGGATAAAAATTTTAACCTTGATTTATCTTGATCACCTAACAGAAAACTATCGCTAGTTTTCTCATTTTCTTGCTGTTTATCTTCAACTGGAATAAACTCTGGTGGTTCAACAATTTCAAAAAAATCTTCCTCTTGTTTGATTTCTCCAAATGATATATTTTGAATAATTTCTGTGTTAAAAACAGGAATTTCAGGTTGCCTAATAATACTAGGTTCCCTTTTTTCTATTATATTAGAAATTGGCATATCTTGATGGATTGTTGATATCGTCTTAGGTTCATTTGTTTTTAATTCAGATTCATATTTTGAAATAAGAGCATCTACTTTTTTTACAATTTCAAAATGAAGATTAACAAATTTTTCTTCTCTAGGTAATGGTTGTTTATTTGTTACATTGAAAAAATTTAAAATTGCTTCTGGATTAAATCTTATTTTTTTATTTTTAAGGTTACTTAAAAACCACATCTCCAGTAATAATAGATCTAAATCATTTCTACTCTGCTTATTTTTTTTATAATTGATACTAGGCATTCTCACCAAATCTCCTTGGATTCAGTAGACGCACTAAAATAATTCAATCTAGGGCATCCCATTCCAATTTTCATATATGTAAGTATAAATTACTTTAATAAAAGTTTCTATTGTTTAATAAAAACGAGTAAGCTTATTTTTCCCAATTTGGAATTCTTACGATTTGATGATTTTTATTTTTTGATAATTTTTCCAAAAAACTTTAAATAAGAATATTGTCAGAGTTTAACACGGTAAGAAATGACATATTTGGTGGTGAATGGACTTAAAAATTAATCAAATAAAATAAAAAATACTTAACATCATTTAAGTCTGCATATTCACCTGTATAGCAAATTATAAATACCAAATATGTTATTTTGATATAAATTAAAAAAAAACTCTAAGGAGGAGAATGGGATATATGAAAGCAAATAAAAAATTTGTAGATGAGGAGGAAGCAGTTTCTGCGGTTATTGGTGTAATTCTTATGGTTGCTATAACAGTCGCAATAGCTGCTACAGTATATGTTTATGTAAGCGGTATTCTTGGTACAAGTCCAGATGTCACACCTAGTATTCAATTCCAAAAAGACAATGCAGATAAGACTTTGACAGTAGCACAAGCAGATCCATTGAATTTAGATTGGGATAATATTAATATTACAGTTGATATCCGATATTCACAGATTGATGCAAAATGGACTGCAACGGGCTATACAGGAAGTAGCGCTCCAGCCGCTTGGGGTCAAGTCAATGCAGGTCATAGATTAGAATTCGCTGCTGCATGTAATGTTACATTTACTTGGACACCTACAAATACATTATTAGGCTCCTGGGAATTTACAGATTAAATTATTTAAAATTTAATAATTTAAAATATAAAATTCCTCTTTTTTTCTATTTTTTTAGTGTTAACACTTTTTAATTTTAATTAATAAAAAAATAAAGACTAACAAAATAAAAAATAAAATTATCTCAAATCCTGGGGATTTGTTTTCTTCTTTAAAAATATCTTTGTTATTATCTGAAAAAACATTATTTGAAAATTCATTATTTCCTGAATCAGATGAAATGTAAATTCCATTTGTATTTTCATTAAAATTATTATCATAAATATTATTTTCAGAACTTTTATATGTTAATTTTATTCCATTTTTATTATTTGATAAATAATTTGAATAGATATTACTATCATAAGAATTTCTTAAAAATATTCCAGTATCTTTACTTGATAAAAGATAATTATTAAATATTTTTGTTTTTTTGGAATACATATAAATTCCATTTTCACTGCTATTTTCAATTAAGTTATTTTTTATTATAATATCATTTGTATTACTAAGTCCGATACCATCATCACCACAGTTTTTTATTATGTTGTTTTTTATTATACTAATATTTGTATCATCTAGATATATTCCATCAAAATTGTTGTCAATTATATTATTAAAAATAAAATTGATATTTGATGATAATTTATCGAAAAAAAATCCATAACCATTATTTTTTAATGTATTATTTTCAAAAGTACAATTAATGCAGGGACCTTCTGTGTTAATACCACTCCAACTGTTATTTATAACAATATTATTCCGAATTATGCAATTATTCCCTTGAATTGATATTCCGTTACAATTACTTCCTTGTTTTCTGTTTTCAATTGTTAAATTACTAATAACAACATTATCTGCAAAAACAACTATCACACTGTTTTGATTGTTTCCAACAATAATTGAATCATTGGAATTATTACCAATAAGGATTATTGTCCTATTAATAAAGATATTTTCTTTATAAATTCCCTTATTAATTAAAATCATGTCACCCGGATTTGAAGCGTTTATTGCTTTTTGGATTGAGCTGTAATTACTTTCTCCAGTTAAACTAACATTAAGTGTTTTTGAATTGCCCATTGGAAATGAAGAAATAATTATTAAAAATCCAAGAATTATGAGATAAATTATTAAAAAATATTTACAATTTTTCATAATCTCTCCTACTTAATTGTAATACATCTTTTAACTTATATATTTTTTAAAATTAATCACTAATTTAATATCCATTGTTTTTATTCCAATGCATAAATATGACAGAGACGGTAGCAATACTTGATATCGCCCGTTTGATAGTAGGATTCGCGATTTTATCATATGCCTCTTATACAGATATTAAAACAAGAAGAGCATCAAACATTCTATGGTTAATTATGGGATCTATTGGTGCTATTCTTCTAATTATACAATTTTTCACTGTTGGTTTTGGAGATAAAATAAATTATCTTATATTTATACCACTTATGATTGGTTTTGTATATTTATTGTTTCAACTAAGACTTATTTTCGGTGGAGCTGATGCAAAAGCTCTAATGGCTATTGCAATTCTTGTACCATTGGAACCTAATTTTTTACAATTTCCAATCTGGAGTGGATCTCTTATGCCTTCGTCCTGGTATATATTTTCAAATTCAGTAATTATTTTTCTATTATTTCCTATAAGTCTTCTTATTTATAATATCACAAAAAGAAACATATCATTTCCCTTCTGTCTTTTGGGATATAAAATGAGTATAATAAAAGCAAGAGAAAAATATGTTTGGCCTCTTGAAAAAGTTGTTGATGGTAAAAGAAAATTTGTCTATATGCCAAAGGAATTTGACATTGAAAAAGAATTAGATGAGTTTGAAAATCAAAATATAGATGATATTTGGGTAACACCAAAAATTCCTTTTATGATACCACTTCTTGCAGGTTTTATTTTTGCATTTATTTTTGGAGATATAATGTATTTTATTATGAGTCTGTTTACGTAATTATTTCGGGTAAAAAAGAAATACTAGTTTTTAATTTACCGTGAATTGTGGCATGACAAAGCAAGATTATTACGAAATTTTAGGTATAAATAGAGATGCATCTAAAGCTGATATAAAAAAAGCTTATAGAAAACTTGCTTTAAAGTATCATCCTGATAAAAACAAAGATAAGGGCGCAGAGGAGAAATTCAAGGATATATCTGAAGCATATGCGGTTTTATATGATGATGAAAAAAGAAGATTATACGATCAATACGGCCATTCAGGTATAGATCAACGATATTCAGCAGAAGATATTTTCAGAGGAGCTGATTTTGGTGATATTTTTAGAGGAATGGGATTTGACACTAATTTCAGTTTTGGCTTTGAAGATTTATTTGAACGTTTTTTTGGTCATGGAACAGGTTTTGAAAGACGTTCTCCTCAAAGAGCTCGAGGTGCAGATCTTAGATTTGATATAGAAATTAGCCTTGAAAATGCATATAATGGACTAGAAACAACGATAAATGTCCCTAGAAGCGAAACTTGTGATGTTTGTAATGGAAGTGGTGCAAAACCCGGTACAAACCCTAAAACATGCCCTCAGTGCAATGGAACCGGTCAAATGAGGTCATCTCGAAGGACTGCATTTGGAATGTTTACCCAGATTACTACCTGTAATAAATGTGGAGGCCAAGGAACATTTGTTGAGGAAAGATGCTATGAATGCAATGGTAGAGGAATAATTCAGAGAACAAGAGAAATTGATATAAAAATTCCAGAAGGAATTGACGATGGCTCACAACTAAGACTTGCAGGTGAAGGTGAGGCAGGTAGCGGTGGAATTGGTGATTTGTATATCGTGGTTCACGTAAAAAAACATCCTAAATTCAACCGTAGAGGTCATGATTTACACATGATCAAAAATATTTCATTTCCTAAGGCTGCGATCGGTGCGAAGGTAGATATTGAAACAATTGATGGTTCCTTTGAAAAATTAAAAATCCCCGAAGGAACACAAAATGGTGATATTTTAAAAATACGCAATAAAGGAATGCCTGATTTACATGGTAGAGGAAGAGGTGATTTATATGTAGAAGTTCACATTAAGACACCTCAGAGGATCTCACGAAGGGCAAGAAAATTATTAGAAGATTTAAATCATGAATTAAAGGATTAATCAAAAGTATTAAATACTAGAACTTATACAAAATATGGAAAAGAATAAGGGAGTTTAAAAATGACATCAATTGATGATGACAAAGATAGAAGAAGACGAAGAAGAAATCCATTTGATATGTTTGGTTTTGATGAAGATTTCATAAATGATTTATTCAGTGATGATAGAATTAGAGAAGATATTAGGAGAATGACTGAAGAAATGATGAAAATGTTTTCAAGCGCTCAACCTGGTAAACCTGTTGTTCACGGATTTAAGATTCGAATTGGTCCTGATGGCAAACCAATAATTGAGGATTTTGGTAACAAACCAACAAAATCACCAGAAGGAGAGCCTCTAATTTCTGAGGAACGTGAACCTCTCTCAGATATCATAGAAGGAGATGAAGATGTAGCTGTAACTGTTGAAATTCCAGGTGTAGAAAAAGAAGATATTGAATTAAATGTAAATGAAGGCACACTTGAAATAAAGGTTGATACTCCTCAAAGGAAATACCAAAAAAACCTAGAACTCCCATGCGATGTTAAACCAAAAACAACAAAAGCCACCTATAAAAATGGGATTCTTGACGTAGTAATTAAGCGAAGAGAGAGAAAAAAACCTGGTTCTGGTTACAAAGTAAATATTGAATAAAAATATTTTTTATTTTTCGTTTTTTTTTACCATTTTGAAATTTTAACACTAAATTTTTTAATAATAAAAGTCACAAAATTTCATAAAAATAAAAAAAGAAGAGAGTGATTTTAGAGTTCTTATAGTCTTTGTAGATATCTTAGCAATGGAAAAGCATTTGGAAATTGCTTAAAAATCCTAAGTAACATAGAGCTGTAGGATATTTTACTTCTTGGAATTTTGACATCTAGTGTTTCCCAGGAACTTTCTGCATCAAAAATATCTTTTGCTTTCGCTCTGATGGTATATGTGTCTTGTTCCTCCCATACATGTCCAATTGTTACACTTTCACCAGATTCATAAGTACCAATCCATTCCTCTATCTGGTCATCTCCCCATTCAATGTAGTAGTATACATCATCTCCATCGGGATCAGTTGTAACAAAAGTATATTTATACTCTGTTCCTGTCTTTCCACTTATTGGACCAGTAATTTCCGGTGTATTTGGTGGAACTGTTTCTAAAATAGGAGTTGCAGCCGCTGTTTGATCAACGTAGTAAGCATCAAATGGATGAAGGTTTTCTGGAGGATCAGAATATCCAGTATGCTTTTCTGAATTAAAAACAGCTGCAATTACCATGATATTATTACGGATTATATCTCCAAATCCATGATCTGCTCCATCCCAAGTAGTCGTGTCTTCAAAAACATCTTCACCTGTTATTTGTATATTTTTATTAAACGCCCAGTCAAGCATCGCAAAATCGTATGGATGCCCTTGCGCGTCTTTCCATCTAGATATAATTTCTACAATATATGCTCGCAGGCGACCTGTATAGGTTTCAGTTTCATTATTATAAATTGTAATATTGATTTGATAAACAGCGCTTCCCAACCAATCCATTGAAACACTTATACCCAGATCAGGAACTACTCGTTGACCTGATTCCTCAATGGGGATTCTGTAGACTTCTTCACTTGTATATCCTCCAAGAACAACCCTATAACCACCGTCATAGAAACAGGTTGGAAATGCATAAAAATTATAATCGTTGTACAATCTTTTGTGCGCCTCTATATTTGCATCATCAATAAGTGCTGTATAGTAGAAAGGATAATCGCCGGATTCGTAAATGTTTTGTAACGCAGTGTGTGCTTTTACGCAAGGACTACACCAGGTTGCTGTACCAAATTCACAAAAAACAGTGTGAGTAAAACTATTTGACATATTATTTTTTTGTAAACTACTATCTTTTTGTGAAAACGCAATAGAAAAAGGAGAGATTGCGATGGCAACTAGGATTAGAGCAACCATCGCTCGTATTGTATGTCTTTTTTTAAATCTATGGTCTACTTTAGAGTCCAAGTGAAAACACCAATAATTCAATTTCGCTTGAAACGTCATGTCCTGCTCGATCATACCCAACAACCTTCAAAGTGTGTTTTTTAAATAACGAAAGTATGTTCCACTTCCAGGTATATGGAGATGGTCCGGTATCATCAGTATCAACTAAAACTCCATCAACGTAAAATTCTACCTTTGTCAAGCCAGAGCATTCATCAGCTGCATCAACTTCGACAGTGAGTTTTCCCAAGACAATGGTTTTATTTTTCAGAGGAATTATCAGATCACCGAATAAGTAGAGACCACCGACTGGCTTTATTATGTCCACAGTTGGCGGTGTGACATCTGTACCCCACTTGCACATTAGAGGATAGTTATCAACATTGCTTCCACCAGCTAAGGTGTAGGGGGTATCACCAATACCATCACCATCAGCATCTGCACCAGCGTAATCACTCCAGTAGTTACCCTCGCTAGTACCGTCGTCCCATTCGGAGGAACCATCATCAAAGCCATTTTCTGCATTGTTTATGAAATTGTTATGGTGTATCACATTATTGGGAGATTCCTGGTTAATATACACTCCTTTAGCTCCGTTATCTGATATTTCGCAGTGTGATATTCTGTTGTTTTCAGAGTTGAAGTATAAATTGATACCACTTTGTCCATTGTTATAAAACTCACAATTTGTTAGTGTGCTATCAGAAGCTTTATAGAAAAATGCACCATCTTCAGTGTTATCATATCCTTTACAATTTACGAACATGTTTCCAGATTGGTATGAATAGAAGCCATCGCGTGGATTGTCATGACATTTGTAATTATTTAGAATATTATTATTTGAGCTGTACCACAGGCAAATACCCCAATAGGCACCATTGTAGTCCTCACAATCAATGAGACTGTTATAAGACGATGTTTCAAAGTACCAGTTGCCTGATCGTAATGCATTATATGCAACACATCTTGTGAAGGTGTTTCCATCTGAATATTCAATGTCGAAATTATAATCATTGTCATAGGCTGTACAGTCTATGAACTCATTATCTGTAGATAGATACAGGAAGAAACCTGCACCTGCAACTCCATCTGAATTATCGTAGCATGAACAATCCTCTATGGTATTGTCTGATGATTCAAAGAAGTACGCACCCTTAAGGTTATCATAGAAATTACATGACGAGATGGTGGAATCTGTAGTATTTACTACCAATAAGCCATAAGCATCTGAATTTTCCGCTTGTATATTATCACAGGAAACAAGACCTAAATAGCCGAAATTTGTGACATACTGGCCACTTTCCTCAACTAGATAATATATCGTTTTTCCATTGATTGTATTTGAAGTATCAATATCTTCATAGAAATCGTCAACAGAATCACCGTCAATTAAGAAATCATAGACATTATTTGCAATTGTGGTATCCCTAAAAATGTTATCAGATGATTTGAATAAATATACACCATAAAAGTTGTCTGTTGTATCACAATCTGTAAAGGAATTGCAATCTGAATCCCAAATATACATTCCACCTTCGAGATCACAATCAACATTGTCCAAACTTGATTCAACTGTATTTGCAAGTACTACTCCATATACATCCAGGTCTTCTGCAACCATATTATTACAAGATATAAGACCAAGAAAACCAACTGGTTCATTAATAGTAATGGATGACTCCCCAATTAGATACTCAATAGGTTTCCCATGCACCTTATTTGAGGTATCTATATCTTGTTCGAAGTTTGCTAGAGTCTCACCATAAAAACCAAGTGGACCATAGCCATTTTCATAAAATGTGTTATCTCTGAATGTATTATCAGGAGAAAGTCTTAATGCTACTCCATATTGTACATTGCTGAATATATCACAATTTGTAATGGTGTTGTCGGAACAATAATAATTTATAAATATTCCACCGGCAAATGCCATACCGCCGCAATTGTTTTTAAAGGTACAATCGGTAATTTCATTTCGTTTGGCTTGAGAGATAGGCATACCTTGCCAATCGTTTTTGTCAAACACACAATTATCAATGGTATTATCTGAAAAATAGTATGCAGATATTCCATATCCACCATTGTTATATACATTGCAATCTTCAATGCTGTTGTTGTTAGTCTCACGCCAGTACCAGCCAATGGATGGATTGTCATATAAATCGCAGTTTACTACAGTTATGTGATTTGAAAGATGGGTATAACCGCCATAACGACCGTTTTCATATAAATTGCAGTCTGTAATAAGACAACAGCCAGATTCATAGAGGACAATACCAATACTATCATAGGTTATTCCAGGTAATTTCCAAGATCCTGAATTGTAACAAACATTACAGTCTTTGATGGTTGAACCTGGGGATGAATCTAGAGCGATACCGTAACTATCTCCATTCTGAATAGTAAATCCAGAAATATCAGCAACCGTATCCTCTGCCCAAACAACAGGACCTTCTCTAAACCCACCATCTATTATGGTTGTTACTTTATTTTCTCCTCTGAGATATATTAACTTATCGATATAGACATTTTCATCATATGGTGATGAGTCATCATAAACAAACACTGTATCGAGACTACTTGCATTGTCGACTGCATCTTGAATACTTGTGTAGTTATCTGGTCCACCACCACCAACATACAACGTTGTTCCTCCAGGTTTTAGTGTCTTATCAACTTGAGAAATAGGTTTGTTTGTGGTCTGGATCTTTTCCTCTAGAGGTCCATCGTCTACAATTCCGTCAAAATCATCATCTATGGAATATTCAACTCTTGTTGATTCCAAAATTTTTAGTTCATTTTCATCTAATGGAACTTGTGTTTGACTAGTTCCATTGTACATCTGCTCCTCAGTTGCAGTAGTCTTTCTCTCTAGCAAACTGCTAGTTGAAGGTAAAAAAAGTGTGACTGCTACAACTAAACATATCAAAATTTTCGCTATTTTTTTCATTTTCTGCCTCCCCTATTATATATATTTATAATGCATTAATTAAACTTAAACGTTTTTATCAAACAAACAAACATATTTAAGCAAAAATATTAATAAAATTATTATTTAAATCGGTTTTTTTACTAAATAAAAGCTTATTACTTCCAAATCAAAATTATAAACATAATATTTGTTTTAAAATAGGAAAAGGCTCCATGAATCTTTCCATAAGAATAAAATATGTAGGTTTTTCTGTTTTACTTTTTAAATTGACATATAAAGAGATGAGAGGATATCTATCAAAATTGTCTCCCTGTGGTATTTCATATGGTGTATTCCAAATACCTTCTATCCACAATCTTTTTGCATTTGGATATTTCTCTTTATAATCAGCCCAGTAGTTACCCTTTTTTCCATTATCCCATGAGTTTGACCCTTTGTTTTCATCCCAAGCATTAAACACGTTGCTTATCAAATTATTATGATAAATATTGTTGCTGTCACTAGGAAAATCAATACGTATTCCAAAAGAGTTATAATGTAAGTTATTTCCTGAACAAATATTGCTGTTTGAAAGATATATATAGCATCCATAATAGTTAGATCGAATTGTATTTCTTCTGATTTCATTTCTGTTGGCCAGTTGTAAATCGACTCCATAACTGTTATTTTTTATAGTATTTGATTTTATAAGGTTGTCTTCACTTGTTTCCAGATAAATACCTGCGAATTTATTGTTATTCAAGTTATTTTTTGATATTAAATTATTATTAGAGTATGCTAGTTCGACACCTATTGTTCCATCGGATAAATCAAGATTTGTAACATTACAATTATTGCAGTTTACAAGTACTACTTCACCTGCATCATTTGGTACTGTTTTTCCGTTTTCATTTATGTAGTAATATAGTGTTTTTCCGTTTACAGAGTTACTTGTATCAACATCATTAATATATTCAGAAATACTAGTCCCATATACTAAAAGACCGCATTTAATCATTTCATTATCCTTTAGAACGTTTCCTTTAGAATACAATAAATAGATTGCATTAAAACCGCATTTCTCAATATCATTATCAATTATTTCGTTTGTATCAGATTCAGATAGATATATCCCATTCCAGCTATCGAAAATATCATTTTCTTTTATGATATTGTTATTGCTATTATCAAGAGAAAAGGCTACGCCGTTATTATGCAAAATATTATTTGAAAAATCATTATTATGAGAAATATCGACATCAATTGCATAATTGTTATTTAGAATTGTGTTTCCTTTAATTTTGTTATAATTATTATTTGAAAAATCTAGATCAATTGCCACAAGGTTATTTCCATTTATAATATTTCCAAATATTTCATTGTAACTTGAATATGCTAGTTCAACACCAATTGTTCCATCG
>Ga0209427_10001708_pt1 | contig 25420 bp, 16 predicted proteins | sample DeeMarSWOR136_30_FD_187465 | JGI IMG/M metagenome (GOLD analysis project Ga0209427, IMG submission 187465) | Marine sediment microbial communities from White Oak River estuary, North Carolina - WOR-1-36_30 (SPAdes) (version 2) | ecosystem: Environmental > Aquatic > Marine > Intertidal zone >...
CCGCTCGTCGGATTCAGCGCCTCGTCGAGCTTGACTTCGGCCCGTTTCGGTCCCGGACCGTTCGCCTGCCATAACACCACCGGCTCAGTTTTACCCTCGCCTTTGTTATCCGTCGCCCAGGCTTCGATACACGCCTGGTCGGAAGTTTCGCGTAAATTGAACGTTGCCGTGGCGCTGCCGCTGCAAAAGACGAACGCGCTGCTCATCCGATAGATGATACTTCCATCGGCGTTCTCGGCCGCAATGGCCGGTTTACCTTCGAAGAAGATGGGCGAGACGTTACGGGCTTCCTGCGCTTCCGGCTCAAGCGTGCGCAACGCCGGCTGATAGATCTTTCGAGAGTTGCCTACCCAACGGCGTTGCCGGTCTTGCATGCTCATCGACCATTTGCCGATGTTGTCCCATCGGTATTCGATCCGCTCGGCGGGCCGCAGGTTCACGCGGATCTCGTAGCCCTTGGCCAGCCGCGTTGTTCGCTCATCGTCTTGGCCGAACAGTGCGGCGGCTCGGCGCGCCCGGGCCCAGCCGCTGAAGTTCGGCCCGTAGTGACTCTCACGGTGAGCTAAATCATGATCGCCGGCGATAATGTCTCCCGATACCGGCAGCCGGTTCTCGCGGTCGAGATAAAAGACGTTCTGATCGATATCCATGAATTGCCATCGTCCTTCGGCGAAGACCTCGCACATCATATGCCCGTGAAGACAGCGAACGAACGGCTCAGGTTCGCGGAAGCCGGCGGCCCAGTACATGCTGGCGCCGACCGAGCCGGCGTCGTCGCACAAGCCGGCGCCGTACATCGCCAGCATCTTAACCGGGTCGTGAAGCTCATTGCCCCACGGACCGCTGTGCAGCGGGTCGTCGTGGTGGCGATTCGAGCGAAGAAATTGCCAGATTAGGTAGACTTTCTCCTGGTCATTCCTGGCCGTTCCGATGGCTTCCCGCAACAGTCCATCCATGGAATACCAGTCGCCGCGATTGTTGATGATAATCTTGCAATTCTCTACCGGGGTCGAGCCAACGTTTTCGATGGTCAGCGATTCGTTGGGCTGCCAGGCCACGCGCCACTTGCCGTGCTCGCGCGTGAGGGCGTGGTCCATGTCCACCGTGCCCCCCATTTTGATGGCATACTCGTGAAACCGGGCCGTAATCACTTCAGTGTGCGATTTGCTGACATGAGGCAATTCGTGATCCTGCCACTTGACCGGCGTGCCCCATTCGCCCGATCGCGCAGTCGTCGGAAAGCTCAGTGTTATCCATCCAACGGTCGCAAACGCGCGCAGTTTCCAAATCATGCTGATACCTCAGTAACGCGTGCTGGTTCAAACGGTTTCCGGATCGGGATGCACCCACGGCCGACGGTACGGGCGACGCAACAGACGGTTCGCCTCGGCATCGTCTACGACCCGGCCCTTTTGCGGGTCCCAGACAAGGGTGCGGCCGAGCTCACAGGCGATGTTGGCCAGGATGCAGGAGGTGGCCGTGATGTAGCCTTCTTCGATGTCGGAGATGGGTCGTCCTCGCGTTTCGACGGCGGCCAGGAAGTTCTTCCAGTGCTGCCGGATGGCGGATGCCACGTGGCGCTCCAGGTCCTTCTCAGTCTCGTCTTCGGGATACTTGTCGTATTCGTAGAGGGCCTTGCCGCTGATCGTCTCGCCTTTGCCGCGGGGGATGAATTCGTACTTGTGAACGTCGGCTTTGAGCGTTCCGTTCTCACCGTAGATGAAGGCGGCCCAGGGATACTCGGGATCAGGCGCGCTGCCCCACGTGCGATGCGTCCAGGTCACCGGACAATTGTCGAAGTCAAATGTCGCGACCTGTGTATCGGTGATATTGGCCTTGCTGTCGGTGTCCACCAGGATGCCGCCGGACGAGCTGACGCACTTCGGCCAGCCCAAATCCAGTAGCCAGCGAACCATGTCGAGCATGTGCACGCACATGTCCCCGACGATGCCGTTACTGTACTCCATAAAGGCCCGCCAGCGCCGCGGATGCCTTAATGAATCATACGGCCGCATGGGAGCCGGACCCGTCCACATGTCGTAGTTGAAGTGTTCGGGCGGCGCCGTGTCCGGCGGATTGCCCCGGGCGCGCATGTGGTAGTAGCAGCAAATCTCCGCATAAGCGATCTTGCCGAGCTTGCCTTCTTTGATCACGCGGTTATAGGCGTCGATCAAATGCGGCGTGCTCCGCCGCTGCATGTTCACCTGCACGACCCGCTTGTACTTTCGAGCCGCGGCGAGCATGGCCTGGCCCTCGACGACGTCCACGCTGATGGGCTTCTCGACGTACACATCGGCCCCGGCCCGGACGGCGGCGATCATCGCCAGCGCGTGCCAATGGTCGGGCGTGGCAACGTGCACGATGTCGAGCTTCTCCCGCTTGAGCATCTCGCGGTAGTCGCCGTAGGTCCGCGGCTTCTTCTTCGACGCCTGGCGGGCGGCCACCATCTCGGCGGCCTCGGCCAGCATCCTGGCATCCACGTCACACAACGACACGACCTCGACCGGGGCGATCTGAAGCAAGCGGAACAGTGCGCTCTTGCCATACCAGCCGCAGCCAATCAAGCCGTAGCGTTTCGGTTTTTGGCCCGATGAAGCCACGGCGTAGTTGCTCGACCCGGCAGCAAGCTGGGACAACGCCATCCCGGCGACGCCGGCTTTAAGAAACTCACGACGATCCATAGTGGTCCTCCCGAAAAATAATTCAAAGACGGAATCAAAATCATGCCAAATTATACGTGGCTTGGCCACGGTTCGCAAGGGCTCACCCTTGTGCAGGAACATCCTCCGAGTGGATGCTCGGTTCCGTGCTCTGTGGCTGTACCGGCGATACGTCGGACTCGTGAATCTGGATCTCCTGAACATCATTCAGAACCAATGGAGCGGCGTCAGACGCGGAACGATGAAATCTGAAGCCGTCCAGCACAAGCCTTCTTATGCCGTCGCAGATCAGCACGGGACGGAAGTCGTCTTTTTCGCATCGCAGGCGGACATTGTCGAATTGGAGATGGTCCACATTCCGTGCATAGAAGCCCCATGCCGGAAGCGCGCGAGCATCGACACCCGGCGATTTCACTTTCATGCGGGCTTGTTTGCGTGTGCCGCCTCCTTTGTATGCGATGGTTACGTCCCGAAAGACGACGTTCTCGAAACCCGTTTCCGCCCAGCTTTCGACCGACGACGCGGCGCGATAGACGCCCGTGGCCGTGGCCCGGTTGACGACGATGTGGCCGGCGGTATTGCCCGGCTTCAACGAGAAGTGAAACGGCGTCGCCACGTTGTGCATGGTGACATTGGAGATCATTACATCGTCGAGCGTCCCCTGCGTGGCGTCCCAGGCGCCGGGCTGAAGATTGAGGCCGGCCAGCATGTTGCGGCGCTTCGACGTGCGGTGGGGATGAACGCCGGGACCGTAAAAGAGACAGTCGTGGACGATCAGGTGCGTCGCCGGGCCGATGAGCCGGATACCATTACACGAGGAGTTCACGATGCAATCGGAGATGAGCGTGTTCTCCCAATACCGTCCCGCGATCGAATCGTCGCCGGTGAAGAACTGACAGCCCACAATGCTCACATTCCGGCAGGGCCGTTCGGGCGCGCCGCGGAAATGGACGCCGTCCCAGCCGCCGGTGAACTGGACGTTGCGAATGTCCACCGCGTCGCTGATCATGAAGAAGATGGCGTAATTGGCCGAGTCCACGAAAGAAACCCCGCGGACCGTGACATTGCGGCAATCGACGAACACGAAGGTATGCGGCCCGCGCATCCGTTCCTCGCCGGTGGGATCGAAGACCTTGTTGCCGTCGATCAAGCCGTCTCCGGCAATCGCGATATCCTCCTGGCCGTCACCAAGGATCAACGCCCTGTGCCACTTGCCCCATCGGGCTTCGGGCAAGAAGGACGGGGGTGTGGGATGCTGGTATTGGTCGAGATCCGTGGTCCCGAGCAACGTCGCGCCGGCGTCGAGAAAGAGCGTCACGTGGCTCTTGAGATGCACGGTGCCGGACAGGTAGGCGCCCGGCGACAGAAGGACCTGGCCACCCCCTGCCGCGGCGCATGCGTCGATGGCCTTTTGAATGGCACGTGTGTCGAGTGTTTGGCCGTCTCCGGCGGCACCGTAGTCGCGAATATTGAACACGCCGGCCGCAGAGGCCACTGCTGCGTGAGCGGCAACCATCAGGCCCATCAGGAGGAGTGCGCGGTGAATTGTCTTTGAAGCGTCAGCAAATGAGGAACGGATGCGATTGCCGTGGATCATGGGATTGATCTCCTGCGATTTAGATGTTTTCGATGGACTTGCGAAGCTCGCGGCAGGAATGGAAGAACTCCTCCGGCGTCATTTCCTTTAAGAAAACCAGTCCACGGGTCCCGCGAATCAAACCGCTGGGGTGGTTGTGGAACCACTCGCGACCCAGACACGTTTTGATCGTGCGATACTGCTGAACCTGGATGCGCTGGGCGAGCTCCGAGAACGGGCCGTCGTATTCATAGCTTGGGAACGAGGCATCTTTCTGGCTGCTGAAAGAGTTCATGAACGCATCGTGGGCGGTGGCGAACATCGCCATCGTTACGGGGACATACACGTTGGCCTCGGATGGGTCGAAGCGGAACCAGACGTTTCGATAGCCCCAGACCTTCAGGTCCGTCTTGCCGCCGCGCTGCAGGTAGATACGAAGGGCTTCGGCGGTGGCCTGCATGACTTTGTAGTGCGTATCCGGGCCGCTGGCTTCGGGATCGAAGGCGACGGTTACCACGTCCGGATCAATCCGCTCCAACTCGTTGACGATGGGCATCACATCTTCGTCCATGGTCGGTTCGCTCGTGAAAATGTCCCCTGTATAGAAGCCCAATCGCACATGCTTGATGTTCTGGCACTGCCATCCGTAGTAGCCCCAGAGGCACTCGGCCTCCCATTCGCGGCACATCCCCTTGAGCTTCTGGATGTATTCGGGGTCCTTCTTGCCGGGATAGACCGTGGCGAAGTAGTCTTCCAGCTCGGCGATTCGGCCTTCCATGTTGTCCAGGAAACTCTCATCGGACAATTCGACGAGATTGCGGAGCATGCGGCGGGCGCAGCCTTCGGCCTTGTGGTGCTCGTTGCGCGCCGCGACGCCGTCGAGATATTCCCAAACATCGCGGTTGCGATCGGTCGCATTGCCCTGCGTGAAGTAGCCTTCCCTGATCAGCGTCCTGAATTCGTCCATGCCGAGGAATCGACGGAGGCTGGCCATCTGGCTTCGCATGAAGTCGTTGGTCACGGCGGTGAACCCGCTGGTCAGCGTCATGAAGTGGTGTGCGTTGGTATGCCGGCGGAAATGGCGAACGACCTGAGCGAAGTAGCCGAGCATGATGTCGTCGTGGTGCGGCTCCGTATGCAGGAAACATTTGTTCTTGTAGACGCGCACGCCGGTCTCGATCCGGGAGATCAGATGGTCACGCACCATTTGTGCAAGCTTTCCCAGCGGCTCAGGGCGCCGGTCGAGCACGGCCGAGACGAATCGGTCGGACCGAACGTCGACATCCGTCAGGGCCAGCAGAGACTTGTTCTCTCTGGCGGCGAGATCGACCAGGGCCTCTTCCACGTCGGCGTCGGTCACGTGGTCAGCGGCTTGGACACTCTCTATTCGCCGTTCAAGCAGGCCGGTAGCCGCACCGCCCGTGATGTAGAACCGGGCATTGGGCAGTTTTCGCAAACAGCTCGCGGGAACGCGAATGTGGTCCTCGGACTGGATCGCTTGCGCGACGAGACTGGCCTTCGCCTGGCCGGCGGCGACGATGATGGCAGTGCAATCGGGATTGTACGTGATGGTGCGCAGGCCGATGGTGATGACCAGACACTTACGGGCCGTTTCAATCCCGCCCAGGTCGGTCGCGGCGGCCGCCTGTGTCTCGTAGTTGATCGGGCACAGGCGCGTGGTGGCATGGTGGTCCGAACCTTTGATGTTGAAGCCGATGTGGCCGTCCGGGCCGATGCCGCCGAGGAAGAAGCCGATGCCGCCCAGCTCCCGAACGCGATGCTCGTACTCCATGCACCACTGATCGACCGCTTCGAGCATGCGTTTCTGTCTGCGTTCCAGTTCGCCGACGGCCTGGCGGTAGCGGAGCGTCAGGTCCACGTGGTTGTCGGGCCAGATATCCCCGAGCGTCTGGCCCGGCACAAGGCCGATGACCGTCGGATCGATGAGCAGGGCTTTTTGGTGATCGAGACCGAAGCCGTCGATGTAAAAGTGCTTGACGTAGTAGTTGAAGCTGTTGTGCCGGGATGAATCCATCGGGTAGAATTCATCGATCTGCACGAAGTGGAGGCTTCTCATATCCGGCTTCCTGGAGGGATCAACGCCGGCTTGATCGAGAAGCCGCCGGATTTCGGATCCGTCCCAGCCGTCGAGCAGACGCCGGACCCATTTGATGAAGTGCTCGGGAGTCTTGCCGGTCGGCAGAGAGATCACGCCGCCGGGGTGGTCCTGGGCCCACTCGACAAAACGCATGGCGGCCAACCTCCCCAGCGCGGGAAAGTTTTCCACGACAATCGTAGGGATCTTCTCGGTCGGCGGATACAGCGCCGCAAAGGGCGAAGCCTGCACGGCGACCTTCTCCACATCCGTCAGATTCACATCCATCTCTCGCTTGCCTCCTTAAAAATCTCCATTCTCCGTTGGGAGTTCCGGGGACCGCCTGGACGGCACGCCGACCATGTGCGACGGTTATCTCTCAAAGCTGCTTCATTGTCAAGCTTCGTGCGGTGGGCAAATCCCTTTTGACCGCGTGCAATGGGCTGGAGTAGCCACGGGACAAAGAAGGGGAAAAAAGCCCCCGCCCGGATGGAAGGCGGTATCGAAGCAGGGGCCCTGGTGAAGACGACAAGAAGTCTTTGACCCACCCGTACACGGTATGATTGTTATATCCGATTGGCGGTCAAGTTGTTCGCTGCGGGGACTACTTATTTCTTGAAACAGGTCGCCTGCAGCATATGTGATGACCGCCTCTGGCAGGTGCGAGAGGAAAAAATTGTGGAAAATCACAGAATAATCTTGACATTTCTGTAATTAAGCATACACTTGCCACCGATAATATTATTTATGTACGCGAGAGTATGTAGGCAGAAGTCTCGGACCGAATTAACTGCAAGAAAGTCAGTCGCCATAACAAGCACCTGGAAACGCCGCAGTTTTTTTTCTCCCTAGCGCCCGCCTCGATTCCGCAGGACCTTTCATATAAGGAAAGATAGAATGAAGGTGCTACTCGTTAATCCGGCCGTACCGGACACGTTCTGGAGTATGAAGAATGCGCTGAGATTCATTTCCAAGAAGTCTGTTCTTCCGCCGTTAGGCTTGTTGACCGTCGCTGCGATGCTGCCTAAAAGCTGGGAGATCAAGCTCGTGGATATGACGACGAGGAGATTGCGTGATCGAGATATACAGTGGGCTGATTACGTCTTCATCACGGCCATGTTCATCCAGCGTAATTCGGCGGATCGTGTGATTGAACGATGCAAAAAGGCCGGAACGAAAATCGTTGCGGGTGGCCCTCTTTTTACGAGCATTCCCGAACAGTATGTGCACGTGGACCACTTAGTGCTCAAAGAGGCCGAACTGACGTTGCCGGCGTTCATCAGAGATATTGAAGAGGGTTGTGCCCGGAAAGTGTACAACACACACGAAAAAGCGGATTTGTGCCAAACCCCGGTCCCTCTCTGGAACGCGATCGGCATGAAGAAGTACGCTATGGCGTGCCTCCAATACTCACGAGGATGCCCCTTTGACTGCGATTTCTGCGACGTGACAACGCTTTTCGGCCACCGGATCCGGACGAAGACAACAGAACAGGTCTTGCAGGAATTGGAGAGCCTGTATTCTCTCGGCTGGCGAGGCGACGTGTTCTTTGTGGATGATAACTTCATCGGGAACAAAGCCCGTCTGAAGAAGGAGTTGCTGCCGGCTCTCATAAACTGGATGAAGAGGAGGAAATATCCATTCCAGTTCAACACGCAAGCATCCATCAATCTCGCTGATGACGACGAGCTTATGGACTTGATGGCTCAGGCGGGTTTTGATTGCGTCTTCATCGGGATTGAAAGCCCCAATGAGGAGAGTCTGAGCGAATGCAACAAGATCCAGAATACAGGTCGCGATTTAGTGGATTCCGTGACAAAGATCCAAGAAGCGGGAATGCAGGTGCAGGGCGGTTTTATCCTGGGTTTCGACAGTGACGATACGACCGTTTTCGATAATCTGATTCAATTCATTCAGAAAAGTGGCATCGTCATGGCGATGGTGGGATTGCTGAACGCCCCTCGGGGAACAAAGCTCTATCAAAGGCTCTTCAGGGAGCAGAGACTGACGCGGGCCCCGTCCGGAGATAATACTGATTGCTCGATCAATTTTGCCCCCAAAATGGGCTTGGAGAATCTTCTTCAGGGCTATCAGAAAGTGATTCAGACGATATACTCGCAAAAACAATACTGTGAGCGTATCAAGACGTTCTTGAAGAACTACCAAATCTCCTCGAGTACGAAGATACGCTTCCGCTATCGTGAGCTGCGGGCGCTGTTAAAGTCCTCATGGCATATCGGCGTATTGAGCAAGGGCCGGATCCATTATTGGAAACTTATGTTGTGGTCATTGCGGAAACGGCACTACCTTCACCTGGCCGTGGTCTTTTCGATTCACGGCTACCATTTTCGCAAGATTTTCAGGGCCGTCCAGCGACGAGCAGAGACCTTGCTCAGGGAGTCTGAGGCCCATGTTGCGGATAGGGCGTCATACTCGGGCCAATCACCCGTGTTTGCACCAAGTGGAGATCGAAATGTCTAAGACCCCCAGCAGCCGGCTTCTGCGTGACGTTGTATGTGACGACTTGGGTGATGTCTGTCTGAGTGCATGGACTGCTCAAGAGCATGAGACCGAAAGGTGTTTGTATGTGTTGGTTCCTGTTGGACTTTCGGAGTTTTTTAGGTTGTAGCAGAATGCACAGCGGGAATGCTCTTTTCGTCTCTCGAGAGCATGTTCCGAATAAAATGGCAAGTGAGAGACAGTGTTTAGGTGGCCTATATTCGGGCCGAGGAGAAGTACAAGTGGGTACAGGTACAGTGAAATGGTTCAATTCAAGTAAGGGGTTTGGCTTCATCAACCCGGATGACGGGGGGGAGGATCTGTTTGTCCACCACTCGGAGATCAAGACGACGGGCTATGCAACGCTCGACGAGGGCCAGAAGGTCGAGTTCGAGATCGGACAAGGCCGAAAAGGCCCGTGTGCGACCAACGTAGTCCCCAAGTAGGCAAACAACAAGACTTGAGAACCAAAAGGCCCTGCCAACAAGCGGGGCCTTTTCATAGATTTTATTTCGCCGGATGTGACCGCCTTGAACAAGAGGCGGAAGGCGCGGACCCACGCGGCGATCCCATGGATATGCCTTGTGGGTATCGTCTTTGGGAATCGGCATCTGACTGTTCTGCTTCCACGGCAACAGCCTTGCAACGAGCATGTGCGGCCACATGGCTGCGGTTGTTTCCATATCCTTCTAAAGGCTAATGTACGCCGTACACCTCAAGCCCTGTCGATTCGTGGTCGACTCGAATGCGAATGTGGACGACCCTCATCGGCCGCGGCAGGGCGAGGCTGAACACGCCGCCAGGGCGGAGTTTGACCCGCCCATTGCGATTGAACACCTCTTTGCTTCTTCCCCGCGGGGTCAAATAGGTGATCTCGACATCGTTGATTCTCAGGTACGACGCCCTTCTGCCGGTCCTTTTCAAACGAATCTCTCGTATTGGCCTGTTGTAGGGGTTCTTGCACAGGGTTTCGAGCCAGGTGTCGCCGCCGCCCGCTGTCGTGCCCAGGCGTATCTCGGTCGGGCGCTGATTCGGCTCGATGTGCTGATTCGGCCGGGGGGGCCGCTGTAAGGGCGGATCATAAGGAATCCCGCACACGACCAGCCCCGTCGATTCGTGGTGGACGAGGATTCGAATCCGCCTGACCCTCATGGGTCTGGGCAGGGGCAGCCTGAAGATCCCGTCCGAATAAAGCTTGATTCTGCCGCTCTTGTTGAAGGTCTCCGTGCGAGGACCCGCCGGGGTCATGTAGGTAATCTCAATATCGTTGATTCTCAGATAATTGGCCCGGTGTCCGGTTCGTCTGAGGCGTATTTCCTTCAGAGGTCCGTCGTAGCGCGTCGCGCAGAGGGTCTCAAGCCACGCGTCGTCGCCGGGCGGCGTGGTTCCCAGCAGAATCTCTCCGGGGTACGGACTCTCGGCGAAAACCATCATCGTCTCGTATTCTCTGATCAAGTCTTTGAGTTCCGTGAGAATCCCCTCGGCCTCGCTCGAACGAAAGATGGGAGCGTCCGTCGTATCGGCAAGCTCCTGCGCTGTGGAGAGGATTTCGTCGGACAGCAGAGTGATTTCTCGGGAATATCCGTGGGTTATTGCCCATGCGGCACCAATGGGGCCTGCCAGGACCAGCAAAAGGATAATGAACCGTTTCATTTGGCTACCTCCTTTCATCATGCCGTTCTTTCGAGCTACCTTTCTATAGAATAAAGGCATTCACCGAATCGTACGTCACAACAAATCAGAGGCCCATTTTATCTTGCGGGGGCGTGATGACAAGCCGAATCCCCGGCGGCTTTCTGATCGTCTGTCAACGGCTTTTCTGCCGGACGGCCTGGGCCGGCGCCTCGTGCCTGTCCGGGGGCGTCGTTTTTTTTCACATGATTACGAGCAGGGGCTTGCCAATGCGTCGTCGTGCCGTTATAATGTCCGCGTTTCCTTGACCATCATCTATCTCGGTTGTGAGAATTCCCAAGGATTGTTCTGATGGCTGATACAATTACTGGAATTTTGAAACTTGTCAACAAAGGGCAATTCGCGGTCCGAACGGCCGAGCGGTCCTACCGGCTGGGGCGCGGCGAGCTGATGGTCCAATCGGACGTCGCCGGCCGCTTCCGACTCGCCGAAGGGGCCGCGGTCACCGGCCAGAGCGAGCGAAAGAAAGGCAAACGCCGGCTCGTCTCCATCGAATCCATTGGAGGCATGTCACCGGAGGATTTCGGCGAGCGCCCGCGTTTTACCGATCTGGTGGCGATCGACCCCCAGGAGCGGTTCGACCTGGGCGGCTCCGGCCAGGAGAGCATGCGGATCGTGGACCTTATCGCCCCGATAGGCAAGGGCACGCGCCAGTTGATTGTCTCGCCGCCCAAGGCGGGAAAGACGGTACTCCTGGAGCAAACCGTCCAGGCGATCAGGCACTGTTCGCCGGAAAGCCGGATCATCGTGCTGCTGGCGGATGAGCGGCCCGAGGAAGTTACGCATTTTCGCAGAGCCGTCGATGGCGCCGAAGTGGTGGCCAGTACGAGCGACCACACCGCCGACGAGCACGCCGAACTCGCTGAGCTGATGCTCGCTCACGTCCAGACGGAGCTGGAATGCGGGCGCGAGCTGGTCCTGATGATCGACAGTCTCACGCGAGTTGGAAGGGCGTTCAACAACCGGACGCGCGGCCGAGGACCCCGACGCCACACCATGAGCGGCGGGCTGGAGGCGGGCATACTGGAGGTCCCCCGTCGCTTGTTCGGACTGGCGCGCAACATCGAAAACGGAGGCTCGGTGACCGTCATCGCCACATGCCTGATCAATACCGGCTCTCGTATGGACCAACTGATCTTCGAAGAGTTCAAGGGCACGGGCAACAGCGAACTCGTCCTCGACCGATCCCTGGCCGAAGCCCGAATCTTTCCCGCGATCGACATCCCGGCCAGCGGCACGCGGAAGGAAGCCAAGCTTTACAGTGACGATCATACCCGCGCGCTGGCTACCCTTCGGCGCGTCTTATCGAACTACGGCCCCCGCGAGGCCATGGACTCCCTATTCAAACTGCTCAGGAAATATCCCAACAACACGGAGTTTCTCGAGAATTTTTGTGCCGGCCATTGACAGGATTCGATGCTCGATTCTGGATGCTCGATTGGCGTTCATCACTCATCGATCATCAAGAGCCGACTTTTTCGGCAAGATATTCAAGCACCTCTTCAGCCGTAGGGTGTCGCGCCAATAGGTCGGAGAAGTCGCACGTGCTTTCCACGGCCTTCTTCGCTGGAGTCGCAAGCTTCGCATCCCCCAGGAGAATGGCCCCAACCATATGGCTGTCGCGAAAGACAAATGAGAAGAATTGGCCGGACCCTTCTTTGTCGATTGTCTCGTAGCTTCCGTCCACCGGCTCGATTTGACCGACGCTAAACAACTCAAGCTGCAAGACCTTCAGGGCGTTTGACCGCGGAATCCCGCCGAACTCAACATTCGCCCCGAGCGCATTCATGCCAGCGATGCCGCCCTGGTATTGGGACGGTCCCCACGTGCCGTAGACGTTGCCGTGGTGTTCGGCCACGTCGCCGGCTGCAAAAACGTCGGGGTGTGAGGTTTGCAGCAGGTTGTCCACGACGATTCCCTGGTTCACATCCAGGCCCGCCAGGCGACCGAGATAGCTATTGGACCGTATGCCCGTGGCGACGACCAGTAAATCCGTGTCGATCACACTCTCGTCCTCCAGCAGCAGACCGCGCACCCGCTCGTCACCCAGAATCTCCCGGGTGCGGGCCTTTGTGCGCAGCTCGATGCCGCTGCTTGCGACGTGCTCGGCAAGAATCTCGCCGGCACGCCGACTGAGCTGCCTGGGCAAGAGCCAGCCGTGCCCCTCCAGGAGCGTGACGTTGGCGCCTCGCCGGGCCAGCGCCCCGGCCGTCTCCAGACCGAGCAGCCCGCCGCCAATACACGTGCAGTGCTTGCCCTTTAGATCGGACTCGAGTATCTTCCTGGCGTCGGCCAGCGTGCGAAGACTCGTCACACCATCTCTGTGCGCACCGGCAAACGCAGGCATGAAGGGATGGGCGCCAACCGTCAGAATGAGCTTGTCGAAGGATATCTCGCCGCCCTCATGCAATTCGACGGCTTTTCGGTCCAGCTTGAGTCTTGAGACTTCATCCCCTAATAGAAGCTGGACCTGGTTCTGCGTGAACCAATCCTGCGGCTTTACAGGCAGCTCGGCCTCGGTGATCTCACCCGCCAGATAGCGAGTCAGGTTCAGACGATAATAAGGCAAGGAGGCCTCTTTCGAGACCAGCGTAATCTCGGCATCCGCCGAGGCCGCTCGAACCGCCTCAGCGGCAGCCAAACCCGCGATTCCAGCGCCCACGATAACGACCTTACCCGCCTTTGGGGCCTGTGCCGCTTCTTTCGCCGCTTCACTAAGGGGCTCGAAACAATCCGCAGGGGACCCGCAAACCGGACAAACCTCCGGCGGCTGCGAACCTGTGTGCACATAGCTGCAATTCAGGCAGCGCCAGCGGGTGATCGCGGGCTTGGCCGCAGGCTCTGCCGGCGCCTGATACGGCTCGAACGCCTCTTTGGGCGAGCCGCAAATGGGACACATCTCCGGCGGCTCGGGACCGTGATGAATGTACCCGCAAACAGTGCACCGCCACGCTTTGCTGTCGGCACTCGACACAGCTCGAATCTCCACGGACTCTGGTCAAATGCAAAAATCAAAATGTAAAATGCAAAATTAAGGAAGTCATCCGCCTCTGGCGGATTCCGCAGTTTTGATTTTTGATATTTGATTTTTCACTTTTCTATGCCACTTCGCTAAACTGCTCTTTGGTGGCGCCGCAGATCGGGCATTTGTCGGGCGTTTCGCCTTTGACGGTGTTGCCGCAGACGGCGCAGACAAAAACCTTGGTCTCAGGCAGATCGGTCCCCGACTTGACGGCCTCCAGCGCTTCGCTGTAGAGGCCGTGATGAATCTCCTCGACCGCCAGGGCGTGCTTGAAGGAGAAAACGGCGGGTTTGTTCTCTTCTGCCTCGGCCTCCGAGAGGAACTTCGGGTACATTTGCTGGAACTCAAAGCCTTCTCCCTCGATGGCCGCCTGAAGATTCTCGTCGGTATTCTTGATGCCGCCCATCACGCGCAAATGGGCGTGGGCATGGACGGTCTCGGCCTCGGCCGCTGCGCGGAAAAGCTTCGCCACCTGAGGATATCCATCCTGCTCCGCCTTTTTGGCAAAGGCCAGATATTTCCGGTTCGCCTGACTCTCTCCGGCAAACGCCTCCTGTAGATTATCACTTGTCGCCATAGTTATTACTCCTTTCAAGTTAAAATCTTCCCAATACAACATCCACCTTGGGAAAAACGATGCCTCTAATAACCATCCCCAATTCAGAGGTTCTCAGCCACGATGCTAAAACCCGATTGCAATAAGATAGCAAAGCGCCTTCGAAAAAGCAAGCGCGAAAGTGAGCGTTCTAAAAGCTTCTTTAGCAAGCAGGCGAATCCACATGACGCGGTTCATTTGGTTTTTCGATACCGCGGCAAGCGAGATAAAGGCGCTGGGACTTTCAGGGTGGACGGACCCACAACGACGCTTCCGTCATCGCCTTTCCATTTGCCCGGCGGAAATCGGACCACCCTCTCGGTGACTCCTTTCTCAAGAATGGGCGCGACGAGAATGTCCTCGCCCAACAGGAACTGATCGTTGATCTCGATGTAACCCTGATGGGGATACTCATATTCCATGTGCCGTACGATCGGCTCACCTGTCTTCGCCGCTTGTCTGGCAAGCACCAGGATCTCTTCGCCCATGCGCGCGTGTAGCTGCGCCATCGTTTTGCAGCGCTTCAAGTTCTTCTCATTCAGGACCCGCCACGGCGCGACAGAGAACTGCATCATGGGCATCAGCGCGTGACACTGGGCGGCGCGAACAATCAGCTCCTGGTCCACCTGGTCCAGGCTTCTGAATGACAGATATTCTCCCCCGCCGATTAGGTCGGGACATGTGAATGCATATCCCATCAGCCCCTGATTGATGATCCCCGGGATGAGCTTTCGCAGGTCCTCCCAGTTATGACGCTTGTCCCGTAATCTCTGGGCAATAGGCTCACCGCCCATCTTCCAGCAAGCACGATATTCATTCAGAGGATAGTCCAGGCCCACACGGGCAAAAAGCTCACAGTGGGCGTTCGGGTGGACGTCCCGATACGATTTGGGGGGCACGAGCATACGACCTTCGGCGTAGTGCACGGCGTCGCCGCCATCGAATTTGAATCCGTCCACACCATAGATGGTGACGAGTCGATCCAGTTGGCCCTTAAACCACCGCCGGCCTGTAGGATTGGTTAAATCCAGGACCGCACTGAAACCATCCCACCAATACATGATCGCGGGCCGCGAGGTGTTATCTCGATTGAGAATCCAGACCGTCTTGCCCTTCTCGACATGATCGAGATAAAGGTCTTTGTAGAAGGGACCATCCGACGTAATATAGGGACATACCCACAACATCACCTTGAATCCATAGCCATGCAGTGTGTCGATCATGGCTTTCGGATCGTCGAACCGGGCTTTGGAAAAATCCCAGTCGCCATAGTCATCCGCCCATCCTTCATCAATCATGAAAGCGCCGGGTGCAAAGCCATGATCGACGATCTGTTTCGCGTACTCCAGGATGTCTTCCTGATTTTGATTATAGGTCAGCTCAATCCACGTGTTGAACTGGGGACGCGTGAACAGGATGGGATCGGGAATCTTGCTGGCCGGTGGGAAGAAAGTCCGGCTGACGTATTGATGGACCTCTCTTAAAGTCGAGCCGCGCTGCCCCGTCTGAAATGATCCGAAACGCGAGGATAGATGGATGGCTCCGTCTCGAAACTCGAAGCGAAACGGATCTTCGGACCAGATGAAACGTCCCTGGTTGGAGATCAGCAAGGGCTGAACCTGGTTTCCGCCCGTATCGCCATAGGAGTCGAAGCTGTACGGTCCGTTATGCAGTGGCATAAGATGCGACTGGCTGACGACGCCGGCCCACCACCGCTCGTCCTGTGCGATCCTGAGAGTCAATTGCTCCTCGGCTCGGACGACCAAAAACTCGCCCATAGCAGCCACGAAACACATCAACCCGATGAAGGTCTTTGTATGACATTTATGTCTCACCATTTTACCTCCCATAAGCAGATACCCTTTCGGTATCCCTCACTGTTTTGCTGTGGCTCCGGTCAGCAGGGTCACGTTGCTTTTCGTGAAGAAGCCGTCGAAATCGCCGTAGCGGTGGATGTACTCATTGACGAGAAGGGTATGTTCAGAAGGGCTGGAAAATATCTGCTTGAGACCTTCCTGGGCGGAGCCTGCCAGATCCAGCAAAAAACTCATGCCATTATCCTTCAGGGCAGAGACCGTCTCCTCGATCGCTTCGGTCCTGAAGGCGATATGATGTACCCTTGGTCCGTAGTTGCGGACAAACTTCTCGGTGGGCCCCGATGTCTCGTCGTCAACGTACGACGCGATGCCGGATGTGAACACCATGGCAAAATCTTTGGATGAGAACCGGGCAACGCTTGTTATCGAGTTGAAGACCTTCACGTAGATGGCAAAGTCGAAATTGTAATTCGTCACATTCATAAACTCGATGATCGCCGCGTCTCTGTCTTCGGCCCGGACCCTCGTCGCCGCATGATCCAGTTCTTTCACATTCTCTGCGGGCAAGCCATCCGGTTTGTGGGGCTTCCACGTTAAAGGCGTACCTCCAGAGGATGCATAGTGACCCGGATTTCGGCGCCACTGAATAAGCCCAATCGAGTTGCCGGTATATTGCGACGGGATGGTTTGAATGAAAGAGAAGTTCTGGCCATTGACGATGTCCTGTGTAAGAAACGCAATGCCTCGTCCCTTTTGAATCGAGACGTACCGCTCGATGTCCGTGGTCTCGAACACAAAAGTCTCCAGGCGCGTGTTCGGCAGGTACCTGGCTTTGGGGAACTCATTTAGCGACAGGAAGGGATTCTCCCTCTTGCGCGACCTGATCAGAAAATCAGCGGAGCCTTCTGTCTTAAGCACCACCGTGCGAAACTCGGAGTCCTCGAACGCTTCAGCAACATTCAGGCCGGTGAATCTCAGGAATTCTTCTACCGTTGCTTCTTGATGATCCGGCTCGGTGTTGATAACGACACCATTCAAACCCTTGACAAGGCCGTCCAGGCCAAGCTTCTTCCTCTCTTCACGGACGGACGCCACTTCTTTGCGGAGATACTCATCACTGCTCTTGAAGTCGCTGACGTTGGTCCCTCCACAGCCGGGGCATGTGTCGCCAACCGAAACATCGTGAACCTGCTGACATCTTGAGCATATGAGTTTTCCCATTCTTCTCTTCTCGTGCTATCTGATAATCGCCGCCCAGCCGCCTCCCGGTGCGAGTTTGATCGTCATCTTATCCCCGGCCGAAAGCCTGGCCGTCTCTTTCTTGTAGTCGTTACCGTGCCGGTCGGCGTTGATGCCGTCTTTGTATATTTCGATTGTGTGCCGCCCAGGGTCGAGGAACGAAAAATCAACCGTCAGCTCCCTGCCCGTCCAATCCGTCATGGCGCCGACGTACCATTCGGCGCCGCTCTTGCGAGCGATGAGCACGTAATCGGCCACCTTCGCATCCAGGACCTTTGTTTCGTCCCACACCGTGGGCACCTTGGCCAGGAACTCCATGCACTCCGGCTCTTTCAGATAATTGGACGGGCTGTCAGCCAGCATTTGCAGCGGACTTTCGTAAACGACGTACATGGCCAACTGGTGGCAGCGGGTGCCCAAACTCATCGGCCGGTTAAAGATAGGTTGGAAATCCCGCTTTTGGGCGTTGACCATCGCGCCCGGCGTGTAATCCATTGGTCCGGGCACCATTCGGATAAAAGGTATCGTTACGTTATACTCCGGATTCGCGGCGGCGCCCCATTTACAGTTCTCGAGCCCTCGGACGCCTTCTCGCGTGATGACGTTGGGATACGCCCGGCGCAGACCCGTGGGCTTGTACGAGCCGTGGAAATCGACGAGCATGTGTCGCCTGGCCGTCTCCTTTGCGATCTTGTGGTAGTAGTTGACCATCCACTGATCGTCCCGCTGCATAAAATCGACCTTAAGCCCTTTGGCGCCCCACTTCTCAAACTGATCCATCGCTTCGGTCAACTGGTCGTCAAGGGTCTTCCAGATCACCCATGGAATGATTCCGACGTTCTTGCTCTCGGCGTAGCGGAACAACTCCTCCATATCCATGCCGTCGACGATATGCATCAGATCGCCGAGCACGTACCATCCTTCGTCGAGGATGATGTATTCGAGGCCGTACTTGGCCGCGAAGTCGATATAGTACTTATACGTCTCGGTATTGATCCCCGCCTTGAAATCCACGCCGTACACGTTGTTGGCGTTCCACCAGTCCCAGGCCACCTTGCCCGGCTTGATCCAGGACGTATCCGCCAGTTGCAGCGGCTTGGCCAGTTTGTACACCATCTCGCTTTCGATCAGGTCGCCATCTTTGTCGGCGACGATCAGCACCCTCCACGGAAAGGACCGCTGGCCATGGGTCTTCGCCATGAAATCGGCGCGCTTCGTCACCGGCACATCGCGGTCATTGCGCGCCTTCTCCGCCAGGGCGTATGCCGGAAACTTGCCATACAAGCTCCGCCTACCACCACCTCGAAGATACAGACCCGGATAGTCCTCTAAGTCGGCTTCGGTCATCAGAACTTTGGGGCCACCAGCCACATCCACCAAAGCTGGTAGTGAGCACATCATCGCATCTGAAATCTCGCTGAGCTTGAGGTATTTGTAATCGCGCTCCGAATGGGTCTGGAAACTCTCTTCCTCGGGAAAATAGACCGCGTGATCGCCGACGAAAGTAAAGACTACCTCTTCTGTGACCACTTCGATTTCCTTGTCGATGTCGGTCGCAAATCGGTACGCCACCCCATCATCGTAGACACGAAAGACCAGCTCGAATCCCCCCTCAAATTTCATAGACATTTCATTAAATCGATCGTGTATCACCCTGTTCTTGACTCGGACCGGCGGAAAGATTTTCTCATCGACTTGCCTGCGGTGGACCCGGCGAACCTGTGGATTAACGCCCAGGACGATGCCGTCACCCAGCCGTAACGAAATAGCGGACGGCTCGATCAGGAGCTTCGATTTATGACTGACCGAATACTGTATCCTATCGTTTACCGTGACTTTCAGCCGGAGGGCTTCATGAGGGGAGAAGACCTCATAGTCTTTGCCTAATGATGCGGTGCTTAGCCACACACACGCCGCACATAACAGTGCCACGCATTTACACTTTTCCATTTTCGCGGCCTCTCTGTTCCAGACAATGATTCCTTGTTTGTACGATACCCAGAACATGGTAAGGCAAATGCGTGGGTTATCTCAAGAATATTAGAGCGACCGAGCAAAAAAACTATTGCGTTTTCTGCGCCAAACACCGAACATGTGTGAGCAGCACAGGGCCCAGGTATCCCTGTCGGAGAAAAACGTTTCAGGAGAACCACTGAAGGGAAGAACCATGAGCAAGTCAGCACGCATAAGTCTGTTTCTATCCATCTTGTTATTGTCGCCGCAGGCCATTCTTACCGCGAAAGAAGCGTATGAGGTTGAGGTCCGCACGGATGTGAGGATTCCGATGCGGGACGGCGTCGAGCTCTCGGCGAACATCTTCCTGCCGAAGGCCGACGGCACGTTCCCCGTCATCCTCATCCGCTCGCCCTATGGCAAGGGCAATGAGAAACACGGCGACGGTCTGTTTTACGCCGGGCGCGGGTACGTGGTCATCAGTCAGGACTGCCGGGGCAAGGGAGCCTCCCAGGGCGAATGGGAACCCTTCGCCCATGAAGGCAACGACGGCCGGGATACGCAAAAGTGGGTCCTGGATCAGCCGTGGTGCAACGGCAGCATCGGCACGAGCGGCGGCTCATACGTGGGCTTTACGCAGTGGATTTCCGCCCCGAACGCCGGCGAGCATCTCAAGGCCATGTTCCCGCTGGTGCCGCTGGTGGATACCTATGGGGACGGCGTGTATATCGACGGGGCGTTGAACCTTGCTTTGATGATGGGCTGGGGCAGCGCGGTTTCGAAAAGCCTGGGAAGGCAAGTCGCTATGCTATCCTGGAAGCAGAAGGACTGGGATAGGGCTTTTCGAACCTTACCGCTATGCGAATGGGATCGCGCCGTCGGCGGGAAGGTCCAGTACCTGCGGGATTGGGTCGCCCATCCGCACTATGATGATTACTGGGCGATCCGCGGCGTCCGCGGCCAATGGCAGAATATTACCGTGCCGATCTGTGCGGTCGGCGGCTGGTACGACATCTTTGCGAAAAGCGTCATTGACCACATCAATGCCGTGAGGAAAACGTCACGTTCGCAGCACGCTCGCAAGCATCAGCATCTTATCATGGGACCCTGGGCGCACGGGATAAGCAGCGACGGCAAGGTCGGCGATTTGAATTTTGGCAAGGAGTCGGTGATCGAGCTGCGCGATTTGCAAACGAAATGGTTCGACTACTGGATGAAGGGCGAGCAGACGGGCGCCGAGACGTGGCCGACCTTTCGCATCTTCGTCATGGGGCGTAACCAGTGGCGAGACGAACAGGAGTGGCCGCTGAAACGGACGGAGTACACGCCCTACTACTTTCACAGCGAAGGCTCGGCAAATACGGCCGAAGGAGATGGCGCGTTGAGTAGGGCGGAACCTGCTGATGAGCCTTCTGACGAATTCGTGTACGATCCGAATGATCCCGTCCCCACGACTGGCGGGTGTAACCTGGTCGGCTGTCCCACGGGGCCGAGGGACCAGAGCGAGGTCGAGAAAAGAGACGATGTTCTGGTTTTCACCAGCCAGGCGCTCAAGAACGAGCTGGAGGTCACCGGGCCGGTGAAGGTCATTCTTTACGCTGCCACGACTGCGAAAGATACCGACTGGACGGCCAAGCTCGTGGATGTGCATCCCGATGGGCGCGCCTTTAATCTTTGTGACGGTATTCTCCGCGCCCGCTATCGTGACTCGAAGGATAGGCCGAGCTTGATCCGGCCCGGCGAGACTTACCGTTATGAAATCGACCTCTGGGTGACGAGCAATGCCTTCCTGGCCGGCCACAAAATGAGAGTTGAAATCTCCAGCAGTAATTTCCCGCGCTTCGACCGAAATCTCAATACGGGCGAACCTTTCGGCACAGGCACCAAGTGGATAGAGGCAACACAGACTGTCTACCACGACAAAGAGCACCCCTCGCATATCCTGTTGCCGGTCATCGGTCAATCGTAAAGAGAAGACTCGTTTGCTCTGGCTGGTTCTTGGAATGGAGAATGTCAATACGATGAAAGGTGCCTACAAAATCTGGATTCTTTCGGTCATGGCTCTTGTGAATACAGTTTATGGAGCCGGGCCTTCATCTACTTTTGAGCGTGGGCCCCGCCTGTCGGATGAGCAACTGCTTGCGTCACTTGATCCGAACTTTCACGGGCTGAGCCGGGTAATTGCTCTACGAGATCGCGGCGAGACCTCGGCGGCCCTCTCGGCGCTGGCGGCCTTCGTCCGCGCGGGAGAAGAGCCGGCCGATTTCGGCCAGCGTGCCGGGCGAAATCCACGCGCCGATACCTCACGCGCCCGGCGAGTCATCGGCCATGAATTCAGCGTTGTCGGCATTCCACATACCTTTGGCAAGGATATTGACTGGGGATTCAATCCGACAACCGCGCCGGGTTCGAAGTTTGAACGGGACCACGAATGGACCTGGCAGTTCAACCGGCACGGTGCCTGGGTCACACTGGCTCGAGCATACCAGGCGACCGGCGACGAACGCTTTGCGAAAGAGTTTGATTTGCAGTTCTCCGATTGGGTGACGGACTGTCCCGTCCCTACAGACGGCGCTAACCAGCGCCCTTACTCGAAGTGGCGCACCATCGAGGCGGGCATTCGCATGTCCTGGACGTGGCCGGCGATCTTCACGATCTTTCGCAAATCCGCGTCGGTCAACGATGTGACCCTCATTTTAATGGTCAGGTCGATGGTCGAACATGGGCGCTATTTGCGTCGCTATCCGACGTCCGGCAACTGGCTGACGATGGAGATGAACGGCCTTTACCATGTTGGCGTGCTCCTTCCTTTCGTACGAGAGGCGCATGACTGGCGCCGGTTCGCGCTCTCACGGTTGCTGTCCGAGCTGGATACCCAGGTCTATCCCGACGGGGCCCAGATCGAGCTGACGCCGGGTTATCACAATGTGGCCTTGCGAAGTTTCCTGGGACCTGTGGACATTGCCGGGGCGTACGCGTACCGCCTGCCGGAGGACTACCTGGCAAAGCTTGAGCGGATGTTCGCGTACAACATGTGGGTCATGCGCCCCGACAGAGACGCGCCGCGCTGGAATGACTCCTGGCATGTCGATGTTGTCGGGACATTGAGGAGGGGATTGGCCCTGTTTCCGCACCGAACGGACTTTGAATGGATTGTCACCGATGGCCGGGAAGGCGCGCCGCCCGACCACACCTCACACTTCTTTCCATACGCGGGCCAGGTGGTCATGCGCTCCGGCTGGGAGCGGGAGGCGCTTTTCTTGGGCTTTGAAACCGGTCCCTTCGGCTACGGCCATCAGCACGAGGATAAACTTGGCATTGTAATATTCGCCTACGGCAAGGACCTTCTGGTCGAGGGGGGAAGCTATGCCTACGATGCGTCGAAGTGGCGCCGCTATGTCCTTTCTTCCCATGCCCACAATATTGTCTTGGTGGATGGCGAAGGTCAGGTGCGGCGCGGCCTGCCCCGTCAGCAATATGTCAGCAAGGCCCCGCTCGATGTCGCTTTCCATTCGGATGATCGTTGCGACTACGCCCGCGGGGTATATGAGCAGGGCTTCGGCGCCAGGGAAAAACGCCCGGCCCGGCACATACGCGAAGTGGCCTTCCTTAAGAAGGCCCGCCTGTTCGTTGTTCGAGATACATTGGAGCCTCTTGACGGCAAGCCGCATTCGTATCAGGTGCTGTTCCACCTCGACGGCGAGAATGTCGATCTTGACAGAGAACGCGGCATAGCCGAAACGCAGAATCCGGGCACGGCCAACATCCGAATCGTCCCGCAGTCTGACGGAGATGTGAAAACCGGTATCATTCGCGGTCAGGAGAGTCCCGTTGTCCAGGGCTGGCTGCCACGTGGTCACGGGATCCGGGGCGTCAGGCCGATTCCCACTGCTGTCTACGAGCGCCGCTCGGCGAAGCCGGTACGCTTTCTCACCGTGCTGCAACCACTTCGGGACGGCGGCGAGGACCGTGTGTCGACAGTATCCGAAATCGACGGCACAGTGACGGTTCTGTATTCGAGCGGCAAGACCGTCTCCGTGAGCCTGCCTCCGGAGTAAAACGCTCGCAGATCGATCAGAGCACCGAAAGGGCAAATAGCAACTATGTTTCATCATGAGAGAATCAGGATCTTCGCAGTGCTGCTTGTTGGAGTCTGCCTTCTCATGTTTGTCGTCTCCGCCAGTGGTTCGACGACAAGCGGAAGGGGTTTGGCGGCCAAGTACGTCGGTGATGAGGGGATTGAGAAAGACCCGGACGTGATTGTTTTCACGGATTTCGATTCGGAGACGTGGCGCGAACCTTGGTCGGGCGGGAGGCGAGCGACCGTCAGCGTGATTGCCGAGGACGAAGAGCGGAGCTTCGAACCTTTACGTGGCAAAGCGCTGCGTGTCAAAGTAAACGAGGGCGGGCACTACGGCGCGAGCATTCAATACGATTTCGACAAGAGAACAGGGAGCGAGCCCGAGGAAATCTATTTCCGTTATTATCTTCGTTTCGGCAATGACTGGAATCCGAGACGGGGCGGCAAACTGCCGGGCATCGGAGGCACCTACGGGCGGGCCGGCTGGGGCGGCAGGCCGAGCAACGGCCGGAATGGGTGGTCGGCGCGCGGCCAGTTCAACGGCCAGCGAGAGGGCAAGACGCCCATCGGCTTCTATTGCTATCATGCGGATATGCGGGGCCGGTACGGCAGCGGCTGGATCTGGAAAAAAGACAAGCTCGGCTATCTTGAGAACAATCGATGGTACTGTATCGAGCAATACATCAAGATGAACACGCCGGGAAAGAAGGACGGTATTCTTCGCGGCTGGGTGGATGGCAAGCTCGCGTTCGAGAAGACGGACGTGCGCATGCGGGATGTGCCGGACCTGAAGATCGAGTGTATCTGGATCAACATCTACCACGGCGGGACCTGGTCGGCACAGAGTGACGACCACCTCTTCATGGACAACATTGTCGTAGCAAAGCAGTACATTGGCCCCATGTTGCCACGTTAGGTCACTGCTATACCCTGGAAAGACTCTGGAATGCGCGTCAGTCGCGCGATCGAAGTCGTTCTGTTGCGTGAGCGATGCTCCGGTTTATAATGCCCTTCTTTGCATTGCTTTTCGAGAGGTTTTCACGGTCAGGTCGTGCAAGGTCATAGAGGATGAGACCCATTCACAAAAACAGAAAGATGCTTGAGCTGAAATACCATGGGCGGGCGTTTGAACGCGGTGTTCTCAGATGGTACCACGTCATGGCAAAATGGATATTTGAGTTACCGCTGCTCAAGAAGCCCGGCGTGCAGAATGCCCGGAACGTGCGATTGAATCACATCGAATTGCCGATAGAGAATCTACCGACGAAATTTGACGGTTGTCGGATACTCTTTATCGCGGATATGCACGTCGATGGGATTGGCGGTTTAGCCGAGAGCATTATTCGGATTGCCGAGCGTGCTGACTATGATTACTGTTTTCTCGGAGGCGATTACAGCTTTGGCTTCGATGCGAGCGATGAGCGGATGAGACACCAGGTGCGACAGGTGGTGAAGTCGCTGGTGCAGAAGTCCCGAATTTTCGGCATCCTCGGCAACCACGATGAGTACCGAACGGCGGAACTGTTGGACGAGCTCGGCGTGGAGATGCTGCTCAACGAGGGCGTGTGTGTGGAGAGGAACGGGGATGCGGTATACCTGGTCGGGGTCGACGACTGCATCTTCTTCCGGGCCGCTGAGCTGGAGGACGCCGGAGCGAGCGTTCCGGATGGCGCTTTCAAGATCATCCTCTCCCATTCGCCGGATCTGTATAGGCAAGCCGCACAGGCAGACTATTCATTGTATTTGGCCGGCCATACGCATGGTGGACAGATATGTCTTCCGGGCGGAGTGGCCGTCATAGCCAATGCTCACGTACCCCGGAAGATGGTCAAGGGTACATGGGATTATAAAGGAATGGTGGGATATACGTCATATGGAGCGGGGGCGTCGATTGTGCCTGTGAGGTTCTTCTGTCAACCTGAAGTGGCACTTCTCACTTTGACAAAAGGTTGCGGTGCCGAGTAGGATGATCTTCGCTATCTGCTGCGAATGTACTCAATGGTTGCAGGAGATATCAATGGCAAAACGAGCGTTCCTACTCGCGGTGGTTGTGGTTGTGCCGGTTGTTGGTGTGGCACGAACAGCTTCTCCCGGTGTATCACTCACCGTCCATCCTGACAACGCGGTAGGTCGTATCGACTCGGGCAGGTGGTATCGCATGCGGGTGCGATGTGAGGGACGGCATCTTCAG
>Ga0209427_10001709_pt1 | contig 25407 bp, 27 predicted proteins | sample DeeMarSWOR136_30_FD_187465 | JGI IMG/M metagenome (GOLD analysis project Ga0209427, IMG submission 187465) | Marine sediment microbial communities from White Oak River estuary, North Carolina - WOR-1-36_30 (SPAdes) (version 2) | ecosystem: Environmental > Aquatic > Marine > Intertidal zone >...
CGTGGAATCTCAGTTGATCCGTTGACCTTGGAAACCAGAATCCCAGGTGTCTTCGCAGGGGGCGATGTAGTCACTGGTCCCGCGAGTATCATTGAAGCAGTGGCTGCGGGAAAACGAGCAGCTGTTTCTATTGATCGTTTCTTGAACGGCAGCGATTTGAAGACTGGGAGAGAAGAGGAGATCGAAGAGACAACCTGGGTCAAAGATTGGCAAAAGATAACGAGAAAGCCTGAAAGGTATACTGCCCCCTACATAGACATAGGAAGAAAGAAAGTAAGCTTTGAGGAAGCCGCTGAACTTCTGGCGAAGACCAAAGAAGACGCCATGTTCGAAGCTCGAAGGTGTCTCGAATGCGGACCGTGCAGCGAGTGTCTTGAAGGCGAGGGGCTATGTGAATCTGACAAAGCCGTAGTCGATGAGACTTCATGCACCGGCTGTGATGTATGCGAGGTGGTTTGCCCAACGGGCGCCATAAAGAAGAATGAAATGGGCGTTGCACAGGTCGACGAGGACCTCTGCAAAGGCTGCGGTATCTGCAGCGCGAGTTGTCCTGAAAGAGCGATTTCAATGCGGCGGCTTACGAACGCTCAAATCATGAGTGCGGTGGTATCTGCCTTGCGTAGGGAGCACGCATAATGTTCAGGCCAAAGATTATCGGCCTTGTCTGCAACTGGAGTCTGCCTCCAGAGGCAAGTCTCACGGGTCCCACTGGAATACGCGGCTATCCCAAAATGCACATCGTGCAAGTGATGTGTGTTGGGAGAATAGATCCAGCTATAGTGCTGGAAACCTTCAGCAGAGGGGCAGATGGTGTTCTGGTTATCGGCTGCCATCCGCCCGACTGCCACTACGTCGAAGGAAACCTCCAAGCCGAACGGAAAGTCAAGATGTTGAAGAAGCTCCTATCACTCACTGGCCTTGAACCGGAACGCCTTCGCCTGGACTGGGCTTATTCATCAGAATTGGAACGCTTCGCAAAGATCAGTAACGATTTTAGAGATCACGTGATATCGCTAGGACCCTCTCCTTTAGCTGGAGAAGATCCAGACTTTAACATACTTCTGAACATCGAGGCTGCAAAGGCTGCAACAGAAGATTTCAGACTGAGAGTCCTAGTTGGCAGAGAGAAGGAGCTAACCGAAGGCGAAAACGTGTATGGAGAGGAAGTTTCGCAGGAGAAGTTCGATGAGATCAACGATGAAGCCATCAAAGATGAGTATATACGAAACAGAATCAATGTCGCGGTGAAGAGAAGACCGCTCTCCGTCAAAGATCTTTCCAAGCTATTGGACTTGGACTCGCGGTTTGTGTTGCGTCACCTAGTGGCTATCCGACAGAGAGGATGGGTCACGGTTGACAGAGTGGAGGGAAGATCCCCGTTATACACTGCACTGGAGGTGCGTCGATGAGGGATAAGGTGGGGGCAGCGCTTGTTGTTGGGGGAGGAGTTGCCGGAATACAGGCATCTCTTGATCTGGCAGACTCGGGGTTTAGAGTGTACTTGGTTGACCAATCGTCAAGTGTGGGCGGTGTGATGGCGCAGCTTGACAAGACCTTTCCAACAAATGACTGCGCAATGTGCATCTTGGCGCCCAAACTTGTGGCAACGGGAAGACATCCGAACATAACTTTGATAACAAATGGCGAAGTCGTAGGCGTAAAGGGTGAAGCTGGAAACTTCGAAGTAAAGGTTCGAAAAAGAAGCCGTTACATAAACGAAGAGAAATGCAACGGCTGCGGATTATGCGCGCAAAAATGCCCAGTAGAAGCCGTAGACACATTCAATGAAGGGTTAAGCGCCAAAAGCGCCATCTACGTTGAATATCCACAAGCAGTCCCATTGAAATTCATGATAGACCGTGAAAGATGCATAGGATGTGGAACATGCAAAGAAGTCTGCAAAGCAGAAGCAATCGAATACGACCAGCAAGACAGTGAAGCAACCCTTGAAGTGGGCTCTATCATTCTTGCTCCTGGTTTTGAACCATTTGACGCAAGACTGAAAGGCGAATATGGGTACGGGCGATTTCCAAACGTTGTCACAAGCATAGAGTTCGAACGTATCCTGAGCGCCTCAGGACCTTACGGCGGACTTGTCCTAAGACCCTCCGATGGCGAAATCCCGAAAAACATAGCCTTCATTCAATGTGTTGGATCAAGGGATGCCCATCTTGGAAACAACTACTGCTCTGCCGCATGCTGCATGTACGGTATGAAAGAGGCAATCATAGCCAAAGAACATGTACCAACGAATCTGGAGTGCGCGATTTTCTACATGGATATACGCGCACATGGAAAAGAGTTCGACGCCTACTACGAGCGAGCTAGGGGAGAATACGGAATAAGGTTCGTGAGATCGAGAGCTGCAAGCGTTAGAGAGAACCCGGCAACAAGCAATCTGCAAGTGTACTACGTGGAAAACGAAGAGCCCAGACTTGAAGAATTCGATATGGTAGTTCTATCAATTGGAATGCAGCCCCCAAAGGACGCGGAAAGACTAGCCAAAGCATTGGGGATAGGACTTAATAGATACAAGTTCTGCCAAACAAATCCGTTTTCACCTGTGGAAACATCAAGACCAGGGATATTTGTCTGCGGATCGTTCTCTTCTCCAAAAGATATTCCTGAAAGCGTGGCCCAGGCAAGCGGTGCTGCGATGAAAGCGGCTAGCCTGATTTCCTCGGAGAGGGGGACTCTCACAACAGCAAAGGAGTATCCTCCAGAGAAAGAAGTGTCTGACGAGGATCCTCGCATCGGCGTCTTTGTGTGCCACTGCGGCATAAACATCGGCGGAGTTGTAAATGTGCCTGAGGTCGTGGAGTATGTTAAAACCTTGCCAAATGTAGTCTATGCAGAGCACAATCTATACACGTGTTCACAAGACACACAGAAGAAGATAAGGGAGATAATAGACGAACATAGCCTGAACCGCGTGGTTGTGGCATCTTGCACTCCAAGAACTCATGAACCACTTTTCAGAGAGACCGTACGAGAAGCCGGACTCAACATCTATCTCTTTGAGATGGCAAACATTCGTGACCAATGTAGCTGGGTGCACATGCATGAACCTGAAGAAGCGACTCAAAAGGCAAAGGATCTCGTCAGGTCCATCGTCGCCAAAGCTCGCTTGTTGAAGCCCCTCAAAAAACCCATAATTGCTGTTACACCCACCGCATTGGTGATCGGGGGCGGCTTATCTGGAATGACTGCCGCCTTGGAATTGGCAAAGCAAGGCTTCGAGGTTCATTTGGTAGAGAAGGAGAAGGAACTTGGAGGACATCTACGACACATCCACTACCTTCTTGGATCCGAGGACCCACGAGAACAGTTGAGGTCGATCATTGAGAAAGTCACAAAAGACGAGAGAGTTCACATCTACCTACATTCTGAAATCTCTGATGTTGAAGGATACGTTGGAAACTTCAAGACGACCCTTGACTGTGGCGGAGAGAAGACGGAGATAGAGCACGGCATCGTGATAGTGGCCACTGGAGCCGAGGAATACAGGCCGACTGAATTTCTCTATGGCGCCGATGAAAAGGTGTTGACTCAGCATGAATTGGAGGAGAAACTGGCGAATGGCCAGTTCAGCGCCAAAACAGTCGTAATGATTCAGTGTGTAGGGTCTAGAAACGAGGAACACGCTTATTGCTCGAGAATGTGCTGCTCCCAAGCCGTAAAGAATTCTCTAAAGATCAAAGAACTGAGCCCTGAGACAGATGTTTACGTCCTTTACAAGGACATGAGGACCTATGGATTCCTGGAGGACTACTATCATGAAGCAGCGAGCAAGGGAGTTCTGTTCATACGGTACGACGATGAAAGAAGGCCGAGGGTCACGCAGGAAAAGGGAATTCTCAAGGTGATCATGTGGGAGCCTGTCATCAAGACATGGATTCCAGTCGAGACCGACATCCTGGCATTGAGTGTCGCCACAATCCCTAATCCAAACAATGAACAACTAGCGAAACTGTTGAAAGTCCCCCTCAGCAAGGACAGGTTCTTCTTGGAGGCTCATATGAAACTCCGTCCCGTTGACTTCGCAACAGAGGGCATATTCCTCTGCGGATTGGCTCACTGGCCAAAATCCATCGAAGAGAGCATTTCGCAAGCGTGTGCAGCCGCAGCTCGAGCAGCCACAATTCTATCAAAGACGACGTTAGAAGCGGAGGGCGCTATAGCAAGAGTTGACGAGGATTTGTGTAGTGGATGTAAGTTCTGCGAAGCCGTCTGCGAGTATAGCGCCATCAAAACTGAAGAAAAAGATGGGAAGTTGAGGGCTCACGTCATAGAAGCTCTATGTAAGGGGTGTGGCGTTTGCGGCTCCACCTGCCCTATGGGAGCCATCTCTATGCTTCACTTCACAGACGACCAAATACTCGCCCAAGTTAAGGCCGCCCTGAAGGAGGAAGCGAAACATGACTGAAGTTAAGTTCAAGCCGAAGATTGTGGGCTTCCTCTGCAACTGGTGCTCCTATGCTGGTGCCGACCTAGCGGGCGTCAGCCGAATCCAGTATCCCCCAAACCTTAGAGTCGTTAGGGTGATGTGCAGCGGAAGAGTCCACCCAGCATTCATTCTCGAAGCCTTCAGAAACGGCGCAGACGGAATCCTCGTCGCTGGCTGCCACCCAGGAGACTGCCACTACATCTCTGGAAATCACAAAGCCGAAAATCGAGTCCTCATGCTGAAGAAGACACTGGAACAGCTCGGCCTCGAACCCGAGCGCCTGAGACTGGAGTGGGTCTCCGCTTCCGAGGGGGACCGATTCGCAATGGTTATTAAGGACATGACAAAGGAATTAACAAAACTCGGTCCAAGCCCTCTAAGGGTAGGAGGCAAGACTGTTGTCTGAGACAGAAAAGAAGCTAGAAAAAGGTCTAGAAGAAGGAACAGTGCTTAGAACAACCGACTTGGATCCCAAATTCAAATACGAAATCAGCAAGGCTCCAGGGGCTGAAAAGCTCATGCTATGTTTTCAATGCGGAACATGCACAGCCGACTGTCCAATCGCGCGTTTCACCGATTCTTACAGGCCCAGAAAACTTGTTCGAATGGTACAACTGGGCCTGAAAGATAGAGCCCTCTCAGACGACTCCATCTGGCTCTGCACCACGTGCTTTACCTGTGTGGATCACTGCCCGCAGGATGTCGGAACAGCAGAGGTTGTCAGAGCCCTCCGGAACCTGGCGGTCAAGGAACGCCCCATGCCCCCGGTCTACAAGGAGCTGTCTTCCGCCATTCTGAAAACAGGTTATGCATACGAGATTCCCCAACTACGGCTCAGACAGAGGGAAGAGAAAGGACTACCTCCACTGCCAAAAGGTGATGTTGACAGCGTCCAGAAATTATTCAAAGCTACTGGTTTTTCAAAGACAATAGAAGAGGAGGAGAAATAGGATGGCGGAACAAGGGCTGAAATATTTGCTCTTTCTAGGTTGCGTCATCCCCTATCGAGTGGCTAGTTACGAGATTTCCACCAGAAAAGTTCTTGACAGACTTGGAGTGGAATTGGTGGAGATGCCAGATTTCACCTGCTGTGGGCTTCCTCTTGACCCGGTTAACCATGAGATGATGATGGCGCTAGCGGCAAGAAACTTGTGTTTGGCTGAGCAGCAGACCTTGCCCATCATGGCGCTCTGCAATGGCTGTTTCGGCGTCCTAAACCACGTAAACAAGGAACTCAAGGAAGACAAGAGACTTAGAGAGAAGGTCAACGAACACCTAAAAGAAATCGGCCTAGAGTTTAAGGGAACAACTACAGTCAAGCATCTCATACATGTTCTCGCAGAAGATGTCGGCTTCGAAAAGATCAAGGACACCGTCAAGAAACCGCTCAACCCACTCAAGGTGGCAGTCCACACAGGGTGCCACGTGATGCGTCCATCCAAATATGTGACCTCAGACGATCCAGAGAACCCTACGCTTCTCAAGAAATTAGTCAGGGTAACTGGTGCTGAATGCTTGGACTATATGGATGAAAATGAGTGCTGTGGCAACCCGATAATTGGCGTGAACAGTGAGATACCGCTTCAGTTGGCCAGACACAAATTGGGCAACATAAGGGCGGTGAAGGCACAGGCCCTAATTACTGCGTGTCCGTTCTGTCACATGATGTATGATCTTCATCAGCCGAGGATAGAGAGAGCCTTCAATGAGAAATTCGGCATACCAGTGCTTCACTATCCGCAGCTTTTGGGGTTGGCTATGGGCATGACCCCGGATGAATTAGCATTGCATGACCTTAGAGTAAAGGCAGCCGAAATTGTAGCCATCTTGTGATTTTCAGATAGAAGCTAAACGTTACCTTCTACTATCCACGTAATCTGCATGAAAACAGGATGTTCTTTATGTTTCATATTTCAGTTCTTGTGTGAACAGAACGACTTTTTTCTCCTAGCAGTTGATGCCCTTTCAAGATTCCTCCGATTGCCTTTCGGGAATAGCCATAGTCATGCAATGCTTTCTCGATTTCCTCAATTTCGTTCATGATAATCCAACGCCATGCATGCGATTCTGTGCTAGTTTGGATCGGTGCTATATGCTTTTATGCCATTATCAAGTCTGTCAGATGATTGTGTTGCATTACACGCGTGTGCTGCTGATTGTGAATGAGAAAGAGCAAGTAGATGCAATATGCTTGGCTCCACAAAGCAAGACTTAAGGGCTTCTATCCATGTTTCCTTAGGAGGAGTTTGTTCATTGGAAAGAATCACTATGATTCATGGCGCGGGCGGAACCGTGATGAGAGAGCTTGTTCAAAGGCACGTTTTGAAGCATCTAGGAGGCAGCGTTGCCGAGGTTCCGCTGGAGGCTCTAGACGACTCGGCTGTGATAGGCGACATCGTCTTACATTCTGATTCCCACGCGGTGAAGCCCCTCTTCTTTCCTGGAGGCGACATTGGAAGGCTGGCTGTTGCTGGCACGGTTAACGACATAGCGGTGATGGGGGCTGAGCCAATAGCGCTTTCATCTGCCTTCATACTGGAGGAAGGGCTTCTGATAACTGATTTAGACAAAATCTTGGAGAGCATTGCGAAGGCTTGCGAAGAGGCGGATGTGCACATAATCACTGGCGACACAAAAGTGGTTGAGAAAGGAACGTTGGGGGGATGTATCATAAACACCTCTGGAATAGGAGAGCGAAACGAAGCGTTAGAGAAGAATATCGCCGAAGTGAAGAAACACCGCTCCTTTGACGCGCGATGGATACTTGACTCAAACCTGAGGGATGGAGACAAAGTAATCATTTCGGGCACGGTGGGGGACCACGGAGTGGCTGTATTATCAGCTCAAGAGGGCTACGACTTTGGAAGCCAAGTGGTGTCCGACGTGAAGCCGGTGAACAAGTTGATCATGCGACTATTGAATGTGGGCGGTATCGTGGCCATGAAGGACCCAACGCGGGGAGGCTTGTCAAATGCGCTGAACGAGTTCAGCGAGAAATCGGGGATTGGAATTTCGGTGAAGGAGGAGAAGATACCAATACGGGGAGATGTTAGGGCTGCCTGCGAGATGCTCGGCATCGATCCGCTGGAGGTGGGAAACGAGGGGAAGGTGCTGATTGGAGTCGTGCCTCAGAAGGCTGAAGAGGTCTTGGCTGCGCTAAAGGAAACTGAGGATGGGAGAGACGCGGAATTGATAGGAAGAGCGACAAGGGAATTCAAGGAGGTCGCTCTTGAGACAGTCGTGGGTGGGAAGAGAATCCTCGCACCTCCGATAGGAGACCCTGTTCCCAGAATATGCTAAATAGGCAACGATTATATTCGTCGTGCAATCGAATTAGCTTCCTAGAATGCAGATCGTGAGGAATGAATGATGAAGGCTGTGATCCATACAGACAAGTTGTCTAAATATTATGGCAAGGGCGGCGAGATCAAGGCCGTGGATGAGCTTGACCTGGAGGTTTATGAAGGTGAGACTTTTGGTCTGCTGGGTCCAAACGGTGCTGGCAAGACGACGACCGTTCGCCTTCTGAACTGCATCATCAAGCCCACTGGCGGCACAGCCACTGTAAATGGTTATGACATTCTGAAAGAGGAGACTGAGGTGAAGCGAGTCACAGGCTTGCTTGCTGAGTCGCCCGGGCTGTACGAGAAGCTCAGCGCCAAGGAGTTTCTGGAGTTCATGGGAGCCCTATACGAAGTCCCCGAGGACATTCTGCCTGAAAGAATAGAGGACCTACTGAAACTGTTCGGGCTTCATGAGAGACGGGACTACCTGCTTGAGGGCTACAGCCGAGGCATGAAACAGAAGATCTTGATCGCCTCGGCCCTGATTCACGACCCTCCACTTCTGTTTTTTGACGAGCCCACTTCGATGCTAGACCCACGCGCCGCCCTCATGGTTAAGGATCTGATAAAGAAATTGGCCGACACCGCCGGCAAAACTATCTTCATCTGTAGCCACATTCTTCCGATTGTTGAGGAGCTGTGCGACCGCATCGGCATAATCAACCAGGGCCGACTCGTCGCACTAGGCACCGTCAAGGAAATCATCGCTCAGACGAAAACAAAGACCTTAGAAGAGGCGTTCATCGCAATGACCGGAGGCGTTGAAGAGAAGGAGCTCTTAGCCTGGAGGGAGCAGAAAGGTGACGACTCCTAAGTGGCTCATAGTTGCGAGAAACGAATATCGCATCCACCTCAGCAGGATACGGAAGATAAGGCCCTACTTTCCCTATCTCGTAGTAGGGTTGCTAGCGGTCTACGTGGCGTTCCTTGCCCCAAGCTTCGTTAATCTATTCATCGGCGACTTCTTCTCCCTCTTCCCACCAGGGGCTGCCATAGCGATGATTGTGGCCTTAGTGCAGATCATACTGTTCATGATCTTCTTCTACTTCATAATACTCCCAATCACCTACACTTTGAAAGAGGTGCAGACGAGCCAACTAGAGATTTTCCTCGCAGCCCCCATAAAGCCTGGTGACGTTCTGCTAGGCGAGTTTCTCGGCGTAATGCCCTTATACACCATTGCAGTCACGATAATTGCTGGTTTTTTCACGGCTGCACTGAATCCTCTTGGGCTGGATTTGGCTCAGACATCAATAATCATCATAATCTTCGCGGTCACGTTTTTTTCGGCTCTTTGGATCGGCACCGTGATCGCGGCCCTCTTGCGAACGAAACTTGGAAAGACCGCCCGTGGAAAGGATATTGGAAGAGCCCTCGCACTAGTCATCGCGCTACCCATGATCGCAGTAATGTACGCAATTATGGGTGGAGGCTTACTAGAAGCCCTAGCTGACCCTGGGATGAGCGGAATGGCTAGCACCATTCTCGGCCTCTTGCCCAGTTCGTGGGGTGCGGAGGTTATCGTTGGCTTCGCCTCCAATCCGGGCAACGTGGCCGCCGTTGGTTTTCAGACGCTGACCCGATTCAGCGGTCTTATCGTCTTCTTCGTAGCCATACTGTGGCTGGGCACGAAAGCGGCTAATCGCGCCTACAGTCTAGAAACCGTTACCTTTGTGGCTTCCAAGGCTAAACCAGACGGTGCCTTCTATAAAACCATTGATCAGCTGGGGGGCGGCGGATCGTTTGGCGCTCTTCTTGTATCTGTCTTTAAGGACTATAGTCGGAGGCTTGAGAACCTATCGAAAATCTTCTATATGGTGGGCATACTCGTTTTGGTGAACCTACTCATAGTGAGGCCGGGTGATCCTGAAGGTGCCATGTTAATCCCTCAATTCATACTACCGTTGCTTGCGGCGTTTGTGGTCGGTGAAGTGACGCTCCGAGGGAAAGAAGCCCTGTTCATCTATAAGAAAACACCTTCTGGTGTGGCAAGGCTTGTTAGGGCGAGGCTACTGCATGGTTGGCTGGTGGTGGTTCCCATCGCAGTGGTGCTCTCAGCGGTTACAACAATCCTCATCCCAGAAGTTACTCTCATTTCTTTGCTGGCTAACACGGGATTAGTGATGCTGACTGCTGCAGCAAACGTGGCTTTCGTTCTCGGCCTCTCGCTTCTAAATCCAGCCTTCTCGGATAAGTCGGGAAACTACGTGCTAAACCTAATGATAGTCATGCAAGGATGGGGCGGACTGTCCATAGTCTCTCTGTTGGTTTTTGGACGGGCATTTGGTCTCGGATTGTATGAGACATTGTTTTTTGTCACAGTCCCGTTGAGTTGGTTGGTGGCAATTGTGTTCCTCTACCTCGGAAAAGCAAAACTGAGTAGAATCGAATAGTGAAAGAACATCTACAGCTTACCAAGAGAAATGCTTGGTTCATGCATTGCATCCCATTTCTCAAAGGACTAGCCAAGAAATGATCGAAGGAAACTTGAATACTGGTTATTCCTAAGAAATCCACTCAATGAGCGACTGTATGTTTGGCCCAGATTCTGCACGTGCCCTCTGTGGAGACCATGCACGCACCCTTCGGAGCCGAAGGCTTGCAAGCCTTCATGAAAAGCGGGCATTCCAGAGGGGTGATCTTTCCAATCATAACCAGATGGCATAGACAACCAGGCACCAAGTCTCTGGACTTCTCGACGTTTATATCGTATTTTTGCCTCGCATCGTAAGACGCAAACTGTTCCCTCAGCGCTAATGCAGAAGCAGGCAGCCGTCCAAGTCCTCTCCATCTCCCAGATACAACCCTGAAGACCTTCTCGATGATCTGTTGAGCCGTGAGGTTCCCCTCCCACACCACGGAACGCCTATACTCATTCTCCAGCCTAGCCGCTCCGTCTCTCACCTGCCTCAGAAGCATAGAGATCGCGAAGAGAACATCCAAGGGCTCAAACCCAGCCACCACAGTTGGCATGTGATAGGCTTCGGGAAACACCTGATAGGGCTTCATCCCGATTATGGTCGAGACGTGCCCAGGCGCGATGAAGCCGTCTATTTGAAGATCGCCCACGCCGAGTAGCAGCTCCATGGCTGGCGGTATCAGCCTGTGGGAAACTAGAAAGCTGAGGTTTTCTGGAGGCTTGTCAAGGGCTTCAACTGCAGTCGCTGGCGCTGTGGTTTCAAACCCGATCGCGAGAAAGACGAAATCCTGGTCAGGCTCTTCCAACGCCATTTTCACAGCATCCCTGACGCTGTAGACCACTCGGACATCCCCTCCCGAAGCCTTCGCCTCCTGAAGCGAGCTTTCTGAGGCGGGGACACGAACGACGTCCCCATAAGTTGTGACGGTCACGCCATCGAGAGCCAAAGAGATTGCCTCATCAAGCTCACCAGCCGGAAGAATACAGACAGGACAGCCTGGTCCAGCAATCACCTTCACAGTTCCGGGGAGGAGAGCCCGCAATCCGTAGTGTGTTATGGTCCACTCATGAGTCCCGCATACATGGCAGAACTTGACTTCGTGAGGGGGCGCTAGTTTCTCAATCTGAGTAACGATTTTCTTTGTTAACGCTGGATCTCTGAATCTCAACTGCTCCTTTGCTAGCGTGGACACCCTCTACTTCACAACCAGCTTCACACTCTTAATCAGGCATTCTCTACCGCCGATGATGTCGACTGCGCCGCCGCATTCTGGGCATTGAAGCGTTGGAACTGGCACATGATACAAAGGATCATCTTTGTAGTTAAAGCTCCCCTCGTATCCGCAGCGGCTACACTTCACAACACCATCCTTCGTCTCTATGAAAAGCTTCGAGTTCTCCATCACAGTGCCTTCAGTGAGAACCTTGTACGAGAATCTGAGCTGCTCAAGACCGAGAAATGTAAGTTCACCGATTACAAGATGGACCGCAGCCACTTTCTTCGCATTGTGCTTTTCTGCCTCACCCAAAACGCTTTCAACAATTTGAGAGGTCATCGAAAACTCGTGCAATCCTCAACAACCCGAGAAACAATCACGCCAATCCGAGTGCTTCTATGACTCTCGTCACGCCCTCTCCGCTTCTGCAGTTTGTCACAGCGACCGTCGCCTTCGGATTTATTCGCTTAACATCCATGCCCAGTCTCTTCACGTCAACCCCCATGGCATCAGCCAAGTCCATCTTGTTGATGACCACCACATCAGCATCCATGAAAATAAAGGGATGCTTAACAACCATATACGGTCCCTCTGTAACACTCACAACCACCACACGCTGATCAGAGCCAAGCGGGAACTCTGCGGGGCAAATGAGGTTTCCAACGTTCTCAATGAACAGCAGATCAATCTCTTTCAGGTCAACTCTCCGAAGCGCTTTTCCGACGAGATTGGCGTCTAAATGGCACTCCTTTCCCGTGGTAATTGGAACCGCCACGGCCCCATGCCGCTCAATTCGTTCCGCATCTATAGTGGTCGTGAGATCCCCCTTGAATGCGGCTATCCCGTACTTCCCAATTAACGCTTGAACCATCTTCTCTATAAGCGAGGTTTTTCCTGATCCAGTGGCACCCATAATATCTATTGCCTTCACGTCGTATCTCTGCAAGAGCTGTCTGTTCTTCTCTGCGAGTCTTCTGTTGGCCTCGAGGAGATCAGCCTCAAGCTCTACGTCGTAGACCTCTCCTTCCTCAGCCTCAATAACTTCCTTCAAATGTACCCTCACCCGTCTCTTCCATATTCGAGAATCTCTTCCCACATTCTGAGAGTCTCTTCTGCTGCCTTTCTGTCAATAACCTGAATCGCGTATCCAGCGTGAACCAAGACGTACTCGCCAACCTCAGCATCCACAAGCATAACATTCACTTCTCGAAGAACGCCCTCACCAAAATCGACCTTGGCGGTCTTTCCTTTAATCTCTAGCACTTCTGCTGGAATCGCCAGACACATCTTTATCATCTAGTGCACGATTGCGTGAGATAAATCCGTTTCGTATTATGGAGAAATCACTCCGCGAACGCTTCATAGGATTTCAAATCACCAATCCAATTTCCTTGGTTAGCAGGCCAACTATACGCGGGATTTCTAGGTTTGCATATGATCTCTCTTATCTGCACAGCTCCTGCTTTCAAGAGATCCACTGAATTTGCCACTCGCATAACAAGAGCCGTATCCAAGCCGATCCATGACCCTGCAACAGCCACCACCTCCTCGCCTTCTTTTAGTGCACCGTTGTCAGTAGCCATCAGAGTAGCTGTGACACAAACAGCAGTTCCTGAGCTAATCAGTTTCAGACATGAGCGGATTAGCGTCGCCAATGTTGGCACACCTTTGTGTTCTAAAGCAGCTCCAACATTGTACAACGGGTCGGTCGCTCTCACGATCTTAGCGCCACGCCCTTCTAGCTGATTCCAAATTTTCTTGTCAGGAATACCTATTCGTAAGTCACCGATTACGGTATTTTCAATCTTTGTGCCAGCAGCAGAAGTGACAACTATGAGATCCATTTTAGAATTTCGAAGCATATCAGCTGCTTTGAGAGCGCTTAGACCAGTCTCGGAAGCAACGACTAGTCGCTTTATGTTCAGCTCACTAGCTCTTTGAATGGCAAGTCTGAGTGCTTTTTCAGTATTGATTTGACCACATACATTGAAGTAAAAAATATCCTTCAATTCGCCTAGATTCTTGCCCATTCCCGTCTCCCCATATTGTCCCACGAATATGCTGTTGGAAGAAGTATTAAGCTCAACGCGCCCGGTACGCAGCCATTTTCAGTCTTTTAAGCTTGAAGACTAGCAGCAATGGCTTGTCCAAATGAAATCCCTCCATCCCCTGGCGGTACTTGATGATGAACCAGAAATTTGATGCCGCTTTTCTTGACCATTCTTTTGATGGCAATTGTGATGTATTCGTTATACGCGACCCCACCAGAAAACCCTACAGTGTCAAGCCCAATACGTCCAGCCTCCGCGACAGCCCGTTGCGCCAATGATCTAGCGAGATAAGACTGAACAGAGCATGCTAGGTCAGCGGCTGGATGCTCACCTCTCTTTGCGAATATTTCGCGGACAATTTCGGTAGTTTCAATTGTAGTCCCATCAAACACGGGTGGTAGGTTTAGGACGTCAGTTCCCTCCGTAGCAACGGACTCCAACTTCATAGCCGGTTCACCCTCGTATGTTCGTTCGTAGCAGATGCCGAGTATAGCGGAGACAGCGTCCAGCACTCTCCCACAGCTCGTGGTTTTCACAGCCGACCCTTTCTCCAACTGTCTGAGGACTAGCTTGACCTCCCTCTCTCCATGCGGAAAGCAATTAGCGAGGGACAACAACCACTCCTCAACATCCACGGCGCTACGGAGTATTCCAGCTGCCATTCTCAAGGGGAATCGAGTAGCTAAGTCGCCACCAACCATCGGTTGCTCCTGAAGATGTGCAAGACGCTGAAATCCGTCTTGACTGCAGTGCAGTATCTCTCCACCCCACGCGCAGCCGTCTGAGCCGTAGCCGAACCCATCGCACGCTATCCCAATCATCTCATGAACATCGTGCTCACCCATGAGAGAGGCAATGTGAGCATGGTGATGCTGAACCGGAACAACTGAACACGCAAGTTCCTTCCCTAGTCTTCGAGCCAGCCCTGTTGTCGTGAACCTTGGATGCAGATCATATGCTATCAACTCAATCTTGCTGTTTGTTAACCTAGTCAGATGGTCTATCGTCTTTTTCAGAAAATCAAGGGTCTCTAAGTTCTCGACATCTCCAATGTGCTGCGAAATGAAGGCTTTATCGCCTGATAGCAAGCAAGCGGTGACATTTAGCTCAGCGCCGACACCTAGGACGCAACGACTCGTCGACAGCTTCAGGCGAATAGGCTCGGGCGCGTAACCTCTTGAGCGACGGATTATGCTCCGGTCTTTGTCGTGCAGGCGGATGACAGAGTCATCACATCTCTCAGCAATATCTCTGTTGTGGAAGAGGAAGAAATCAACAGTGGTTCCCAGCCTCTTTACGGCCTCCTGGTTCTCCGTGACAATTGGCCTGTTCGGAGGGTTAGCACTCGTCATCACGAAGGCAGGCTCGCTTACCTTGTCGAAAAGCATGTGATGCAGCCCGGTGTATGGAAGCATCACGCCAATGTTGTGCAAGCCTGGTGAGATCAGTTCGGAAAGACAGAAATCCGCTTTCTTCCTCAGCAACACGATCGGCTTGATGTAAGAGGACAGCAGCTTAGCTTCTTCTAGGCTCACGTGAGCAAATGATCTTATGGTCTCAAGATCCCGAGCCATCATAGCGAAGGGCTTCTGAGTTCTATGCTTGACTTTTCGCAATTTGGCGATAGGGGTGGAGTTGGTCGTTGCAGTGGCAACGTGAAAACCTCCGTTACCCTTGATCCCGACGATGTATCCCTCCTCAAGGAGCCTGCCCGTCTCTCTGATCGGCTCTTCACTCTGCACGTGTTTACCATCATTGGTCGTGAGATGTGCTCTGGGACCACACTTGCCACAAGCCACCGTCTGGGCATGAAACCTACGGTTTGAAGGGGTCTTGTATTCTGTTGTGCAGAACTCACACGTGGGAAAATCTCGCATGGTGGTGTTGAGCCGATCGTAGGGCAGTCCCTTGATTATGGTGTATCTCGGACCGCAGTTTGTGCATGTGATGAAAAAGTAGTCATGACGGTGATTTCTTGGATCGCGGAGCTCGTTTAGACATTCTTCACAGATCGAGATGTCTGGTGGGATTACTGATCCGGAGAGTTCAGTCTTTTCAGAGCTTTCAAGGATCACAAACTCTTTGAATTCCCCAGTGTCTTCGGCATATTTTGTGACCATGTCATATATTCTAGCGAGGGGAGGGTTCTCTGCTTTCAGCCGCTTAAGGAATGTTTGAATGTGCCTCTTGGTTCCCTCAACGGTTATCTCTACGCAGGCGTCGCCCCTGTTTCGCACGTAGCCAACCAGTCCATTATCCACTGCAATTCGGTAGATGAACGGTCGAAAACCAACGCCTTGAACGATACCGCTGACCTTGATTTCAGCTCGCAAATTCACTGGGCTACCTCTTCGGGCGATCAGAGCTTGTGTGTCCCACAGATTCTTGGGCGTGTATGACATACGTCATATTCATATTTATCTTTTACCTTAACTGCTATATAGAATCCACCAGAAGCAGGTGTATAAATGTCATGATGTGGAGGCTCCCTTACTGCTCATCTCCCCGTCCACTAGAAGCCTCAAACGGTTTTGAGGCACACCACAATCCGACTGTGGCGGTGAAATAACGTGGGCTTCCTCAACTGGATCCGAACTAAATCACCATGGATCCTTCATTTCAACACCGGCGGCTGCAATGGATGCGACATCGAGGTTGTGGCTGCTCTGACACCCAAGTTCGACGTTGAGCGATTTGGGATAATTCGTCGGGGTAGCCCCAGACACGCGGACGTTCTAGTTGTCACAGGTCCGGTGACGAGGCAAGTGAAGGACAGACTTACTAGAATCTATGAGCAAGTGCCCGAGCCAAAGACTGTTGCCGCGATAGGGACTTGCGCATGCAGTGGCGCGCCCTTCATCGGATGCTATAACGTTTATGGAGGAGTAGACACGGTAATACCTGTCGACGTCTACGTCCCAGGATGTCCGCCAAAGCCTGAAGCCATAATTGACGGGCTCGTGAAACTCATCTCAAAATCGAGGACTGACGGAGAATGAGCATAGAACTCGCCGAAGAAACCCAGATTGTTAGCAGCTTGAAAGATGCGATGGGCGAAGCTGTCCTAGAGGCCAAGATTCCTCATCCTCGCAGGATCTTTGTTCACCTCGACATGGAGACATTCAAGAAAGCTGTTGGGTACTTGTCTCAGAAAGCGGCTTTCACTCACATATCAGCCATGACTGGCATCGACGTAGGGAAGGCAATCGAGGTCATATACCATCTAAATCGAGATGGCAGAATTGAACTCTCGCTGAAGGTTCAGACGCCAAAGGATAACGCCTGCCTTCCAACCATTACGGATATCATTCCGGGCGCCATACTCTATGAGCGAGAGGTTCACGACCTGCTTGGTGTTGCTTTTGAGGGCCATCCGGATCTTTCGCCTTTGGTGTTGCCTGAGGGATGGCCTTCTGGTGTTCACCCACTGAGGAAGGAATGGACAATCGAAAAGATTCAGAAAGAAATTTCAAAGGAAGGAGAGCACTGATGTCTTATCCTACAGTACGTATCCCGTTTGGTCCGCAGCACCCTGCCCTGAAAGAACCGGAGTATTTCATGTTTGAGGTCGACGGTGAATATGTTGTCGACGTTAAGCCTCGCATTGGATATGTCCATAGAGGAGTAGAGAAAGCAGCAGAAAACCGAACCTTTGTCCAAAATCTGCATCTTATAGAGAGAACGTGTGGAATATGCTCTGACGCCCACACAACCTGCTACACGCAGGTCATTGAGCAAATCCTGGGCGTTGACGTACCGCCCAGGGCTAGGTTCATTAGAGCGATTATTGCAGAGCTTGAGAGACTCCACAGCCACTCCCTCTGGATAGGATTAGCCGCTCATGAAATAGGCTTCGACACGCTTTTCATGTACGTATGGCGAGACCGAGAGATAGTCATGGATTTGCTGGAGCGCGTCTCAGGCAACCGCGTACACTATGCCATGAACACTATAGGTGGAGTGCGGAGAGACATACCTTCTGAAGCATCAGAAAAGATTAAGAAGGGACTAGATGTTCTGCAGGAACGGATGGAATATTACAGGAAAATCGGAACGACCGAAAGAACTGTGCTGAAAAGAACTTCCGAAGTCGGCATTTTGAGACCGAAGGATGCTTTGTCTTTGTGTGCTGTGGGCCCGACTTTACGTGCCAGTGGAGTCAAGCACGATGTGAGGGCGGACGATCCTTACGTCGCATATGACGAAATCCCCTTTGAGGTCATAACCTGCGACGGATGCGATGTTCTAAGTCGACTGCTCGTAAGATGTGACGAGACGCTTGAGAGTATCAGCATAATTCGCTATGCCTTGGACAACATTCCTGAGGGCGAGATCAGAGTCAAAGTCCCGAGAAGCGTTCCTGAAGGTGAAGCCGTCGGTCGTGTTGAGGCGCCCAGAGGGGAACTTATCCACTACGCAAGAACCAACGGAACCACGAGACCAGAGCGATATATGCTTAGGTGTCCCACTCTGGCGAACATACCATCTGTCTGCAAGATGCTCATCGGGGGATCCATCGCAGATATACCGATCGTTCTGGCGGGTATAGATCCCTGCTTCGCCTGCATGGATCGAATGGCATTCGTTGATGTGAGCAAGGACAAACAATGGGTTTGGAGCGGCGAGGAGTTAAGAAGATATGCAATTGAATGGCACAAACAGGAATAGGATCTCACTTCAACGCATTACGCTCTTCAACGATTCTTCAGATGATACAGATTCACTTCGGTCTAGGCGGTGATAAGAATTGGCAATGGTCAGAGAATTGCTTAAGCATGTATTTAGGAAACCCGCCACCCTAAGGTATCCGTTTGAGAAAAGAGAACCGTTCCAAGGGTTTCGCGGAAGACCTGTATGGGACATGGACCGATGTGTTGGATGCGAACTCTGTTTCAGAGACTGTCCTTCAGGAGCGATTGAGATGATAGGCAAGGGATCTGAGGCGGAATTCAAGCATCATATTGACCGATGTGTATTCTGTGGACAATGCGCGGAGGTGTGTCCGACGAAAGCGATCATGATGACTGAAGATTACGAGCTAGCCAGCTACGATAAGATTGAGATGATCGTGGAGTTCAAAAGAGGAGGACCGCAGGTGCGACATGGTCCAAATGAAGAAGGAGAGACTGCCTAGCCGAGCCTTATCGCTATCGGCAGATGGCAACAGAGAGGCATTCAACTCTCTGCTCCTCGTAATCCTCAGGTGGGAATTCTTGTGTTTAGATTCTGATAGCCTTAAATCAGCGGGGTAAGGCTAACTTACATGAAAGGCATGTCTGTGAGGGCTGATCATGAAAGTGAGGGTCAGATATTTGGGTTACGAAATAGCAGAGCAATTCGGTTCACAAGAGAAGAGGGAAGTTCTGCAGTTGTCCGACAACGCTACGTATAAAGAGCTCTTGAGCTTGCTAGAAAAAAAGCATGAAAAAGCCGAATCGGCTGAAGAAATGTTCGACACCTTCTTTTTCATCTCTGGAGGGAAGCCGCTCAATACGATAGGAGATGAATCGATAGACCCAAGTATGGAAGTGCTAGTTGCTCACAAAGTCTTCGGCGGCTGATTTAAGAAAGGACAACACCACATAATCACGCGTGGGCAGTATGACAGGACACGTCAAGATCTTGTTTGCTGCAAATTTCCGAGAAGTCACCGGACAAAGAGAAATCGTACAGAAAGTTGGTTCAAGCCTGACTTTAGGAGAAGTGCTGACATCTTTGGCGAAGAAATATGGAAACGCCTTCGACAAGATCGTCGATCCTAAAACCGGACAAATTGGACTGGAAACATGGGTTATGGTGAATGGCAAAAGCGTTAGAAGAACAGATATCGAGTTGAAAGATGAGGACGTTGTGACAATCACTGTTCCCATGGGCGGAGGCTAAGTCAGCCACTAACCGCGAGCGCACAGGCAACTCGGAAAACATGCACAATGTGATTATCAGCTTGAAGAGAAAGACACACTTATAGCAGGGTTATGAAGGAAATACATGTGATTCTGGGACGACCTGTTGGAGGGTTCTGTCACGTTTGAAAGTGTCGAGAAGCTGATCAAGGCCCATGAAGGAATCGAGAGAGAGGTCTACTTGGATTTGGAGAATTCTAGTCGTGTACCTTCAGAGATAGTCAAAGCGATGATTCCATACTTCTCCGAGAAGGCCTATGGTAATCCAACAGTGACTCACAAACCAGGATGGATGGCATATGAAACGATACAGAAAGCTTCTGAGCAGATCACTGGCTACATTGGAGCCGCGTCAATCGAGGAAGTGAACTTCGTTCCAGGCGAAACAGAGGCAAACAACCTGGCTTTGACCGGCACAGCCTTAGCGAATAGAAAGAAAGGAAACAAGATAGTGCTTTCAGAGATAGAGCCTCTGAGCATACTGTTCTCCTCAGAGATTCTTGAGAAGTATGGCTTTAAGGTTATGAGGATTCCAGTTGATGGAGAAGGTTTCCTGAACCTAGAGAAGCTTCTTGATGCTATCGACAAGGAAACAATTCTCGCCAGCGTAATGTTGGTCAACCACGAAATCGGCACGATTGAACCGATTAAGGAAGCCGTTGAAATGGTGAAGGAGAAAAATCCACAAGCACTATTTCACACCGACGCCTCAGACGCCTATGGAAGAATCCCCATAAGCGCTGAGGATTTAGGAGTTGACCTGATGACTCTCAGCAGCTACAAAATCCTTGGTCCAAGAGGCGTAGGAGCGCTGTATGTCAGAGAAGAAGTGGACGTCGAAAAGCTCCTGGAAGGGCAAATGGGAACACAGAAGCTTTGGCCTGGAGTGGAAAACGTACCTTTAATAATGGGCTTCCTCAAGGCATCCGAACTCGCATTCAAGAATTTCGGCAAAAATGTTTCACAGATGAGAAAGTCAAGGGATCGACTGATAGACGGGATTCTAGACAGGATATCTGAGACCGTTCTAAATGGACCGAAAGGAGAAAGGAGGGCTCCAGACAATGTTAACATTAGTTTCCTTCACTGCGAAGGCGAATCTCTAACCATTGAGTTGAGCTTAAGAGGAGTCTATGTTTCGAGCGGAAGCGCATGCACCAGACTGATGCTTCAGCCGAGTCATGTCCTAACTGCAATAGGCAAGGAATTCGAGGAGGCGCATGGAAGCCTTCTAATGAAAACTACCCCATACCATACGGATGATGAGATTGAATACGCGCTAAATCAGGTTCCACAGGCTGTCAAAAGACTGCGAGACATAAGCCCGATTAAAGGAGAAGCAGTCTAAGATGTCAAGAGCCCCTTTGCCATACAGCTCTAAGATATTGGAGCTTTTCAGAAATCCAAAGAACCTCGGCAAAATGGAGGACGCAACCGTCTCAGCTGTGGCGGGAAGCCCAGCATGCGGAGACATGATAGTTTTCCACTTAAAGATAGATGAAGACGAGGTTATAGAGAAGGCATCTTTTGAAAGCTATGGATGTGCAGCAAACATCGCAACAGCGAGCATCACAACTGAAATGGTCAAAGGAAAGAAGTTGGAAGATGCCTGGCAGATTTCTTGGAAGAGAATCGCAGAAGAAGTCGGTGGCTTACCCACCGTGAAGGTTCACTGCGGAATCCTCTCTGTAGGTGCAGTCAGAAGAGCGATAAGAGAATTCTACAAAAGGAAAGGCAAAAAACCAGACTGGCTACCTGACAAAGTGACCTTCGAGGAGAAACAAGCCTTGGAGGAGGAAGAACTGGCCAAGGTTCTATCGGAGAAGCTAACCATGATTCTATCGAGGAAAGACGAAGGGAAATAAATGCACTATATGGAAGAAACACGTTGCTGAAGAAATACGTGAATAGAATTGAGGAGGCTTGTGGAGAAGGGCGCGACTTCATAGTTATCTTGAAGTATGCTAAAAGGGGAGAAGCGATCAGAAAAATTCTTGAAAAAATCAAGACTGAACACACCCTCTCGAGGGTCATGACAAAGGGAAGATATGAGAATAAAGACGTCAGTATCTTTGTAACCGGGAAACTCATCATTAAGGGATTAGAAGGAAGAACTGAAGCAGAGGAAATCCTGGAAAAGCTACTCGCATAACAGCGATTCACACCTCGTCTTAGTTGGTCAAGCTTCTACCTATTTCTCCGACCGTTAACACGAGTTTGTCTATCTCTTCTCTCGTGTTGTAAAAGTAGGCTGAAGCCCGAACACTTCCTGTTTTACGAATGATATTCCTTGCAAGAGGAATAGCACAATGATGCCCCGAACGCACCATAATGTCGGCTGAAACATCGAGGGCTAAAGCCACATCGTGCGGATTTAAGCTGCCCACATTAAATGCTGTAATTCCGATCTTGTCTTTAGGTTCTGGACCATAGGTTTCAACTTCGGTAATCTCCTTGAATCCTTCATACATCTGTCTCGCAAGCTCTTTTTCATGCCTCTCGATGTTCTCCATCCCAATTTCTTGCAGGTACTCAGCAGCAGCCCCTAACCCAATAGACTCCGCGATAGCAGGGGTTCCAGCTTCAAATCGCGTGGGGCTCTCGTCAAGCTTGTAGTAGTCCAGACCCACATCCGCTATGGTTCCTCCACCAATGCATAGCGGCTCAACCTCATCCATCAACTCCTCTCTAACATATAAGGCTCCTGACCCTGTTGGAGCACACATCTTGTGGCCACTAAAAGCAAGGAAGTCACACCCGATCTTCTGTACATCGACCCTTACGTGCGGAACCGACTGGGCGCCATCAAGAAGGACGTAGGCTCCATGTTCATGTGCAATCTCCGTTATCTCTCTAACAGGCATGATTGATCCTAACACATTAGATATGTGGGTTAGAGCTACCAATTTTGTGTCGTCGTCAACTGCTTTCTCAAAATCCGCCGGGTCTAAGAGTCCATTCGCGGTAGGTTCGCCGGGTTTAACGACTTCTAGGTCCACGTGATGCCGATTCTTCACGCGAAGCCAAACGATGAAGTTAGAGTGATGCTCAACAAGTGACGTGATGATTTTGTCTCCTCGTTTCCACTCTAAGCCGTTGGAAATCGTGTTTATTCCCTCGGTAGTGTTTCGAGTCATGACAATCTCACACGCAGATTTTGCATTGATCAAATGAGCAACCCTTGTGTGCGCAAGCTCGTACTCTTCGCTCGCCCTTTGAGACAAGCGATGAACGCCACGTTCCACGTTAGCACGATATTCCCAGTAAAACTCCAGCATTTTCCGGAGAACAGGCTCAGGAGTTAGGCTGGATGCCGCATTGTCGAGGTATATGATGCCGGAATCAAGTATCGGAAAATCCTGTTTCGCTTTCTTCAGGTCCAGCAATGCTCTCACCCCACCATACTTACTCTTTTTTGCTTAAAGAATGAAAGCCTTACGTTAATACTTGAGTGCCTATTTTCCCTTAGGACAGTTACTTATACATGCGCTACGTCTATTCCCGGTTTCTCTCTGCGATTTCGTGAGCCCCTTCGGTCAAGTTTCCAATTGACTAGATTCTAATTCCGAGTTTTTCCATTATTCTGCTGTAAATATTCAATGCTGCTTTTTCGTCTTTCACGTTCTTCATCAACATCCTGCCCCCACTGAACAGACTCACTTCAACATCTCCCGTGTAATTGAACACAACCACAAGGGAGGATTTCACGAGCATCTTAAAATCTCGCTTCAGCGCTTCATATGCATCACCCAGTTTGATGCTGATAGGTTTCGGAGGATTTATGTTGACAGTGTTGCGACCACACAGCCACACCAAGCGTTCCGCGGTCTCGAGGGGTGTCTTCAGTACGCCCTCGCAAACTCGGCAATTAGGTCTTCTAAAGATATCAATTGTGGCGAAGTACATGTCTCTGAAGTCGCATATCATCAGTTTTCCTTTTAGAGTGCCTTCTATTCCTGCGAGCAGCTTTATGGTCTCCATAGCTTGTATCGTCCCAATGATTCCAGCGGTTGCGCCCAGCACTCCCCGCACGTCGCAAGTTGGCAGATAGCGATCGTTTAGATCTGGCAGGACGCATTCTAAACAAGGAGTTTCGGGAGGGGTAAAGACTGAGAGATTTCCCTCCAGTCCTATGGCTGCGCCAAAAACGTATGGGATATTATGTTCGGCGCATGCTCGATTCAAGAGATATCGTGTTCGTATGTTGTCTAGGCCGTCAACAACGCAATCCATGCCTTCAACGATCTTTTCGACGTTGATCTCTCGTAGGTTCTCTGCAACTGGCTCTATACTCACCTCCGGGTTCCTCTGCGCGATTCTCGTTGCGGCGGCTTCCACCTTAGGATACCGCAAGTCGTTCATGCTGTACAAGATCTGTCTGTGCAGGTTATGTAACTCCACTGTGTCTTGGTCAACCAAGCGTAGGTGGCCAACTCCAGCGAGAGCCAAGTAGAGTGCTGATGCACTACCGAGTCCACCCAACCCAACCACTGCGACTTTGGAACGCCTCAGTTTCTCTTGGCCTTCTGAACCAAGCTCTGGAAGCGCGGTCTGTCGGCTATAGAATTCACTCGCATTGAAGCGAGAGTTGGTCACCACGGTCTTCTCCGCCTCGAATAGAAGTATAAGCTGGCTATATTTGCATTATGCGAAAGAATCAGACTCGTCACTGAACATTCGAACTTAGGTTTATAACATAGTTATGAAATTGTGAGGCAGTAATGCTAGGTAAGCGTTTGGAGGTCGTTGAGACAGTAATGAGAAGTTTGCATGAGAAGATAATGAAACTGAAGGAAGAGAAGGGAACGCTCATACTTGCGCATAACTATCAGCGCCCAGAGATTCAGGAAATAGCCGATTACATTGGTTCTTCGTTGCAGCTGTGCTGGAAGGCTACTGAAGCTGACGAAATCAGGTCCATACTGTTCTGTGGTGTCGATTTCATGGCGGAAAGCGCAGCGATCTTGAATCCAGACAAAGCAGTGCTAATCCCAGATGCCAACGCAAGATGCCCATTGGCTGCGATGCTACCAGCGAAAATGGTTGTTGAGGCAAAACGGGAAAGACCCAATGCTGACGTGGTCTTGTACGTTAACACGCTAGCCGAAGCTAAAGCAGAAGCAGATGTCATGTGTACATCCGCAAACGCAGTTCAAATCGTGGAAAAACTTGATGCACAAGAGATACTATTTGGCCCGGACTGGAACCTTGCCTGGCATGTACGCAGACACAACAAAGACAAGAAGATCATTCCACTACCGAGACACAGTTACTGCTACGTCCACAGGCTTTTCGGAACAGGAGAAGAAGCGCTCTTGCTGAAGGATGAACACCCAGATGCAGAGCTCTTGGTGCATCCCGAGTGTAGTCCCACTCTTCAGTTGAAGGCTGATTTCGTGGGCTCAACTGGGCAGATGTTTAGACGCTGTCAGGAATCGAATTCAGAGAAGTTCATCATCGCCACTGAGGTCGGGTTAACTGACCGTCTGAGAAGAGAACTCCCAGGGAAGATCTACCTACCAGCTATGGAAGGCGCGGTTTGTCAACAGATGAAGCGTCATACGCTGGAAAAGGTGTATGAGGCTCTCAAAAGCGGAGGACCAGTCGTAGAAGTGCCCAGCAAAATCGCAGACCGGGCGAGGCATGGAATCTCTCGCATGTTGGAACTCTCAAGATAGAACGCGCCACGCCCTTTTGAACCACACACTTAAAATTCATAAGTTCTCAGACGATTGTGTGGTGGACTTGTTTGAAGATGGACAAGATGCGAGTTGGAATTCACAATAAGGGAGACATTTCACTAGTAGATTTGATTGGGGACGTCCGAGCTGGCACTGAAATGTGCAAGGCTGGCGCAATGGCCTGTTTTGTCGGAATCGTACGTGGCGTCGCGAAGGATGAAGGACAGGTAGAAAAACTAGAATTCGAGACTCACAAGGAGGCGGCAGTTAGAAGTCTAAACAAGATTGTCTCGGATATACTCAATCGATCAGGGGTCATCGACATCCGCATTCACCATAACATTG
>Ga0209427_10001713_pt1 | contig 25375 bp, 28 predicted proteins | sample DeeMarSWOR136_30_FD_187465 | JGI IMG/M metagenome (GOLD analysis project Ga0209427, IMG submission 187465) | Marine sediment microbial communities from White Oak River estuary, North Carolina - WOR-1-36_30 (SPAdes) (version 2) | ecosystem: Environmental > Aquatic > Marine > Intertidal zone >...
TACAAACAGCACCGCCCCGCCGATATTCGGTACCGGGCGATCGTGCCGCTTGTGGCGGCCGGGATGGTCGATCAGACGGTACCTTTCCGCCAGCCTTATGGCAGGTCGAATCAGGGGGATCGCCGCCATCGCACTGACCAGTATGGCTGTTATGGCTGACCACCAGTTCATGGCCGTCCGACCTCGGGTGGCCTGCGCGGGAGTATCATGAGCACCAGGAAATTGACGGTCAGGAGCAGCGGCAGGAGGATGACCGAGAAACCGTTGGGGAAGTGCTTGAGAAAGTACTTCCAGATTGACATGTGGTGCCGCCGGAGACGGGTGAGGCGACCGGCCCGGCTACCTCTGCCCCAGTGATGCACGCCGCCCGCGCCCGGCACAAACAAATTGACACGGCCCAACTGCTCCAGGCGCAGCGACAGGTCGGTATCCTCCATGTACATGAAGTACCGGTCGTCGAAGCCACCCACCCGGGCAAACAGCTCCCGGCGAACCAGCACCATGGTGGCGGCGACTGCCGGAACCTCAGTGGTTTCGCGATAGTCCGGCAGGGTGTAACGCGCATCGCCGGATCCACCTCGTCTCAGGAGACACGAAACCGCCGATCCCCGGGCAAAGATCATATTGCCGATCGTGGGAAACCGGCGGCAGGTCGGTTGAAACGAGCCGTCCGCGTGGCGCAGCCGTCCGGATATCAGTCCGGCCTCGGGTCTACTCCGCGCCTCCGCTACCAGCACTCCCATCGCTTCCGGATCGATCACCAAATCGGGATTAAGAAACAGAATGAACTCGCCGCCGGCCGCTTCAGCGCCCCGGTTACACGCCCGCGCAAACCCGCAGTTCTCCTCATTCTTAAGAACGGTCGCCTGGGGAAAGAGCCTCGCCGCCTCATCGACGGAGCCATCGACCGAGGCATTGTCGACAAGGATCACTTCATGAGAGACCTTCCTGACCGCAACGCCCAGCGCCACCAGGCAGTCAGTCAGCGCCGGTAACGAATTATGAGTAACGATTATTACCGAGACCTGTGGTGTGTGTTCAGACACCGCAACCGCTCTAAGACAGCTTGCCGAAGATCGCTTTCAGCCGCAGCGCCCAGACCATCCAGATCGCCTCCCGCATGATCTTCTTGGACATCTTCGACTGCCCGGCTACGCGGTCGTAAAAGATGATCGGTATCTCCTTGATGCGGAAGCCCTTCTTCCAGGCCCGCATCGACATCTCGATCTGGAAAGAATACCCCGTGGATCGGACCTCATCCAGATCGATCGCTTCGAGCACCTCACGGCGAAAACACTTGAACCCCCCGGTGGCGTCGCGCAGCGGAAGTCCGGTTATGATCCGGGTGTAGACATTGGCATAATACGACAGGAGCAGCCGCCCCATCGGCCAGTTGATAACATTCACCCCTGAAATATACCGCGAGCCGATTAGCAGGTCGTGGTTCTGGATTTCGCGGAGAAAGTCCTTGAGGTACTCCGGGCTGTGCGAGAAATCGGCGTCCATCTCAAAAACGAAGTCGAACTTCCGTTCAATCGCCCATTTGAATCCGGCGATATAGGCCTTGCCCAGACCGGCCTTGCCCGGACGGTGCAGGACCGTGACCTTTTCCAATTCCTCGGCCAGCCGGTCGGCCACCTCGCCGGTGCCGTCCGGTGAGTTGTCATCTACAATCAGCACGTGGATTCGAGGATCGAGCGGCATGACGGCGTGCACGATTTTCTCGATGTTGTCCCGCTCGTTGTAGGTCGGGAATATTATCAGGGCTCGTTGAGGCTGAGGCACAACTACTCTACTTCCTCTTCAAGAGTGTTTTCGACAAGCTCCCGGCGCCGATCTCTCCAGCCAGAGAACAAAGTGATACCGATTATCAGCAGAGATGTCAACAGCGTGACGGTGCGGCCCAGGGCAAAACGACCGGAGTAGTATTCAAAACGCACTTCTCGGCTGCCCGCCGGCACCTCCACTGCCCGGAACGCACCGTAAGCCCGGAGACACCGAGTCGGTCGATCGTCGACCGTCACATGCCACGATTTGAACCAGGTGTCGGTCAGAACCAGCAGGCCGGTCCGTGAAGCTTGCACACCGACGACCACTGTCTCAGGTTCATAAGTGACAATCCAGGCCGAATCAGGAGCGGTTGAATCAGCTGTGATTTCGAGTTCCGGTTCTTCTTCAAGAAGCACCGTGTGCCGCAAATCAGTGCTGCCGTTAAGCACTTCGTCAATCATGGCATCGCGCTCGGCTATCACTCGATACTCGTGAGCAAGGTAGACTCGCGGGAGAGCGTTGTCATTCCGAAGCAGTTTGGCGCTGCCGTAGGTTCCCACCTGCACCAACGGGAGGGGCCCGAAATGATCGGGCGGAAAGGTTCCCTGAGTCGGGTTAATCAGAAATTTCGTCCCGGTCAGATTGAGCAGGCGGGGATTGAAGCGTTGAATATGGGTCAGCGCCGGTCCGCCCAGAAGATCGTCGTACCAGCGCAACTGGTTCCCGTGGTAGCCGACCGTAACATCGATACCGTGCACCGGCAGGTTGGCGTCTTTCGGCTCGGCCAGGTTCATCACCCGAAACTGCTCATTCTGTCCGGCCAGAAAACGGGTCAAGCCGTTTTCACCATACTGGCCGGTGAACCGGGCATCCGAGACGACACCCACAAACCGGCGGTCAAACCGAACGCCGTCTACCACCGGTAAGGCCACCAGCGCTATCAGCAGCCCGCTGACCGCCTTGCCCTGCCGATACAACCAGACAATCCCAAATGCCAGCGCGACAAAAAAGAACGCCAGCCAGGCGCCGTTCTGTATAGAGGGCAAGTTCATATACGCCACATCCAGCCTGGTGACACCCTGCTGGACAAGTTGAGATGAGGCCTCGCCGTAGAAGACCGAGCACCAGACATTGATCATGCCGCGCCCGGCCAGCGAAAATCCGGCGGCCAGCACAAACAGAAACGCCGGGAAGCCATACAGCAAGTAGTCGAATTTCCCGGCCGGCAGTTTCTTACCTTCACTTCGAGCGTCGACCAGTGTCTGCAAACCCATCCCGGCCAGCAGCGCGACCGAGAACGACGCCAGAAACATGATCATCGACGGCGCCCGCATCGATTCGACTTTCGGCACCAGCGTGAACATGATCCAGAAAAACGGCGTCGTCCCCCCCAGGCCGTAGAGAAAGGCGAACAGTCCCAATCCCCCGAAGAACCAGGCTTCCTTGCGACGGCGGTAGAAAAACAGCCCGAGCAGCGCCATATACAAAGGCACCGTGCCCAGCCATTCAGAATTGTCCTTGAAGAAATTCTTGCCCCAGTAGTAGGTTTGGGCTTTGTCGGTCGAGGTCCCGGAAAACTCGGGGATGACCAGCGACGCCGCCTCTTCCTCGTGCATCGACCACGAAGTCGCCCAGTCCCAGCCCCGCTTGGTGTCGGCGCGCGGCGAATACTCCTGCGTGTAGAGAATGCCGGGGTACATCTGGATAGCCGAGAGCATCAGCCCGATCGCCACCGCATACACTACAAACAGACCCGGCCCGATGGCCGGAAGGACAGACCTCTTTCGCACCCAGATGACAATCAGCCGAAAGGCCGCATAGAAACTGAGCGCCCAGAGCGAGAAGTACGACATCTGCGGGTGCGGGGTGAGGAGGATAAATCCGATGCTCAGCCCGGTCAGCGAGAAGTACTTGAGCTTGCCGAGGAACCACTCTTTTTCGAAACTTCGGTCGAGGAAGAACATCATCAGAGGGAAAAGAGAGGCCACATAGATCTTGCCGTCGTGACCGGGCGCGACCATCGACACCAGGTATCCCGCGAACATATAACTAGCCCCGGCAAAGAGCGACGGAACCCGGCCCAGTTTGAACTGTCGCGCCGCACGGTACATGAAAAGGCCGGAGAAATAGATGTGCAGGAACAGCAGCCAGCCGAGATCGCGGGCGATATCAATTGGTTCGATCTTGCTGTCGAAGAGAGCGCGGAGGTATTTCAGAACCAGGCTGGGAGGATAAAAAATGTCACTGTGGAAGGCCTCGACAAACGGCATCCCGGCAAACTGGTAAGGCATCCACTGGGGAATGGCGCCCCCGTGAGCGGCCATGTAGGTCGCCTGGTAGATACGGAAAACCAGGCTGGCCTGGAGGATATCGGAGCCGAACAGCATCCGATCGGAGAACACGAACTCGGAGAAGAGAAAAACCATCACCAAAAAGAGCATCGCAAACACCACCGGCACAAACCAGCGGGACTTTTCCATACTCAACGATGACCTTCGGGAACGAACGGTGCGGCGTGTCTTCCGAGCCAAAATATCTCCGCAGAGAACCGGGTTATCTTCTTATACCAAACGCCATCAGGGCCGCCGATATGTCGACCACGATCGACCAGAGCCGAGCGACCACCGCCAGGGCGGGCGCGATCGGACCGACAAACGGCTGCAGCAGCAGGCCCATGACCAACTCACGCGGGCCGAGTCCGCTGGGGGCGAATATCGCCAGATAGCCAACCTGATACGCAATATTGTACAGCCCGATGCAGACCACAACCGACGGCGCGCGATCGGCCAAAACCGACACCAAAAACAGCCAGAACGCCAGCCCGAATAGTAACCAGCCTGAAAAATACCCGACAAACGCTTGCAGGGCAACCGATTTGTCCAGCACAAATGTAGTCATCGGCCGGCCGAGTTTCTTCAGCACCGCGTTGGCCAGCCTCAGAAAAGGCCGGGGATAGAAAACCAGCAGGATACAGCCAAGGAGCCCCAGAAACCCCGCCGTAAAGGCCGATCCGGGACCCATGATTTTGAACTTGTCGATCAGCAGGGCCGGCTCGAACTGCGCCGCAATCACCCAGACCAGGAGCGACGCCGGAATCGTGAACAGCTCGGCTATGACGAACGAAGCCACCGCCTCTTCTTCGGCGATGTTCTTCTGTCTGGCGTAGTAGAGCATCCCAAACACCTGCCAGATCTTGCCCGGGATATACCGGCCCAGGTTGGACAGGTTGAGAATTCTGAACCCGGCCGGCTGGCTGAGTTTGTGGCCGAACGCGGAGATGATCTTGACCCAGGCGGCCGAGAACACCACCAGTCCGACCATGGCGCATACGAGTGACAGCGCCAGATAAGTGACATCGAACCGCCAGTCGAAACCCCTGACCTGATCCCAGTTGGTCCAGACCTGCCGGGCGACGTAGTAGGCAACCACTCCCGTGAGAACAAGTTTGAGGGCGAATACAAGAGCTTTCTTCATGCGCTTCTATTGTAGCCCGCTCCGCCCGTCGGTTCAACCAGAAAAGCGAGACTAGGTGAGATTTGACGGTACCGCGAAAAACCGCTCCCTGAACCGGAGCGAGACTTTGACCAGGCCGATCAGAACCGGCACTTCGACCAGAGGACCTATGACCGCCGCGAAGGCCACACCAGAATTGATGCCGAACACCGCAACCGCGACGGCAATGGCTAGCTCGAAGTTGTTGGAGGCGGCGGTGAAGCTGAGGGTAGTCGCCTGAGCGTAACCCGCCCTGGCTTTCCGGCTCACGTAGAAGCTGAGCAGGAACATCACTACGAAGTAGATAAGCAGCGGTATGGCAATGCGTACCACATCAAGCGGAATCTTCACAATCAACTCGCCCTTGAGCGAAAACATCACCAGAATCGTGAACAGGAGGGCAATGAGCGTGATGGGACTGATTCTCGGTACGAACTTGCAGTGATACCATCCCTTACCTTTCGCCTTCACGAGGATCAGGCGCGTAAGCATGCCGGCGAGGAACGGTATACCCAGGTAAATGAAGACGCTCTCTGCAATCTGACCGATCGTCACATCGACCACCGCGCCTTCGAGACCGAGCATGGGAGGCAGCTTCGTTACGAAAATCCAGGCGAATACCGAATAAAACACAACCTGGAATACCGAGTTGAAAGCAACCAGACCGGCAGCATACTCCGGATCGCCGTCAGCGAGATCGTTCCATACGATCACCATGGCGATGCAACGAGCCAGGCCGATCATGATCAGGCCTACCATGTATTCCGGGTAGTCCCTGAGAAAGACGACGGCCAGCATGAACATCAGGATCGGCCCAATCACCCAGTTTTGTACCAGACTCAATCCGAGAATCCTGAAGTTCCGGAAGACCCGTCCCATTTCTTCGTAGCGTACCTTGGCCAGCGGCGGGTACATCATAAGAAATGAGGCCGATAGCTATGGGAATGTTGGTTGTGCCGACAGAGAACTTATCCCAGAATCCGGCCACACCCGGGTAGAAGTGACCTGCAGCCACCCCGATAGCCATAGCCGCGAATATCCAGACCGTCAGGTACCGGTCGAGGAAGGATAGGGAGGGGGAGATGGCAATTGTCTTGGTCATGACGACTTCAGAAGGAATCCGGTATTAGGAAGGGCGGATCGCGCCAATATCTGGACAATCTGCAAAAGCTGTTGTGGTAATCCTTAAGCCAGACGTATTTCTTGAACACTCTTTCGTCGTGTGGGCTGGATTTGCAGTGGAATTCTTGCAGATTAGCCATGATCATATCTCTATGCTTTTCCACCATTTCCTTTCTGAGCTTGTCACCAAGGCAATTTAGTGGGAACAGATAATTGATGAACACATGGTCGCTATCTTTCCACAACACGTTAGCAAGCGAATTATCAGCATCGCAACTCTGGTTACGCTTCATATAGTCCATCGCCGACTCGGCCAGATATACACAAGGATTCACCGCTGTCTCATCCATTTTCTTCATCTCGCTGAGAATTCGGCCAAAAACGAAGTGATCGCCAATGTGAATAGGCCCCACCGCAATTCCACCCCGTATGAAGATTCCGCGAACAGCCAACGAGAGCTGGAAATGAGCAATACTGCAGCAAGCCTGATCGAACTCAAATGCGCCCCCTCCCGTGCCCAGCCAAGGGTATCCGACCATTAGATTGTCAGAGAAGGTCTTTACTCTCCATTTCGCACCACCCGCATCGCTGATTTCACGGTAGGCTTCAGCAATAGCGTCGTGCAAGAGTCGTAGTTCCGCCTCTTCGCGACCCTCTTTATGCGCTCTCTCCAGCCTGAACTTGTAGCCAGGGATGTCAGCCTCGACTACAATGGACTGCTCCAGTACGGGTTGGTCGTTCGGCGAATAGTAGGGCCTCCGCGAAGCATTCATTTGAACTCCGATGTTTGAGATCACGAATCGTGGCCTCAAACATACCGGGTCAATTACAAACGCATATCCTTTATTATGTGCCCGCAATCTGCGATTTCAAGTTCTATCAAACCCAATCCGCCTCTTCTTCGCTGAAGGCGGCACCATCAACTGCCGAATGGCGGCGACTATGTTTCCGATGTCCTCGTCGTGTCCGGCGATTCGCCGCTCCAACGCGGCCAGTTTGTCGGCAACCACTTCCTGTGTGACGATCAACTCGCGCATTCTTACGAAGGCTCTAACTACATAAATACTGGCCTCTATCGCCCGCTCGGTGTTCAGAACGCCAGCCAGCATTATAGCGCCGTGCTCGGTGAACACAAACGGTCGTTTCCGCCGCCCTCCTCTCCCCGGCTTTGATATCGCAATCTGCGATATCAAAACATCGAATTCCTTCTGGCTCAACTGAAACATGAAGTCATCGGGAAAACGGTCGCGATTTCGCTTGACCCGCTCGTTCAGACGTCCGGTCTGAATGCCGTATAATGCGGCCAAGCTGCTGTCCAACATCACCTTATGGCCACGAATCTCCCGGATTAGCGATTCGACGTTCTTCACGATAAGCGGAGATGTCTTGCCCTGCATTCTCTCTCCCATACCCAGCTTGAAATCACAAACCGTGATCTCAGACACCGCCGGTCAATCACAAACGCAATTGTCTTGAGGTCGCAGTCTGCGACCTCAAAGCCTCACCCCTCATCTTTTTTCTTGTCGAGATGCCCCAGGATGGCGTCGGTTTTTTTGCGGAGGTCGGTCATCTCCTCCTTGAGCGCCGTCACGCCTTCGGAGATGAATCCCATCAGGAACAGGCTCATGCCCACTCCGATCAGGAGCATAACCAGGTACAGCAGTGTCCGGTTGCCGTGCAACAGGGCGTACCGCTCGTAGATGGCGTACAGGCCAACCAGTATGCCGAGAACGATGAAGATCGCCCCGATCAGGCCGAAAAAGAGAAGCGGTTTTCTCAGAAACGTGATCTGGAACTTGACCGCCAGCATGTCCAGCACCCCGACCGGAATGCGCCAGACCGAGAATTTACTTTTCCCCCACTTGCGCTCATAGAGCGGCACCTTGACTTCCTCGACCGTGAACCCCTCGTTGGCCGCCAGCACCACCAGGTAGCGGTGCCAGTCCTTGCGGAGGAAGATGCTCTCGACCACCACCCGGCGGAACACCTTGACGGAGTTGAGATCGTGCACTTTGAGTCCGAAGATCTTCCGCGAAAACCAGTTGTACACGGTCGAGACGAACCTCTTGGCGTATTTCCCCTGTTTCCATCCGGTGCAGATATCGGTGCCGTCGGCGATCGGCGCGACCAGCGCCGGGATATCTTCGGGCAGATACTGAAGATCGGCCGGGTACAATACGAGCACCTCGCCGGTCGCTTTGCCTAATCCGGTCTGAAGTGCCTCGGTCAAACCGCGGTTACGTTGATGTGAGGCCCACCGGACAAAGTCGTACTTCCTGGCGTTGGCCTTGATCTTGTCGAGCGTGCTGTCAGTGGAGCCGTCATCCACGAATATCAGCTCGCCGTCGAACGGGGCCGTCTCAAGCATCCGGGCGTAGAGCCGGCAAAACTCGTCGATATTCCCTTCTTCATTAAGAGCCGGGACAATCGTTGATACTTCGAAACTGTACTTGGTGTCAGGCGCCAATGACTCTCATCCTCGGTCGCCACCCGGAGAGGCGCGACCTGCATATGTGCCGAGCTTCCAATCGGTTATACCTAAGATTGCGGATTTGGAAGTCAAAACTCAACCACTTTTTTCGTCCCGGTGAAAGATGCCGCGGGGTTTCGACTTAGCCGGAAGGTCTCGAGATTCGACCGGATCAGCGATTGTGAACTTTTACGGTCCATGAAGTGTTATATAGGCCAACGCCGCTAGAACCAGACGCATGAAACCTCACCCAAGGAGGAAAACGATGTTGAGAAAGAGTTTCGCTTTAGCCGCCGCTATCCTGATGATTTCAGCCGTGACCGCTCTCGCCTGCGGTGATAACGCCCAGAAAACCGGCTCCAGCGCCATGATCAATTCCGAGAAACCGCAGCAGGTGACACTGAAGGGCCAGCTGGTCTGCTCCACGTGCTCGTTGAAGGCTCAGGGTGCGCATTCGGCCTGCTCCGAGTTCGGCTGCACCCAGGCTTTGAAGACGGCCGACGGCCGGATAATCAACTTGATGCGGAACAAATTCTCTTCGCATCTGATCTCCGATAAGGCGTTGCACAACAAGCCGGTAGAGATCGCCGGCATGTTCTTCGCCAACGCGAATACGCTTGATGTCCAGAGCTATTCAGTCGATGGGGGCAAGAAAATGTCCTGGTGCGACCACTGCAAGACGATGGACGCTTGCATGGCAACACGCTCATACTAACCCCTGCTGGGACAATTACGGGGACAAGACGCCGGGCGCTTGACGCCCGGCGTTCTTCTTTGAGTCAACCGGATGCTCACTTGAAACCCGTCTTCACCCGGGTGCGAATTTCGTAGCGAAGAGGCGCCGCGAACCGAATCAGGGTATTGAAAGCGGTACCTTCGATGGTCGTCCGGGCGTCTGATTCCAGGACCATCCCTATATCGTACGCGAAGTACATCGTATCGGTACCGCCACCGCTCAGGTCGACATCCAGTTGAATGCCCGACGATTCGTCAATCCCCTGGCCCCGGGCCTTGAGCGTGAAATCACCCACACACCTCAAACATCTGAGTCCATCGCGAACCGTATCTGCCTTGACGACGTAGGTCATGTTGAGAGTGATTTTAATCTGACCGGCCACCACTCGCTCGTAGAAATGGGTCTCGTACGACCAGGTGTCGCCCACTCCCACCGGCATGGCCGGCAGTTCCGGGAAATTGGTCACGAAATCATTGACGTACTCCTGGCGCCGCATGATCCGTTGCTCTCCCACGATGGGCATCTCCGGGAGGGCCAGAAAACCACGGAAGGAAGAAAGCTCCCCTTTCGGCGAAAGCATGACCCGTACCTGCCGGCCGATCAGCTCGGAGAAGTCAGTCGAGCCCGAAAAATCCTCACGTTCCACATGGTGGGTGCGCTCCTGGTACTCGAAAGACAGCTCAAGACCGTCAGGTCCGACCGAGTCCACCGTGGCCCCGAGCAGAACGCGCTCGGAAACATGTATAACGGCCTCGCCGTCAGGGGCGCGCTCACCGATTTCGCGATCTCTGTCGATTGCGAAATCAAACTGCGCCCCCGGTGCCATCTGGTAACGAAGTTCCTGTTTTGCGGGAGTGCCGGCCGGGTTTTCCTCAGCCACGATAACTGATACCGGGCAGGTAAGAAGAGCGAGCGCAAGAGCGGCCGGCCGTATCGTCAACCTGTTCGTCGTTCGCATCACCATCTCCTTGTCCGTATTCTGACAGACGAGACCCCGATAGCCGCAGTTGCGGACGTCTTGTCCGTCCCGACGCAACAACTCACTCGTCGGCAGAGAATAAGACACGAGTATGGATTCGTCAAGATATACTGAGCGCCGACCGTTATCGCCTGGCGGCACGGGCAGCCGATGAGCAGGCAGACACACCCAGGGCGCCGATTTGTTCGCCGCAGGAATTTCCCCCGGGTCCGCAGGGCGACTGCTCCTGCAGATACAGGTTGCCGTCACCGAGATTGCAGAACAGGGGATCGGCCGACATGTTGCCGTTCAGAGACGCCAGCGAGTCGATATCCTCGTTCCAGTCCCCGCCGACGTTCGCGAAGATATCGCAGCATTCCATTACGGGCCGGTCCTCGTTGCCCGAGCACACCACCGACCCGCCGGACTGATTGAAAGCGATGATACAGTTCTCAAAGTGTGGGTTGGATCCGGCGATGCAGAAGAACGCGCCGCCCAGGGGCGATTCATTGGACACAAAAGTGCAATTCATGAAGATCGGGCTCGAGGCCTTGCACCGCACGGCCCCGCCGCTGATCTCGGACTGGTTACCGACGAACACGCAGTTGCGGAAAATCGGTGACGAGGACCGCATCCAGATCGCCCCGCCGGTGCCGGCATGTCCGCCGCTTATGGTGAAGCCATCGACAAGCACGCCCGGGCCGGTGGCCGAGTTGAACTCAAAGGCGCGGTGATGATCAGTGTCCGACCCATGGGGGGCAATCACGGTCTGGGACGGGCCGGACTCCGAAATCAGTACGAGCCAGCGGCCGCCCAGTTCGATGTCGCAGTTACCCTCACCGGTGTACATGCCGGCAGCCACCAGAACCGTATCGCCGAGGTTAGCGACATTGACCGCCGCCTGAATGGTGGGCTGATCCCGGGGCACACGGATAGTCTCCCGCCTGTCTTCCGGGCGTGAAGTCCCCGATACGGGTGGATCCTCAGAGCAGCCGGGCAACATCAGCGCCACCACCACCATCAGCCGGGCCGCGAGGCCCTGGACGCGCGCACAACCGGTTTCTATTCTGTTACGACCATGATAACGCATACTCCCACCCTCCTTGATCCTGTCAATATCAATATAGGGCAGACTGAGAATCTTGCCACCGGAAAATCACCGATGCGGCAGACCTGAGTGCCCGGTTACTTCTGGTCAAGGGGCGCGTTGTTCAGCGAGGCCCAGAGGTACCAGCAGGCGATCGTGCGATACGGCCGCCAGCGCTCGGCGAACTGCTCAAGATCGGTAGTCGCCGGATCGATGGCGTAGAGGCGACCAATGGCGGTTTTGATACCCAGATCGCCGGCCGAAAAGACGTCCAGCCGCCCCAGCACGAACATCAGGTACATCTGGGCGCTCCACGGGCCGAGTCCCTTGACCTGGGTGATGGCCGCGGCGACCTCGTCGTCGCTCATCCGGCTGAAGTTGCGGATTCTCAGTTTTCCGGAATCGATCTTGGCGATCAGGTCCCGTACCGCGCGAGTCTTGCCGTTCGACAGCCCGGCCGCGCGCAGAGAGGCGTCGTCGAGAACCCGGAGAGCCTTGAGTGTGAGGCGGGGCTTTCCTGTCTGGGCACACAGCCGTTTGTAGATGGTCTCGGCGGCCCGCCCGGACAGCTGCTGCCCGATGATGATGCGCACCAGGGCTTCGAAACCGGTTCTTTTGCTGCGATGGTTGAGCGGCCCGATCTGCTTGATCACTTCGGCGATGGTTTTATCGGTCCGCTTCAGAAGGCGGATACCGGCGGCGATTCGACTGTCCGACAGGTTGTCTTTGCTCATGCGATGTGCTTTCTCCAGTATTCGGCAGCATTATAGCCACGCCGGCAGAAAGCGTCAATCACATCCGATTTCAAGAACGTAGGGCAGAACCCCCTGGTGGTTCTGCCATTTAATAGTTCTGGTGGCCCACCATTTATGGTGGGATTTGCCCGGTGCCCCATCCCCCTGGGGCGGGTCAAGATTGCGCGTGACAACATGGGTTGGCGGGGTTATCTTTGTGTAGAACCAGTGCATTCAGATCGTGACCATGAAACAGAATCTAATGCGGCCGCGGGCGGATGGGGCACCCTGGCAATGACTGTCAGCGACTTGGTCGCGCCCGTTAGGTCAGCTACGGAACGATGACCAGCATCACTTGGTTGCTATAGTAAGACTCGCCGCCAGTAGTCAGTAGCTGTGCATAGGTGTAGTAAGTCCCAACGCCCGTAGGCACGGCGGATATTATAACCGACCCAGAATCTGCTGGATTGTAGAACGGGTTGGCCCACCGCCAAGGCCCGGCAAATGGGTCGTATGTCCCCCAGATTTGGACTGTTTGTACGGGGATCCATGTAGGAAATGCGAGAACAACCTCAAAACCCGCGACTGAGACGGTGTCCCCCCAAGATGGGCTGGTAAGCCTAACGTCAACGTGGGCGATCTGTTGATCAGTAGAAACGATGCAATCAGGGCATTTGCAGTCGTTGCTGCACGACAATGCTAGAGTTCCCACCACCAAGATAGTCAGGAATCTCATGCGAAATCCTCCTGTCAATGAAGATGCGGTAATATGTATTGGTCCGAGACTGAGTGCAAGTGCTTATTTTCAGGACGGGGTAGCCCACCCGTCCTGCTGGCCGATAATGATGCGCACCAGCGCTTCGAAACCGGTTCTTTTGCTGCGGTAGTTAAGCGGCCCGACCCGTTTGATCACGGCGGCGAGGGTCTTATCGCTTCGCTCCAGAAAGCGGATACCGGCAGCGATTCGGTTGTCCATCAGGTCGTCTTTGCTCATCTGATGTGCTCTCTCCAGTATTTGGCGGCGTTATAGGCACGCGGGCCGAGAGCGTCAATAACATCCGATTTCAAAAGCGTAGGGCAGAATCCCCGCCCGTTTCGGAAGGGTGATTGTGCCAATATCGCCGTTGGAGTCATTCAAAAACTCTGTCTCAACTCGATCTGGTCTCGGCTATGCGTTTCAAGAAGTACAACCCAAATACGTCGCGGAGACTCCTTATCCAGTATACAACGTCCTCACCTTCTGTGATGAGAGGGACAAACTTCTTCTCACTGAAGTACTGCTTCTGAAAGTGGAATACTCCGTTTCGGAATTTCCTAAGCAGATCGACGTTGCGTGATGTCAGTAGACTATCCACTATTTTGTCGCTAAGCTTCAGTTCCTTCCAGCCCTCAATTACCACGTACATTCCCGCGTACCAATACGACATATACAGAAACGTCTCCAATTCGTAGGTTTCGTCGTCCTTATTCTTAGATCTCAATACCTCATCGAAATGCACTTTCATGCGATCGGCCCAAATGAAGTATCTGTGTAGAGTAAACCATCCTTTCGCTTCCGTGACCACCTTATCCTCCAGTTTGTCACTCCGCTGCATTAAAGGGGTAGTTACAGGACCGCCCGCCCAAGAGGCGGGATCTCTGCCCTATTGACGCTCAAGTGATTCCAGCACCGTGAGTAGTTTGCTCCTTAGCTGGCCACTCACCATTTGATAGTTTGATCTCAGCGTGTCGACCGATTTGCCAGCGTTAGTGGGCTTCACATGGGAATTATAGAATTCGACCAGGTCATTTGCTGAATTTGTCCATTCCAGTAGATCCCACGCCGACTCATCGATAGAGGAATCCGGCAAGTCCAATTCATTCTTGATGTTTACGAACGCGCGAAGCGCTTCAGTGCTGATCTTTCGAAGAAAGAGCACATCTCCCGAACGCGGATCAGTGATTGGATATGGAGGGTCTGTCCAGTGTTCCGCGTTGTAACAAATCTCATCTACAACAGCATTAATCCACTGTATTGTGATCCTCTTGCGGTGAGCCTCATACTCCAACTGGGAAGTGTATTTGTACTGTATCATAGAAAAAGTGAATCCAATACAAGCGCCTACGAATGCCCAAAGCAGGTTCCAAGGCCACTGTCGTTTGCCTCTCGGCGCCACCGATTTTGCCAGCGGCATCTGCGGCGGCCGCTGCGTCCCGTTTTCACACGGGTCCTTCGTTTCAGACATGGGATTCCCTCCTTTTGCATGGGGGCCAGCACGTCAACGCGTACTGAGTTAGCTCAGGCACGACACAACACCTCTCGAGGCCTAAAACGGCGGGTCGGTCTATGGGCCTCTCCACAGCGCGCTGCTTCTAGGATCCGCCTAGGGACATGATAGACACGCGACCAAAAGACGTCAATCACTTCCGACAACACTAGCCAGTAGCCGTAGGTCGAAACCCCTGTGGTTTCGACATTCCGAAGGCCTTGACCAGAGCCGACGAGGTGCCCCACCTTCCGCGTGGGTTCCTGGGTCCTGTCGGGTTTTCTCGCGGCTCGCTCCGCTCGCGGCTCGTGAACCCGACCTACAAGACATCCGGCAGATGTGGACATCTGCCGGGCACGTTTTGAGAGAGTCCACAACCCTTGGGTTCCCCGGTCAAGCCGGGGAATGACAAAAGAGGGCCCGGGGAATGACAAAAGAGGGCCCGGGGAATGACAAAAGAGGGCGCGGGGATTGACAGAGGGAGCCTGGATCTCCGTGCGAGCTACTACCCCTCGTGCACCTACCCCTCGTACACCTACCCCTCGTGCACCTACCCCTCGTACACCTACCCCTCGTGCACCTACTTCTCGTACACCACGCGGCCGCCCAGAATGCTCCGGTAGACTTTGGCGGAAAGGGTCCAGCCGAGAAACGGCGAGTTTTGCGACCGGGAGCGGAAATTCTCCGCCTTGACTTTCCACTTCTTGTCCGGGTCGATGATCGTAATATCCGCCGGCGAGCCGGCAGCCAGGGTGCCGCCCGGCAGGCCGAATATCCGCGCCGGGTTGGAGGTCATCTTGCGAATGGCGTCAGCCCAGCCGAGATACCCCTTGTCGATCAGGAAGGTCTTGACCAGCCCGAGGGTCGTCTCCAGGCCGATCATTCCCGACGGCGCCATATCGAACTCGCAGTCTTTGTCCTCGCTCGAATGCGGGGCGTGATCGGAGGCGATGCAGTCAATCGTCCCGTCGACCAGCCCTTCGATCACGGCGTCGCGGTCTTCCCGGGTGCGGATCGGCGGGTTCACTTTCAGATTGGTGTTGAACTCCTTGCCGATCTCGTCGTCGGTGAGCACGAAATGATGGGGGCAGGCTTCGGTCGTAACCTTGATCCCTTCGCGTTTGGCCCAGCGGATCGCCGCCACCCCGCGCCGGGATGTAATGTGCTGGATATGCAGGCGCGAGGCCGTGATGCGGCAGAGCGCAAGGTCGCGGAGTACCGCGATTTCTTCGGCCGCAGCCGGGCGACCCTTCATGCCGAGCCGGGCCGACTGGGCCGACTCGTTCATCACGCCCCCCTCGCACAAGAAGGCATCCTCCGCGTGCTGCATGACCGGGATGTCGAACATGCTGGCGTACTGAAGGGCGCGGCGCATGATCTCCGGGTTCTGGACGTAGTTGCCGTCGTCCGTGATGGCGATCGCACCCATCTTGACCAGATCGCCGATCTCCGCCAGCTCCTCGCCCGCGATATTCTTGGTGATAGCCCCGGCGACATAGACGCGGGCGCTGGCGTTCTGGGCCCGATCCTGCACGAACTTGACGGTTTCCTGGCTGTCGATCCGGGGTCGGGTGTTAGGCATACAGCAGATCGACGTAAACCCGCCCGCGGCGGCGGCTTCGCAGCCCGACTTGATCGTCTCGGCGCCCTCCTGACCCGGCTCGCGCAGATGGACGTGCACGTCGATCAACCCCGGCACGACCAGCTTGTCGGTGGCGTCGATAATCTGATTATCGCCCATTGTCTTGAAGGTGCGACGCAGGGCGGCGGTCTCTTTCTCTATACCGGCGATCTTAGCGTCCTTTATCAGAACGCAGGCTTCCTTGCCGAATCCTAGGGCCGGGTCAATCACCAGCCCGCCCCTTATCACCATATCGAATTTCTTGCCGGCCATCTCGCTACTCCTCCTCCTTACGGCCCGAGAGCAGGTAGAGCACCGCCATGCGGACCGCCACGCCGTTTGTCACCTGCTCGAGAATAACCGACTGACCCCCGTCGGCCACGTCGGTCGCAATTTCAACCCCGCGGTTCATCGGGCCGGGGTGCATGATGGTGTAGTTGCGGTTGAGCCGCTTGAGGCGCTCCTTGTTGATGCCGAACAGGTTGGTGTATTCGCGCTGCGACGGGAACAACCCGGCTTTCTGCCGTTCCAGCTGGATGCGCATGACGTTGACCACGTCCGCGCCGTCCAGGGCTTCGTCAACGTTGGTGTAGACGTCACACCCGAACTGTTCGACCCCGTACGGGATGAGGGTGGACGGCCCGCAGAGCGCCACCGAAGCGCCCAGCGTTTTGAGACCCCAGATGTTGGACCGGATGACCCGGGAGTGCATGACGTCGCCCACCAGCACCACCCGCAGTCCGTCGAGCTTGCCGTACTTGCGGCGAATCGTGAACATATCGAGCAGGGCCTGCGTGGGATGCTCGTGGGTGCCGTCACCGGCGTTTATGATATTCGCATCCATGCAGTTGGTCAGGTAGTAGGGGACACCCGACGACGCGTGCCGCACCACTACCATGTCGATCTTCATCGCTTCGATATTCTGGACCGTGTCTCGCAACGACTCACCTTTGGTGACCGAGGATGTTACCTTGGTGAAGTTGATCGAATCGGCGGACAGCCGCTTTTCGGCCAGCTCGAACGAGATGCGTGTCCGCGTGGACGCTTCGTAAAACAGGTTCAGGACGGTGATACCGCGCAGGGTGGGCAGTTTTTTGATCTCGCGGTCGAGCACTTCACGGAAGGATTCAGCGGCGTCGAGCATGGCCACGATATCGGCCCTCGGGACGCCCTCGAGACCGAGCAGATGCCTCGATGAAAGGCGGGTCATCGGCGACCTCCTTTCCGAACGGCCTTGCGGGCCGGCCTCTTGGCGCGGCCCCTCTTCCCGGACCCGGCCGCACCGGCTTCCGAATCCGGCTGGTCGTCCGGACCGTTCTCCTCACCCGACACGATATGGACCCGGTCCACGCCTTCCTTTTCCTTCACTTCCAGGACGACCTGATCGGTACGCGAGGTCGGGATATTGACCCCGACATAATCGGGCTTGATCGGCAGTTCGCGATGTCCCCGGTCCACCAGCACGGCCAGCTGGATCGTGCGCGGGCGGCCGAAGTCGACGATGTGGTTCAGGGCGGCCCGCACGGTCCGGCCGGTGAACAAAACGTCATCGACCAGAATGATATTCTTGTCCTTGACCGGGAAGAGTATGTCTGTCCGCTGAATGACCGGCTGATCCAGCTTCTGGTGGACGTCGTCGCGATACAGCGAGATATCCATCAGCCCCACCGGGACCGTGACGCCCTCCAGTTTCTCAATAAGCAACGCAATCCGCTTGGCCAGGTGGGCTCCGCGGGTCAATACGCCGACGATGGCCAGCGACTTGACATCCGAGTTGCGCTCCAGGATTTCGTGGGCGATCCGGGCCAGCGCCCGACTTATACCCTTCTCGTCGAGAATGTTCGTATTTTTAGCCGTCAAGACGGCACCTCCACAAATATGATAACAGAGAGATAGACTCCAGCCGATCGGGCAAAGGTATGGACCGGGGTAGAATTGTTCTTAGAAACATCAGGTTCTCGCCTTTGGTGACCTCACCGGATCACCTTAAAAGGTCGCCTTCGGCCGTATTATAAGCCATCGGCCGTCGGAGTCAAGCCGGTGCTTTCTTTTTTTCGAGGATGTGCAGAAAAAACGCGGATCAGAGCAGACGGCTGGGGCGCGTAACGACTCCGGCGTAGCGCTGATTATCGAACAACTCGGACGGCGACAGCGACAGCGTCTCCCCCGGCCGGGACAGGTAGAGCACCCGGTCCGTCAGTTGACGGATGACATCGCCGTCGTGGCTGATGATCATCTGGCCCGTTCCCAACGACTTGAGCGCTCGGGAGAGGGCGATAAACCGTCCCACTCCCTCGCCGTCGAGCCCGGCCGTCGGTTCATCGAAGACGATGATCGACGGCGTCATGGCCAGGACTGCGGCAAAGGCCAGCCGGCGCTTCTCACCGGCCGAGAGCGTAAAGGGATCGCGATCCCGGTAGCGCACCGGGTTGAGGCCGACCATATCAAAGAAGCCGTTGATCTCCGCCGAAGCGAGCGTCCGGCCAAGATTCTTCGGTCCGAACTCAATTTCCTGGGCGCAACTTTCGAGGAAGAACTGTCGTTCCGGCTGCTGCAGCACCAGCGACACCTGGCCCCGAACCCCGGCCGCGGTCAAAACGCCACCGTGACCGTTGAGATACATTACCTGCCCCTGACTCGGGTTCACCAGTCCGGCGATTAGCAGCGCCAGGCTGCTCTTGCCGGCTCCGGTCGGCCCGACCAGACCGAGCGTCTCACCTCCCGCCAGTGAAACGCTCATATCGCGGAGCACCGGAGAGGACAACGGCCAGGCAAAATCGACCCGTTCCACACTCACCTGACGGAGGCGCTGCTCTTCCACCGCCGGTCGGCTGAGGCGTGCCGGGACGGTTACCTGAAACGTCGCCGTATCCGGGACAACCAGGCCGGTCCGTGCACACAGGCTCCCGTCCGCAAGGACATTGCCGGGCAGTCCGTCGGCGACGACCGCGCCGTCGTCCAGCACTATCAGGCGGGCATAGTGTCGGGCCACGTCGGCAGACTGGGTAATCCGAATCTCGATCAGGCCCCGGTCGCGCTCGTGCAGGCCTCCCAACTCCTCCGCCAGAATCCGCCGACCCGTCTGATCGAGGAAGGAATCCGGCTCATCCAGAAGCAGCACCGACGGTTCCTGCACCATGACCGAGGCCAGGGCGACCCGTTGTTTCTCGCCCCCGGAAAGCTCTGAGGTCAAACGTCGGCGCAGATGTTCGATTCCGAACTGAGCCGCCGTACGGTCGATGACCGTCTCCATGTCGGACTGGATCATGGCCCGGTTTTCAAGAGCGAACGCGATTTCTTTCTCCACCACGGTCGCAACCATCTGATTGTCCGGGTTCTGGAAAAGGATGGCCACCCCTCCATCCGTGGAGTTCTCTCCGGACCGTCCGCCAACCGTGACGGCGCCGCGCTCCGGCTTTATCAGCCCCGCGATCAACTTGACCAGCGTCGATTTCCCGGAACCATTACGCCCCATGACGCAAACCGCCTCACCGTTGTCGATCCGCAGAGAGACATCGCGCAGAGCGGCTTCCTTGCGCCGGGGGTACCAGTAGCTGATGTGTTCCAGTTCGATCATAAAAACAGCCGGCGTTCAAGAAAGGAACGCCGGCCGGGTTTGGCAAGTCGGTTTGCCTAACCGAGATAATTCACATCGAGCGTCCGAGCCGCCAGGGTTTCATCCAGCCGTCGCACCGGCGTGTTGTGGGGCGCCGAGGTTACGATTTCCGGGTTGGTCTCGGCTTCGCGCGCGATCTGTATCATGATCGCGGCGAACTCCTCGAGGGTCTCCCTGGTCTCGGTCTCGGTCGGCTCGATCATGAGCGCCTCGGGAACAATCAGCGGGAAATAGTTGGTCGGGGCGTGAACACCGAAATCAAGCAGTCGCTTGGAGATATCCGAGGTCCTGACCCCGAGCTTCTTCTGCCGGCTGCCCGAGAGCACAAACTCGTGCATGCAGTGCCGATCGTGCGGCAGATCGAAATCGACCTTCAGCAGTTCCTTGAGGTAGTTGGCATTGAGCACGGCGTTCTCCGAGACCTCCCGCAGGCCCTTACCTCCGAGCGTGCGGATATAAGCATAGGCTCGAACCATGTTGGCAAAATTACCATAAAACGTGGCCAGGCGACCGATCGACCTGGGCCGGTCGTAGTTGAACGACAGCCTGCCGTCACTTCCCTTCTCCAGCACCGGGAAGGGGAGGAATTTCTCGAGTTCGGCGGTAACGCCGACCGCGCCCCCGCCCGGACCGCCCCCGCCGTGCGGCGTCGAGAGAGTCTTGTGCAGGTTGAAGTGCATGATGTCGAAGCCGACATCGCCCGGCCGGAAAATGCCCATATTGGCGTTCAGGTTGGCGCCGTCCATGTACAAAAGACCGCCGGCGTCGTGCACCAGGCGAGCGATCTCCTCAATATTGCTCTCGAACAGTCCCAGCGTGTTGGGATTGGTCAGCATGATCCCGGCTACCTGGTCGTCCAGAACCGCCGCCACCGCTTCCGGCGAGATTATTCCCCGCTCGTTCGATTTGATCTCGACCGTGGTGAAGCCGATCGAGGCCACTGACGCCGGGTTCGTGCCGTGCGCGGAATCAGGGATAATGATCTTGTGTCGCTTATGGCCGCGGTCGAGATGATAAGCGCGGATCATGAGCAAGCCGCAGAACTCGCCGTGGGCTCCGGCCACCGGCTGAAGCGAAATGTCGGAAAAACCGGAGATCTCCCTCAGATACTCCATCAACTCCCACATCAGGCGCAGGCTTCCCGACGAATAGCTGCAGGGAGCCAACGGGTGGTGTCGCTGGAAACCCGGCAGGGACGCCGCGACATCGTTCATCTTCGGGTTGTACTTCATGGTGCACGACCCGAGGGGATAGAAACCCCGGTCGATATGGTGGTTCTTCGTAGAGAGGCGAACGAAGTGGCGGACCACCTCGGGCTCGGCTATTTCCGGCAGGGCGGCATCTTCCCTACGCCGAAACTTCTCGGGGATGGCGCTCAGAATATCGGAAGGGTTCATGCGGGTCGCCGGCAGCGAGTACCCGGTGCGTTCCGCGACCGATTTTTCGTAAATCAGAACTTTCTCTTCCACAGCTTTTTCCACGCTAATCAGACCGTCCCGCGGCTTACTCGGCGCTTTCCTTGCGCGGGTTCTTGAGTCTCTCTATCTGCTCCTCGGCGTATTCCCGATCTTCCGATTCGGGGAAGCGCTCGATGAATGATTCAAAAGTCGCAATGGTCCGGGCGGTGTCGGCCATTTGTCGATACACGATAGCTTGCCAGATGACGGCGTCCCGGCCGTGGGGCGGTGCAAACTCCTCGGCGATTTTCTGGTACTCGACCAGAGCCTTGTCATATTCCTTGGCGCGACGATAGAAATCGGCGAAGGCTATCCTGGCCTCGCCCGAGAGCGAATCGAGCGGATCACCGCTTTCGATTACCCTGACGAACCAGTTCTTCGCCCCATCGCCGTTGCCGCGATACTTGTATTTGTTCGCAATTTCCAGATACAGGGTGCGATCGGTTTCGGTCGCAGCCCGGCCGAGCAGGTCCTCAAGCGTGCCGATGCCATTGGAGTAGTCGACAAACGTCTGTAAGTACTCCTGTGTAGGCGCAAAGCCGACGAGTCGATCTATCTCGTCACCGTTCTTTCTCAGAAGCAGCGAAGTCGGGAAGGCCTTGGCGTGATACCGGTCGGACAGCGCGGTATCGACCCGGGCATTGAGCTTGACCAGAGTCATCTGATTGCTGAAGAAATCGATTGCGGTATCATTGATGAACACGACCGTGTCCAGTGCCTTGCACCATGGTCACGTATCAGTGTAGAAATCCAGAACGATTAGTTGATCCGCTGTCGCCGCCTGTTGAGCATCGGCCAGACTCGTGTAATACGGAGCGGCTCCGTCCGGTCTGACCAGAGATGCCTTCTCACCGGTACAAGCCGCCATCACGGCTGTTACCAGTAACAGGGTAAGGACAATATTTGCTCGCATGAAGCCTCCTTCCATTCTAAGGTGGTACTCTCTACGGCTTCCGAGCATCACGGGCCGCGAAATCATCACCCAGCAGAGAGGACAGCAGCAACTCCACCTCGTGTTGAAATTCACGGGGGACCATCAGGTAGTCGGCCTTGTCCACCTCGGATCCCGGACCGGCCACCCAGCCCAGGCCGTTACCGAGCGGGTGAAAGGCCGAAGACATGGTGATCGAGGGAATGTTGTTGGTGTCGAGCAGACCCCGAACCAGTTGCGAAGTCAGATCCTCGCCCACCTGGCAGACCCTCACCCAGCTGTCGTCAGGCGACGTCGCTGCCGCGCCAGCGGTTCCGGGAAGCTGCTCCACCAGACCGACCCGGCATTCCGGGCAGATCCGCACCGTGCTGTCGTATTCGAAAGCGCACTCAGGGCAAAACGGCACTTAGTTCTTCTCCTCGTTCTTCTGCCACTTGTCCCCAAGGGCCATGTTGAGGACGTCGACCGCCTCCTCGACACAGTCCGCCGGCACCGAGACCTCAAACAGCTGCGCCCCCGACTTGTAGAAACTCTGAAAGGTCAGGCCGGCCTGTCCGAAGAAACCGGATTTGGAGATCACCACCGCCGGGATCTCGTAGGAATGGAGAACTTCTCTGGCGTAGTCGGCCGAGATCTTGTCGGCGACAAACCCGACCAGCACCCAGCCGATGTTCCCGGACCGGTCGTCGGTTTCCTCAAGTTCGTGGCCGCAGACGGGACACTCGCTCATGCCGTCTCTCCACTCAGTCTTGCACACCGGACAGTACACCACGGCTTGACATCTCCCTGAGACCATCGACCAGCGCCGTGATCTCAGCGTCGGTACGTTTTTCGGTCAACGCCACGACCAGGCAATCTTCCATCCCGGGATACCAGCGCCCGGCATCGACCCCGGGCAAGATACCTTTCGGCATCAGTCCCAGAATGAGTCGCCTGGCTGGAATCGGGGTCCGGACCGTAAACTCGCGCACGAACGGCCCGGGAAAGTACAGATCGAAACCGTCCAGCTCGCTGATCCTCCGGGCTGTCGCCTGGGCCTTTTCAGCCGACAGCAGGGCGACCTGTTTGAGACCGGTCTTGCCCATCAGGCTGAGGTAAATCGACGCCATCGTGGCGCACAGCGCCTGGTTGGTACAGATATTGGAGGTCGCCTTTTGACGACGAATGTGCTGCTCCCGGGTCTGCAGGGTCAGAACAAAACCGGTGCGGCCTTCGAGGTCCCTGGTGCGGGCGGCGATCCGGCCGGGCAGACTTCGAACCAGTTCCTTCCTGGCTGAAAAGAAACCCAACAGGGGGCCGCCGAACGACAAAGGGATTCCCAGCGGCTGACCTTCGCCCACGACCAGATCGGCGCCGATCTCTCCCGGCGTTTTCAGCAGCGCCTGCACCACCGGGTCGACGCTTATGATCAGCTTACCACCGCTCGTGTGAACCAGGTCGCAGATGCGATCGACATCTTCAAGCTGTCCGAAGAAGTTCGGTTGCGACACCAGCACGCAGGCGGTCCGATCGTCGAGAGCCTCGGCCAGTCCTTTCAGATCAGTAACCCCTTCACGGAACGGCACCGTGACGATCTCGACCTCGCGCGGCCTCACGTACGCCTCGACCACCTCACGAACCAGAGGGCTGACCGTCCCGCAGACGACCATGCGGTTTCGTCCGGTGACGCCGGTACAGATCAGGGCCGCTTCGGCGGCGGCGGTGGCGCCGTCATACATCGACGCATTGGCGACGTCCATGCCGGTCAGGCGGCAGATATGCGTCTGGAACTCGTAGATGACCTGGAGCGTGCCCTGAGCGACTTCGGCCTGGTACGGGGTGTAGGCCGTCACAAACTCGGGCCGACCGGCCAGGGCTCCAACCGCCGCCGGTATGAAATGATCGTACACCCCGCCGCCGGCAAAGCAGATGCTGCCGGGACGATTCTCCAGCGAGAGATGCTCGATCTCGGCCAGCACTTCCAGTTCGGAAAGAGCCGGGATGTTGAGCGGCTGCCTGAGCCGGAGCTTTTCAGGAATATCCCGAAAGATCTCTTCAAAAGAATCGACCCCGATCTTTTCCAGCATCTTCTTGCGATCGGCGTCGGTGTCGGATGTGTATGCCATGCGGAACCTGTCGGCCGATCCCCTCACAGGGATACGACCTTAACTCATAATATCAGGTTGTTGTAACCGTCGGCGTCGAGCAATTGTTCCAGCTCGGAGTCATCCTCGACCTCGACCCTGATCATCCAGCCCTCGCCATACGGGTCCTTGTTGACCAGCATCGGGTCATCATCAAGAGCCGAATTCACCTCCGTGATCCTGCCGGTGACCGGCGAATACAACTCGGAGACCGCCTTGACGGCTTCAATCGTGCCAAACGCTTGTTCCTGATTAATTGTTTTACCAACTGCACCTAAATCAACATAAACGATATCGGATAACTGTTCTTGAGCAAAATCGGTTATCCCAACAATTGCAGTATCAGCTTCGATCTTGACCCATTCATGGGTCTTGGTATATTTCAAATCCTTAGGGATTTGACTCATTCTTTGCTCCTTTCGATAAATACGCTGGACGCCCCGAATACGCAATACGCTAAACGCTTTAGCCAGATTTTTATTTCCTGCTTATTGCGTAAAGCCTGTGGCGTAAAGCATATTGCGTGCTGCGTCACTTGCGGGTTCCTTGTTTATAAAACGGTGTTTTAACTATGGTTGCCTTGGCTTTTTCGCCTCGAATATCGATTTCAATTTCCTGTCCAATTTCACTAAATTCTTTTTTCACGTAACCTAATCCAATCCCGATTTTCAATGAGGGCGAAGATGTACCGCTCGTGACATATCCAATCTTTTGTCCATTTTTGAAAATCTCATAATGGGGACGGGGTATTGCTTTGTCATTCATAGTAAAACCAATCAGTTTCCTGGTCAAACCTTGCAACTTTATCTTTTTTAACACATCCGAGCCGATAAAGCTTTCTGATTTATTTAATTTGGTTACAAAACCCAAACCGGCTTCCAAGGGATTAGTCGTCTTATCAATATCATTACCATATAAACAGTACTTCATTTCCAATCGTAAAGTATCTCTAGCGCCTAAACCGATTGGTTCAATCTCAAATTCTTTGCCAGCATTAAAAACTGCATCCCAG